>Ga0222715_10000075_pt1 | contig 100930 bp, 76 predicted proteins | sample C33_9DmetaG_FD_165056 | JGI IMG/M metagenome (GOLD analysis project Ga0222715, IMG submission 165056) | Estuarine water microbial communities from San Francisco Bay, California, United States - C33_9D | ecosystem: Environmental > Aquatic > Marine > Unclassified | place: USA: California...
GTCTGAATCCGGCCCAGCGCCAATCCGGCAAGCACCAGGGCAAGGTGCGCATCTCGCGCATTGGCGATGCGCTCGTGCGCGCCAAGCTCTACATGCCCGCCCTGGTGGCCAAGCGCCACAACCCGGTTCTGGCCGCCGGGTTCTACCCCGAAATCACGGACGGTTGTGAAAGGGCTGAAAACTTCAAATCCTGCTTGACCATCCGGCGCCGCATTCTTGGGTTGTGGCGTCGCTCAATGTATTCGAACACATCGGCCCTGGCCGCATCGAGCGTTGGATAGGTGGTTCGGTGAATGCGCTCGCGCTTGAGCAGGCCGAAGAAGCCTTCGCAGGCTGCGTTATCGCCGCAATGGCCGACCGCGCTCATCGAACACACCAGGCGGTTGGCCAGCAGAAGCTTCTGGTAATCGCCACTGCCAAACTGACTGCCGCGATCCGAATGCAGGATCGTCAGATCGGTGCCCTGACGTTGCCAAACCGCTGCCTGCACCGCGCGCATCACCATCTGCCGATCCTGCCGGTGATGCATCGACCAGCCCACGACCAGGTGGCTGAACAGGTCGAGCACGATGCATAGATACAACTTGCCTTCGCCGGTCTTGATCTCGGTGATATCGGTGACCCACTTGGTCTGCGGCTCAAGCGCGGTGAAGTCCCGTTCCAGCCAGTTGCGTACACCCGGCGGTGGAAGTGTGGGTTGACCGCGCTGACCGCGCTGCTTCTTGCGCGGCCAGCCCTGCAGGCCGTCTGCCGACATCAAGCGAGCCACCCGGTTCAGGCTGGCTGACTCGCCTTCGGCGACAAGGTCTTCCTGCATCCGGCCGGCGCCCAGCGCGCCACGGCTGTCTTCATGCAACGCCCGAATACGACCAAGCAGGCGGGCGTTGTCGAGCTGGCGCTCACTGGGCAAACGCTTGCTCCAGGCGTAATAACCGCTGGCCGACACCCGCAGGCAGCGACACATCAGTCGAACAGGAAACGCATCGCGACAACGTCCGATCACCTGATACCTCAGGATGATCCCTTGGCAAAGAACGTCGCCGCTTCTCGCAAAAAATCGCGTTCCTTCTGCACGCGAGCCAACTCGCGCTTGAGTCTGGTCAACTCCTCGTCCCGGGGCGTCCCGGTGCCGCCAAAGCTCACCTTGCCCTGGTCCTGAGCCTCCCGCTTCCAGCGGGTCAGCAAGCTGTCCCGGATGCCCAGTTCCCGGGCCACTTGTGCGCAGCTGACACCCGGCTGGCGAGCCTGTTCAACCGCACCGCGCTTGAACTCTGCACTGAACTTTCTTCGCTTCGACATGAACACTCCTTCGGCCTAAATCGGCCTTCTTGTAAGTGTCCGTGAAATCGGGGGTGAACCCGCCTTCGCACAACGCCTGGCCGATCGTGGCAAGCCACACAAGGTCATCCTCTGTGCCCTCATGCGCAAGCTCCTGCACCTGGTCTGGGGCGTGCTGCGTTCGGCCAAGCCCTTCGACCCTCGCCATGCCCTTGCCTAGGCAGGGGCAAGACGGTATCTACAAATTGGGGCTTGGTCGCGGCGATGCGCGGCTTGATTGCGGTGTCAGGCATGTGGCGACTACCTGGTGGTGTGACACGTCTGTGCTACATTTCGTTTTTCCGTGGACGGGAGCCTTGTATGAGCACCACCACCATTCGCCTGCCCGAGGCGCTCAAGGCGCGCGTGGCCCAGGCGGCCGAGGCGGCCGGCACGACCTCCCACAGCTTTATTTTGGAGGCCATTGCCGAAAAGACGGCGCTGGCCGAGCAGCGTGCGGAATTCCATGCGGTTGCGGACCAGCGCTACGCGCAGTTCCTGGCCGATGGCGTCAGCGTGCCGTGGGATCAGGCACGCGATTATCTGACGCGCCGATTGGCGGGAGCGCGTGCCGCCCGGCCCTCGACGAGGAAGCAGGTGCGCTGAGGTGTCGCGTGTCCAGTTGGCGCCCGGCGCCCTCGACGATTTGGACCGGATCCTCGAACATCTGGAGCGGCACGAGGTCGATGCGCGGGAAGTCCGCGTCAGCCAGATCATCAGCGCGCTGGACGTGCTCGGGGACAGCCCCCTGATTGGCCGCCCTGCGGGACACGGGCTGCGGGAACTTGTGATTGGCCGTGACGCCCGGGGTTATGTGGCGCTGTATCGCTATCTGGAGCCGCTCGGCACGGCGCTGGTCCTGGCGATCCGGTCGCAGCGTGAGGCGGGATACGCATCGCCTGAATAAGCCTGGTCGCAAGCCGGATGCCGCCAAGGCCAGTGAGTTCCTCGCGCGGTTCTGGAGATTTTCTGTGCGCTGGGCGGAAAGCAGCGGAGCGAGCTCCGCTCTACGGAAAGGCCGGGTTGCGGGACGATCGGCGGGTAGGCGCTTGTAGAGCCGAGCTTGCTCGGCTGGGGCTTTTCAGGTGCGGTTGGGGTCTTGCTCGGTTGGCGGGATTTCTGCGCGCTGGGCGGAGGGCAGCGGAGCGGGCTCCGCTCTACAAAAGGCCGAGCAGCGGAGCAAGCTCCGCTCTACGGAAAGGCCGGGTTGCGGGACGATCGGCGGGTAGGCGCTTGTAGAGCCGAGCTTGCTCGGCTGGGGCTTTCCAGGCGCGGTTGGGGTCTTGCTCGGTTGGCGGGATTTCTGCGCGCTGGGCGGAGGGCAGCGGAGCGGGCTGCGCTTCATGGGGCTGGGCGGCCGGTGATCCGGGCATGACTTCCGGCGGTGTCGGGCGCTGGGAGGGCGGAGGATCATCGCCGGTCGGCGCTTCGAGGCGCCCTTCATTTTCGAGGATTCACATGCGCAAGACCCTGGTGACCGCCATTGCCCTGGCCCTGGCCAGCACGAGCGTGGCCGCGTTGGCCCAAGCCGCTCCTGCTTCTTCCACCCCGGCGTCTTCCGCCGAGGTGACCACCCAGCTGCCGCGCACGGCCAAGCCGAGCCACTACGCGGTGCAGATCGCCCCGCACGCGGACAAGATGAGCTTTGACGGCAAGGTCAAGATCGACGTGCAGGTGCTGCAGCCGACCAAGACCATCGTCCTGCAGGCGGCGAACCTGACCTTCGGCAGCAGCACGCTCAGCGCCGGCAAGGGCAAGCCGATGACCGCCAAGGTCAGCACCGATGCCGATGCGCAGACGGCGACCTTCGCCTTCGACAAGACGCTGGCGCCGGGCCAGTACACGCTGTCCATCGACTACAGCGGCGTCATCAACACCCAGGCCAATGGCCTGTTTGCGCTGGACTACGCCACCGACAGCGGCCAGAAGCGCGCGCTGTACACCCAGTTCGAGAACTCCGACGCGCGCCGCTTCATCCCGTCCTGGGATGAGCCGGACTTCAAGGCGACCTTCGACCTGACCGTCGAGGTGCCGGTCGACCAGATGGCGGTGAGCAACATGCCCATCGCCTCGTCCAAGGACGTGGCCGGCGGGATGAAGCAGGTGGTCTTCCAGACCTCGCCCAAGATGTCGACCTACCTGCTGTTCTTCGGCCTGGGCGACTTCGAGCGCGCCACGACCATGGGCCCCAACGGCACCGAGATCGGCGTGATCGCGCAGAAGGGCAAGGTGTCCCAGGCCAAGTTCGCGCTGGATTCCGGCCGCGACGTGCTCAAGGAATACAACGCCTACTTTGGCGTGGACTATCCGCTACCCAAGCTGGACAACATCGCCGCGCCTGGCCAGAGCCAGTTCTTCAGCGCGATGGAGAACTGGGGCGCGATCTTCACCTTCGAATACTCGCTGCTGCTGGACCCGGCCATCTCCAACGTCAACGACGAGCAGCGTGTGTTCACCACCGCCGCCCACGAGATCGCCCACCAGTGGTTCGGCGATCTGGTGACCATGGCGTGGTGGGACGACCTGTGGCTCAACGAAGGCTTCGCCACCTGGATGGAAGGGCGCACCACGGCCAAGCTGCATCCGGAGTGGGACATCGACAAGACCGACGCGGCCTACACCAGCCGTGGCGCGATGGGCCGTGACGCCTACGCCACCACCCATCCGGTGGTGCAGCACGTGGCCACGGTGGAGCAGGCCAGCCAGGCCTTCGACGGCATCACCTACGGCAAGGGCTCGGCGGTGATCGGCATGCTGGAGGACTACGTGGGCTCGGACGCCTGGCGTGCCGGCGTGCGCAGCTACATCAAGAAGCACGAACACGCCAATGCGGTGACCGACGACCTGTGGGCCGAGATGGACAAGGCCGCCCCGGGCAAGGACTTCACCCAGGTGGCGCACGACTTCACCCTGCAGCCGGGCGTGCCGCTGATCAAGGCCAGCGCCACCTGCGCGGGCGGGCAGACCACCGTGACCCTGGAGCAGGGCGAATACACGGTCGACCGCCCCGACAAGACCCCGCTGCGCTGGCACGTGCCGGTGGCCCTGCGTGGCGCCGATGGCAAGGAAGTGCGCGTGTTGGTCGATGGCGACGCGCAGGTCAAGCTGCCTAGCTGCGACGGCCCGGTGCTGGTCAATGCCGGCCAGAAGGGCTACTACCGCACGCTGTACGCGCCGGCGCAGTTCAAGGCGCTGACGGCCAGCTTCAACAGCCTGCCGGTGGTGGACCAGTTGGGCGTGATGATGGATACCAGCGCGCTGGCGACCATTGGCCTGCAGCCCGAGTCGGACATGCTCAATCTGACCGCCAAGGTGCCGCTGAAGGCCTCCGACGACCTGTGGCTGCAGGTGGCCGGCACGCTGGGCGGCATCGACGACATGTTCGAGGGCAAGCCCAAGGCGCAGGCGGCATGGCGCAAGTACGCCATCGGCCGGCTCTCGCCCAAGTTCCAGCAGCTGGGCTGGGACAACCGCGATGGGGATGCCGCGCGGACCAAGCAGCTGCGCAGCAGCCTGATCGGCATCCTCAGCAGCCTGGGCGATGCGCAGGTCATCGCCGAGGCGCGTCGCCGCTTTGCCGCCTTCCAGGCCGATCCGTCCTCGCTCTCGCCTGACCTGCGCCGCACGGTGCTGGGCATCGTGGCGCGCAACGCCGATGCGACCACCTGGGAGGCCCTGCACCAGATGGCGCAGAAGGAGACCTCCTCCATGGTCCGCGACCAGTACTACAGCCTGCTGGCCTATGCCAAGGAAGACGCCCTGGCGCGCAAGGCCCTGGACATGGCGCTGACCGACGAGCCGGGTGCGACCAACAGTGCCAGCATGATCGGCGGCGTCTCGCGCGAGCATCCGGACATGGCGTTCGATTTTGCCGTGGACCATCGCGAGCAGGTGAACAAGCTGGTCGACTCGACCTCGATCTCGCGCTACTACCCGCGCCTGGCCAGCGGCTCGACCGACCTGAAGATGGTCGACAAGCTCAACGCCTTCGCCGACAAGTACATCGCGCCGACCTCGCGTCGCGATGCGGAAACCGCGGTCACCGGCATCAAGACCCGCATCAAGCTGCGTGCCGAGCGCCTGCCGCAGATCGAGGCCTGGCTGAAGCAGCAGAAGGGCTGAGCCTCGGGCGGTGCTGGCCAGTGCGAGTCAGCACTGGTCGGCGCATGGCCGGGCCGGTGGGCGCTGTTCCCTCTCCCGCCCGCGGGAGAGGGAATGAGCGCGCGATGTCGCACGTTTGGTGACGCCGGGCGTGTCGGGCTTGCGGGCGCTGCTCGAGCGCATCGCAGCAGTGCGAAGGGGCTCCCGGTCCCGGTAAGGCCTCATTGCGCCCACGAGATGTGCTTCTGTGGGTCAGCAGGCCTCCGTGCCCTCCAGCATCCGCTACCAACTCTTGATCAGCCGGAGCGAAAACAGGTCGCCTGACGGTGCGTTGCGCTCGTGGAAGCTCTGCGCGGCACTGAGATTGAGGGCGAAGTGCCGCGTAGGAAAGCGCATCGCGACAAAGGGTCCGGCTGCATACGAGCGGTAGCGGTAATCCTCGACCGCGACGCCGGCCACCTCATCGTCCGTGGTCTGAATGAGGGCCGCCACGCTTACGCCCCACGCGAAATTCCCGTTGATTTTCTCGATGCCGACTTCGCTGCTGAAGAATTGGCCGGTCTTGTATTGGCCGTCTGGGTTCTCGGTGTTCCACCCATAGGCCGTGCGATTACCGATGGTCACGTTCGACAACAGACTCCCCTCAGGCGCATCGAGGGTGTAGGTCGCGGCAAACCCCAGCCTGGTCGTGCGGTAGTTCTTGCCCGGGTTGGGCCCGCGGTCGGATTCGTATTCGCCATCAGGGAAGGCGATGGAAAGGTCCGTCGCCCATTTCAGCTTCCCGTTGGCAGAGTTGTGTGTATAGAACACGGCCGCGGTCGTGTCCCCGAAGCCTTCCACGCTGCGATTCTGGTAGGCGAGTTCCGCGCTGATCTGCTGGTCGACCTGCTTTTGTGCCTGCTGCGTGGCACCCGTCAAGAGGGCGGAAAGACCGGGCGACAGGTTGGCAGGCGCAGTGGGGGCAAGCTGGTAGCTTGACGCGTCAACCGATACGTGGCGCTCCTTCTTCTGGTAGCTCTTGTTCAAACTCACGCCCAACCGGCTGTTCTCGATCCCGATGTCGAACAGGTAGCCGACGATCATGTTGAGCTGGGAGGTGTCCTGCTGGTAATCCAACTTGAGGGGCTGGCTGACCAGATTGTAGGTGCCATCGGGGATGGCGCCGCCGGTCAAGGCCCCAGTGGGAAGCGGAACGATGGGCGGCGTGATCGTGCTGTCGTTGCCGGCATTGTCCGTGATGCTGTCCGCCGAGCCGGTAACGAAAGCGGCGGTTGCGAAGAAGCCTTGATTGTTGGCAGGGTTGGCTGCCATCTCGCCCCCCAGCACCGGAAACCCGGACGGTCGCAGGCGATAGCCTTCCGCGGCGAACGCGGTCATGGGATGAATGGAGCAAAGTGCGGTCGCGACTGCGGCTGCAAGCAGGTGTGCTCTCGAGTGACCAGGCATGACTTCCCCCAGGTGTGCTGTGGTGGACGGTGATGGGACGTGACGCGAACGAACGGTTGAGCAAGCGCTCATCGATTGCGGATGGCCTCGATGGCACCCACGGCAGAACGCATCGCCAGGCGCTTGATGCGGCTCATGCCCGAGGGCGCTGCCGGGATCGCCGCGCGCGCGGGCGGTTCGTCGGGGCGTGCCAGTGCCGGGAACAGCGACAGCGCATTGCCTCTGAAGACCCTGCCGCGGGTGTCATCGTCCCAGCGCTGGATCTCCTGCAGGCTCTGGATCTGCAGGGCGGTCATCGGCGCGGGCGCGTAGGGGAAGTCGCTGCCGAAGAGAATCCGATCATTCGCCGCGAAGTCGCTCAGGGCCGCCATGGCGTAGGTCGAGGTGGAAAGCGCCGTGTCGAAATAGAAGCGGCGCAGATAGCTCAGCACGCCTTGGGGTGCGGCCTTGGCGAACTTCGGATCCAGGTTGGCCAGCGACATGCGCCATGCGACGTAGGGCAAAAATCCGCCCGCGTGAGCCAGGATCCAGCGGATGTTGGGATGGCGCTCCAAGGATCCTGTCAACACGAGATTGAGCGCCGCGCGTGTCGTATCGCACAGGAACTCGATCAGGAATCCCGGCGCTTCCAGCCCCAGGCCCTGGCTGGAAGGGTGCAGGTTGGGATGGATGAACACCGTCGCCGCGCGGCGATCAAGCTCGGTCAGCAGTTCTTCGAAACGCGGGTCGCCGAGGTAGATGCCGTCATTGCTGGCCAGCAGCACGATCCCCGCCGCGCCCAGGTGGTCCAGTGCGTGGACGGCTTCCTGGCAGGAGGCTTCCGGCAATGGCATGGGTAAGGTCGCGAACGATCCGAAGCGGGTTGGATGGCGGTCACTGAGCTCGGCCGAGAATTCGTTGCATGCGCGCGCCAGGGTCTGCGCCTGCTGCCGATCTCCCAGGTAGACCCCGGGGGCCGAGACGGAGGTGATGGCGCACGCGATGCCCTGTGCATCCATGAGTGCGATCGACCTTTCAGCGCTCCACTCAGGCTCGGCCGCACCGGCCATCGCCGTCAGACCATGCTGCTCGATGGCCTGGGCGAGGACCGGAGGAATGATGTGGTGGTGCACATCGATCTTGCCCGCGAGCGGCGGGTGGGTGGGATCACGTTCGACCATGCGCGCTCAGGCCTTCCAGAAGAACGTCGGACCGGGGAGATGATGGCCGTCGTCCTGGCCGACCTCCTGCCGGAGCAGGCGGTTGAGCTTGTCGTTGAGCGACAGGATGAGGCTGCGTGCCGAAGCGGGGTCTGCGGCCAGGTTGTGGTTCTCGCCGGGATCGGCCAGCAGGTCGTAGAGCTCGATGTCGTTGAACGCCAGTAGCGCCTCCCAGGTCTGGGGCGTCTGGTGCTCGCAGGGCGAGAAATAGCGGGCGAACTTGTAGCGGCCGTCGAACACGCAGCGCATCTGCCCACGCTTCTGGATGGTTCCCCGGAATTGCGGCTTGAGCACGACGAGCAGATTGGTGGCGCCGCTTTTCTTGCGCTCCTCGTCGAACGACAGGGCCGAGATGTGGTCCTGGTAAATCAGGCTGGTCCAGTGCATGAGCAGTCCATCGCCCTTGTCTCGCGGACCGCTTTGGGCGTTCCGGGTGATGACCTCGCTGAAATCGCGACCGATCAGCTCCGGGGCGCCCCGTTGCACGGTGTCGCGGGGGACGCCGGCCAGCGCGAGCAGGGTGGGGGCGAGATCGACATGGGAAGTGAGTGCCTCGCTGGTACGGAACCCGAGATGGTCCGGATGCCTGACCATCAGGGGCACGTTGGTCGCTTCGCGATAGGGTACGACTCCTTTCCCGCGCAGGCCGTGCACACCGAGCATCTCGCCGTGGTCGGCGGTGAAGATGACGATCGTGTTTTCGAGCTGGCCGCTTTCGACCAACGCCTCCATGACTTGCTCGATGTATCGGTCGCTGTCGCGGATGCAGTTGTAGTAGTAATTGGCGAAGTCGCGGCAGGCGGCCGGGTCTTCATAAGGGAAGCGGCCAAGCGCGATGTCATCGCACAGCGAATATTCCACGACCGCCGGAACCCGGCCCCCCGCGGTGGCCGGCCCGAAGTTGTCCGGGAGCCGATAGCCCAGGTCCTCGTTGTAAAGCGCGGTCTGCGGTGGCCGCTTGAGCTGATCCGGATAGGTGATCTTGCGGCTGGCCGTCATCTCGGGGCCGGCCGTGTAGTACATGATGTCGTGTGGGTTGACGATATTGACCGCCGCGAACCACGGGGTATCGGCATTCGCTTGCCGCTTGAGAAAGGCCGAGGCGGTGTCGGCTGTCTTGTAGTCGTCCTCGAAGCCGCCGAGCGGCCCGTCGTGTTCCTGGTCGGTGCCGACCTCGTCAAACCCGAAGCTGCCGATCTCCTGGCGCACCTGCTCGACGGTGAAGGGCTCATGTTTGCCGGAATACAGGCGGGTCAGATGCCACTTGCCGAAGTAGGCGGTATGGAAGCCCGCGCCCTTCATCAGCGTGCCCAGGGTGGGGACGTCGCGTTTCAGGGTCGGGGCATAGGGCAGGGGGATGTTGTCCCACACGCCGTTGTTCTGGGAATGGACGCCAGTGTAGAGACAGCCGCGCGCGGTGGAGCACACCGGCGTCGGCGTGTGGGCGCGCAGGAAACTCACGGCGTCCCTGGCGATCTGGGCGCGGCCCGGGCAGTGCCGCTCAATGAAGCCCTGCGGCAGGCGCGCCCAGGCCTGCTCCTGGTCGCTGGTGATGAGCAGGATGTTGCGCGGCCGAGTGCCCATGGCCGGCGGAAGCTTCAAGTCGGGCTGATGGCCGGGGCGCGTGGCCACGTAGCCGCCAACCACGGCGGCCGCGGCTGCGGCCCCGGCACCTGCCAGGAATTTGCGGCGCTTAATCTTCATGGCGACTCTGATCCTTGCGCATCGGCTATCACGTGTTCTTCGTGTTAGATTGGATATTTATGTTCAAGTTTGAACATTTAAGTTCAAAAATACATCTTGCAGCGCATCATCCGGGGCTGGGCGATAATTCACGAATGAACGTCAGCCCAAAGAAGCGCGCTCCCAGCGCGGCACAACGTCGGTTGCAAGAGGCCGCCGTGCAGTTGTTCGCTGAGAAGGGTTCTTCGCAGGTTTCGATGAGCGACCTTGCCGCCGCCGCAGGCGTCGCGCGAGGGACGGTGCACAACAACCTCACATCGCCCGAGGCGTTTTTCCAGCAGATCGCGCACGAACTGGCCGATGACATGCACGCCCGGGTGATGGCGACTGCGGGCCTGATCGCCGACCCGGTGGTGCGCCTGAGCCTGGGCATCCGCTTCTATATCCGACGTGCGCACGAGGAGCCGCACTGGGGCAGGTTCATGGTGCGGTTCGCCATGAGCGAGCAGTCGCTGCAGTCTCTGTGGCGCGGCCAACCCACCCAGGACCTGGCCACTGCCCATGCCGCGGGGCGCTTCAATTTCCGCCAGGAGCAATTGCCTTTCGTGATCGGCTTCATCGCCAGCGTGGCGTTGGGTGGCATCCTCATGGTCCTGGAGGGCCATCGCACCTGGCGTCAGGCGGGCAGCGACGCGGCGGAATTCGTGTTCAAGGCCCTGGGGATGGCGCCGGACGAGGCCCGGTCGCTGGCCGAGATTGAACTGCCGCCGCTGGTCAGCCCGGCGACGGCGCCGCCGAAACCGCGCGCGCCGTCTTCACAGACCCGCCAGGTCGTCGGCAAGCGTCCTAAAAGGCCTTGAGATCCGTGGCGCAGGATGGCGTGTGCAGCAGGCGCTGGACGCTCGCCAGGAGCTCGGTGACCTGCTCGTGGCGGCCGTCGCACATCACCACCTTGTCGGGACGGACCACGGCCACCCAGCCGATCGGGGCGGTGGCGGGAATCAGGTCACTAGCGATGTCTTCGTAGCAATGCTCGCCTCCCAGGCGCTGCGAGAGGTGGCAGAACGTCACGCAGGCATTGCCTTGCGCCCGCCATTGCGCGAGCGCCTGCGGGCTTAGACACGCGCTCGGATCGACGCCGAAGCCGATCAGCGCGAAGCGTTGCCCCAGCGCGTCGTCGCTGCGCAGCAGGGCGCCGTCCTTGCCGCGGACCCAGACCTGTGGAAAGGGCGCTCCGCGACGGAACCGGGCAATGGACCTCCCCCGCGAAAACAGGCCGCGCTTGAAGCGCGACGATGGCTTGACGCCAAGGTCCTCGAAGAAGCGGCGGCTCGGACCGGTCAGCCGGAGCAGGCGCATCGCACCATGGATCACCAGGGCACGCAGCCGGCTGCGTGGCATCACCAGGGCGCCCATGACGCGCGCCAGCACGATCATGGCCTTGGCATGTGGCCGGCGTTCGGTGTCGTAGCTTTGCAGGATCGCTTGCGAGGCGTGGCCCAACACGATGGCATCCAGCTTCCAGGCCAGGTTGGCGACGTCGCGCAGACCCGAGACCAGGCCCTGCCCCACGAAAGGCGGGGTGATGTGAGCCGCATCCCCGGCGAGGGCGACGCGGTCCACGACCATCTGCTTGCAGCATCTCGCATGGAAGCGATAGACGGCGCGGCGCTCGATCTGGGGCGAGATCCGCCCCAGCCAGGGATTGAGCAGGGCGGTCAGGCTCTCGTCGGACTGCATCGCTTCGGGCGCTTCGTGCGGCGCCAGCATGAATTCCCAGCGCTCCCTCCCGCCCGGAGCGGGCATGTGCGGGATCGGCCGCTTGGGATCACAGATGAATTCCACATGGTCGATGGGCGCGGGAACATCCAGGGCATCGACGATCAACCAGTCCTCGGCATAGCTACTGCCCTCGAAATCCTGCTTGAGCGCCTTGCGAACGAAGGAGGAAGCGCCGTCGGCGCCGACTACGAAGGCGGACCGGATCGTCCGGGACACCCCGTCGGGGCCTTTGACGAGGCAATGGACATGGTCGGCGGCCTGGGTGAGTTCGACCAGCTCCAGACCCGTCATCACACGGACCGACGGGAACGCCTGGAGCTGCTGGCGTAGTGCGGTCTCCATTTCGGGCTGGGAAAAGGTCACTAGCTTGGGATGCGTGTCGATGCCGCCGGCCGTATTGATCTGCGCGAACTGGCCGTAAATGGGGGAGCGCATGCGCACATAGGGAATGGCGATGCGGGCGAATGCCGCTTCATCCAGACCGGCCATCTGCAGCACGCGCAGCGCGTCCTGATCCAGAGCGATCGCGCGGGGCTGCATGAACATGTGCGTCGACTTGTCGACGATGATGACGTCCGTGCCCAGCCGGCCCAGGAGGCACCCCAGGGTGGCACCGACAGGGCCGTAGCCCACGATGAGCACGGACGTGCCCAGCGACTGCGTCTGATCTTTCATGGCGTCAGCTGCGCGACACGATGCGTTGGGCAAGCGAGGGTGCCAAGCGCACCAGGTAGGGCAGGAAGCGCGCCTTGCCGGGATAGACCGTCGCCTTGTCCCTGGCTGCGCCCTCCAGCGCGGCGCGAACGACCGCTTCCGGGCGCATCTTGGCGACCTTGCGCGTGGCCACCGAGGGGGTATCCACGACGGGAGGGCAGACTTCGGTCACGCCGATGCGTTCGGGCGAAAGGCTCGTGCGCAAGGTGGACGCCAGGCTATGGATGGCCGCCTTGGACGCGGAGTACAGAGGGACGCGGGACGATCCCACCAACCCATAGCCCGAGCCGAGCAGGATGATGCGCGAGGGCGAGGCGGATCGAAGCAGCGGCAGGAACTCGGCGATCAGATGCACCGTGGTATCGAAGTTCTGGTGCATGTCCAAGAGCGGATCGGCGCACGCGTCCAGCCGCCTGAGGTCGATCTCGCGCGATCCCCCCGCGTTGGCCACCAGCAGGTCGACGCCTTGCTGCGAAGCGCCCACCAGCGCGGCAAGACGCGCGACTTGGGCGCGGTCGGTCAGGTCGCAGGCGACCACGCAGAGGTCGGGATGCTCGGCTTCCATCTGCCGGAGCCGGTCCTCGTTGCGGCCGCAGGTATACAGGCGGTAACCACGCGACAGGAGCTCGACGACGAAGGCGCGGCCGATGCCCGAGGTGCCGCCGCTGACGACGGCGACCCGGTGCTTGCGCCGGGAGAGGGCAGGACCATTCATTGTCGGACGCTGACCTGGGCGGGAAACGAAAACCTGGCCAATTGGGTGTGGGCCGCTTCCTGGTCCTGCGCGTTGATCAGGCGCACCTGGATCTTCATGCCGCGCGGATCGTCGAGCGCCTCAAGCGAATCGAGCGCAATCCCGGCCTCTTCCAGCGCGTCGCGCAAGGCGCCGGCCGTCTCCAGGCGGCGCAGGGCCGGTTTGTAGATCTTTCCGACGCCTGTCAGTGGCATTTGTTCGACGATGCGGATCGCCTTGGGGATGGCGGCTCGCTCGTGGATCGTGTTCTTGGCGAAGGACAGCAGCTCGATTTCGGTCACCGTGGCGCCAGGCTTGGGTTGCACGTAGGCCACCGGGATCTCGCCGGCGTGGAGATCGGGTCTGCCGATGGCGGCGACCAGTTGCACAGACGGATGCCCGTGCAGCGGCTCTTCGATCTGCGATGGGTCGATGTTGTGGCCGCCGCGGATGATGAGTTCCTTCTTCCTGCCGGTCAGCCAGAAATAGCCGTCCTGGTCCTGCCGGGCGAGGTCGCCGGTGTCCAGCCAGCGCCGACCGTCTCCAAGATCGATCCACAGGCCCTTGTTCTGTGCGCCCAGGCGATAGCCGGAAAACACGTTGTCGCCGCTGACAAGCAAGGCGCCGGGTTCGTCGGTGGCGCTTTCGCGCACGAAGGTGCCACCGTCGTCGAGGACCGCGACCTTCATCCTTTGCCCCGGCAGCCTGATGCCGATGGAGCCGACGCGTCGCTCGCCGTAGGGCGGATTGACGCAGGACACGCACGTGGCCTCGGTCAACCCGTAGCCTTCCAGGATCTTCAGTCCGGTCTTGCGCTCGAAGTCCCTGAACACCTGGGGCGGCAACGGTGCCGCGCCACATAGGCCGTATTCGAGGGAGCTGATGTCGTGCCGCTCCGGCGGGACATCGAGCAGGGCCGTATACAGCGTGGGCACGCCGCTGAAGAAATTGATGCGATGCCGCTCGACGATGGACCAGAATTTCTTGACCACGTCCGCGCCTCGGTACCCTTGCGGCGTGCCAAGGACGACGTGGGCGCCGCGGGAAAAGGGCAGCAGGCCGGTGACCATGACGGCGTTGACGTGAAACAGGGGCAATCCGCAGAACACGGTCTTGCCCGGGCCGACGCCCTGTGCCATGACCTGCGACAGCGACCAGGCGTTGGCGACTTCATTGCGATGCCGACGGACCGCGATCTTGGGAAGTCCCGTCGTCCCGCCCGTGCAGAAATAGGACGAGACATCGTCTGGCGAGAAGCGCCGGCGGCTGGTGAGCCGGTCCCCGCGCTGGCGGCGCATGAGCGACCAGAAGCCGTGGATCCGGATCGCTTTGCCCGCGTGCCCGCGTCCGCCTGTCAAATCCCCATACATCTGCATGGCCCGCGCGAACGGGCGGCGAAGTCCCCTGACTCGGTCCGCCGGGCTGACCAGGATCAGGTCCTTGAGCAAGGGCACGGCATGCAGGACGCTGCGCACCTTGTGCCATAGATCGATGCCGGGGAAAGGCCCCAGCGTCACCAGGATCGAGGCGCCGCTGGACTGCAGCAGATGCGCGATCGCCTCCTCCTCGAGCAGCGGGTTGATTGCCATCACGATGCCCGTCGCCTCGCCTCCCCAGATGACGAAATGGGTCTCGGGCAGGTTGGGCAGGATGAACGCGATGACGGTGTCCGCTCCCGCGCCCAGCGCGTGGAAGACATTGGCGGCGCGCGTGATGTCTTCGAGCAGGTGCTGGTAGTCCCAGACCTCGGGAGCGTGCTGGTCCTCGATCCGCATGAAGAACGAAAGCGCGGGCGCCTTCGGGTCGATCGCCGCACCGCACTGGATCAGCTCGTAGGTACTCGAAGGCCGGTCCGTGGGCAGGCCCCTGGCTTCGATGGACGCCACATCCGCAATCGACGCGATGCCGCTCACGGCGATGGCTCGTCCACGACACGATTGCGCTGGATGCCAAGATCAAGCTGTCCGTCGGGGCTGCGGATGCGCGACTCGACGATGTCTCCGGGCTGCAGATACTGCGTGCGCTTTCCCTGGATCTTGAAGAAGAGCTCCCACTTCTTGCGCTCCGGGAGCAGGGCGGCCAAACGCTGCTTGAGTGGCGAGGGCACGGACAGCGCGCATCCGGCCGGCGTTCCCGTCGACAACAGGTCGCCTGCGCTGAAATCGTGGACTGCCGACAGTTCCGTGAGCGTCTCGGCGGGACCGAAGACCAGGTTGCAGGTGCTGTCGCGTTGACGCACCTGGCCGTTCACGGTCAGAACGAGGTCCAGATTAGATAGCAGCGGAAGATCAGATTGCTCGAGCAGGCACAGGTACGGGCCTACCGGGCCGAAGGAGCGGAAGCTCTTGCCCTTGTGGAACTGCATCTCAGGGATCTGGATATCCCTGGCCGAGTAGTCGTTGACGATGACCGCGCCGGCGACGTGGTCCAATAGGTTGTCCTGGGTGACCGTGACCGGCCCGCCGATGTCGTTGCGAATCACCAGTCCGAGTTCGATCTCATAATCCAGGAAGGCGACGCGCCTGGGCTTGATGACATCGGCATCGGCGGCCACGATGCAGCTCGATGCCTTCGTGAACACCATGTTGTATCGCTTCTCGTCAGGGTCCATGCCCGACTCGATCATGTGCTGGCGGTAATTGGCGCCCTGGCAGATGAATCGCTGGTTGCGGGTGATCGGCGAGAGGAATTGCACCGTGTCGGCCAACAGGTCTCCCTTAGGGAGCGAGGCCAATGCCTGGAGGTCCATGGCGCGAAGCAACGCGCCGGTGCTTTCGAAGATGCCGGGGATGCGCGCGATGCGGCGCTCACGCAGCACCCCCCACGCTGGCTGCCCTGCGTCAAGGTATCGAACAACGGTGAGAGACATCGAATTTCCTAGTCAGGGAAAGCGCTAGCCGAACAGCCGCGCAAGCGTGAGCAATTTGCCGATGGACAAGTCCGGGCTGGCCCGAAGACTGTGGATCAGGGCGCGAATGTTCCGGAAAGTGATGCGGGGCCGTGAGAAGCTCGCCGGCATCTTCTGTCCCCACTGCGCCATGCCGGAGCGGCTGGTGGGATGAAAGCCGGTGGGATGGTCGGCGGTAAACAGGTCGCCGTCGCAGTAGTGCTCGTGCTTGTCGCCCCATGGGTCTTGCCAGTAGTCGAAGATCTGGCTGCCCAGGACGTGTCGCCCCATGCCCCAGGCGTGCCGCCAGCCTTTTTCCTTCAGCAGACGCTGGCCCATGCCGACGGCATCGGTGTCGACCACCTCGTAGGCGCTGTGGCTGTAAAGCGGGGCGAAACCCTGGGCCAGCGCGAGGGTGTGGTGGTCGGCGGGCTGCTGGCCTAGATCCAGGCGCAGGAACGTCACTGCCGGAGATCCGTCCGGGAGCAGTTGGACGTCGCTTGGAATCATGCCCATGTGCTGGGTGTACCAGGCACATGTCTTCTGGTACTCGGCAACCTCGAGCACCACGTGGCCAAGTCTCAGGACGTCGGGCGGGGCCACCGGTGTGCGCTGCGTCTCATCGATGCGAATCGCACGCCCCTCGACGTTGAACGTCAGCGCCGACCGGTGCGGGAGCGCCGGTTCGACCCGCAGGTCGCAGACTGCTTCGACCGAGAAGCCGGAGGGATCGGTCAGGGGGAGCACCAGGCCGCCGAATTTTGAACGGACGATGGACGATCCAGGTAGCGCCCTGGCCAGTGCTGACAACGCGGCAATGCCGTCAAACTCGAATCCCATGCCTACGAAGCGGGATTCGGCGGCACGATGGATGCGGTAGCAGTAGGAATGCGATTCGGTCCCGCGTAGCAGCACGCAATCGGGTGTGCGGCGGCAGACCTTCAGACCGAAGTCTTCGAGGAACTGCACCGCGCGATCCAGGTCGGGCCTTTCGAAGACCAGGTAAGCCAGCCGCGTGGCCTTGGCCGTCGACTGATCACTACGTGCAGGTTGAGGGGTGCTCATCAGCATCGGATCACCTCTTGTTGCTGGCCCTCGGCGAGGAGTTAAATTGAACACAAGTGATCAATATTAGTCAATTTGTTCTTATTCAGGTTGCACGTCCGGTGAATGCGCGCGGCATCCGGGCTTCACCATGGAGCGGCGAAGGCGTCGGAGGTCGAGCAGCGGTCGCTCCTTGCTGTGCCTGGACAGGGAAGGCCGGCATCCGGCGGAAGCGCGTTACAGCGGGCGCTGGCAGGGACTCTTCGTACGTTTCTCAGAGCAGGTTCTCTGCGGATGTGTAGGTCGCTTCGCGCGCGCGTCAGGCCAGACGCCGCAAACGTCATCCTCCAAGCTGGCGGCCCAACGAGCGGCTTTCCGGAATCGCGCTGGTTCGCGCCGAGGGAGTCCGCGACCGGATCGACCGGCTGGGGCGTCGCGCGGATTTGCCTTGGACTGTCAGGGACCCTCTGCTATCTCTTCTTCGGACGTTATGCGTTGTCGTTGGTCTTTCCCTGGTTGACGGCGGTTGGCGCACTCGCCGTGCATCGCAGTAGACGAAGCGATGGCGCATCGCTCCTGCTCTTTGCGCAAGGGGTGCTGGCGATCTTCCTGCCATCGCATTGATCGATGCGCCCGTTCGCGCAGAGCCGCTTGAATGCGTTCGCGGCATTGTTCCGAGAAGGGGCTACGACGGGGCATTGCCGTGGGGGCGTTGCGAGATGTCGCCCTGGCAGCCATTCGCACCCTCCATGCGCACTGGCTCGGATAATGGCGACGTTCTTTTTGCGAGTGCCCTCGTCATGTCCCAAGCTTCCAAGTCCGGCGACGCCGGCTTTGTCCGCGTGCGCGGTGCGCGCGAGCACAACCTCAAGGACGTGGACGTGGACATCCCGCGCGATGCGCTGGTGGTGTTTACCGGGGTGTCGGGGTCGGGCAAGTCCTCGTTGGCCTTTGGCACCTTGTTCGCCGAGGCGCAGCGGCGCTACCTGGATTCGATCTCGCCCTATGCGCGCCGGTTGATCGACCAGGCTGGCGTGCCCGAGGTGGATGCCATCGAAGGGCTTCCCCCGGCGGTGGCCTTGCAGCAGCAGCGTGGCGCGCCGAGCACGCGCTCGTCGGTGGGCAGTGTCACCACGATCTCCAACTCGCTGCGCATGCTGTACTCGCGCGCCGGCGATTACCCCAAGGGGCAGGACATCATCTATGCCGATGGGTTTTCGCCCAATACCCCCGCCGGGGCGTGCCCGACCTGTCATGGGCTGGGACGCGTCTACGACGCCACGGAAACCTCGATGGTGCCCGACCGCAGCCTGACCATCCGCGAGCGCGCGGTGGCGGCCTGGCCGGGTGCCTGGCACGGGCAGAACCAGCGCGACATCCTGACCACGCTGGGCATCGATGTGGATGTGCCATGGTCCAGGCTGCCCAAGAAAACCCGCGACTGGATCCTGTTCACAGACGAGCAGCCGGTGGTGCCGGTGTACCCGGGCTTCAGCCTGGCCCAGACTCAGGCCGCGCTCAAGCGCAAGACCGAGCCCAGCTACATGGGCACCTTCACCAGTGCGCGGCGTCATGTGCTGCATACCTTCGCCACCACCCAGAGCGCGCAGCAGAAAAAACGCGCGTCCCAGTACCTGGTCAGCACACTGTGCCCGAGCTGCGACGGTAAACGCCTGCGGCGCGAGGCGCTGTCGGTGACCTTTGCCGGTCTGGACATCGGCGCGCTCTCGCAGCTGCCGCTGAGCGAAGTGGCGGCACGGCTGACCCCGGCTGCGCAGGGCAAGGCGCATCGCGGCGATGGTCATCCCGAGCAGGCCATCGCCGCCCAGCGCATCGCACAAGACCTGCTGTCGCGCATCGCCATCCTGCAGGACCTGGGCCTGGGTTACCTGACCCTGGAACGAGGCACGCCGACGCTTTCACCAGGCGAATTGCAGCGCCTGCGCCTGGCCACGCAGATCCGTTCGCAATTGTTTGGCGTGGTCTATGTCATGGACGAGCCGTCCGCCGGGTTGCACCCGGCCGATACGCAGGCGCTGCTGCGGGCGCTGGATCAGTTGAAGGGCGCAGGCAATTCGCTCTTTGTGGTCGAGCACGAGATCGACGTGATCCGCCACGCCGACTGGATCGTGGATGTCGGCCCGGCGGCCGGCGAAGAGGGCGGGCAGGTGCTGTACAGCGGCCCGCCGGCCGGCCTGGCGCAGGTCGAAGCCTCGGCCACCCGGCGTTATCTGTCCGGCGGGCAGGCGGCGCTGGCCAGTCGCGCGCGCAAGCCCAGTGCCTTGCTGCAGCTGCGGGGCATCACCCGCAACAACGTCGATGGGCTGGACGTGGACATTCCCCTGGGCGTGTTCACCACGGTCACCGGGATCAGTGGGTCGGGCAAGTCCTCGCTGGTCAGCCAGGCGCTGGTGGAGTTGCTGGCCGATCACCTGGGTCAGGCGCGTGCGGATGAGGAAGACGCGCTCGATCCGATGGAGCGCGGGGAAGAGATTCCCACCGGCGGCCACATCGTGGCCGGGCTTGAGCACGTGCGCCGGTTGGTGCGCGTGGACCAGAAAGCCATCGGCCGCACGCCGCGTTCCAACCTGGCCACCTACACCGGCCTGTTCGACCATGTGCGCAAGCGCTTTGCCGAAACGCCGCAGGCCAGGCGGCGGCGCTTCGATGCCGGGCGATTTTCATTCAACGTGGCCAAGGGCCGTTGCGAAACCTGCCAAGGCGAGGGCGCGGTCAATGTGGAACTGTTGTTCATGCCCAGCGTCTATGCGCCTTGCCCGACCTGTCATGGCGCGCGCTACAACGCCAAGACCCTGGAGGTGGAGCTGCGCGGTCACAACATCGCCCAGGTCCTGCGCATGACCGTGGCGCAGGCTGCGGAATTCTTCGCCCAGGACGCCACCATCGCCCGGCCGCTGCAAGTCCTGATCGAAGTGGGACTGGGCTATCTGCGCCTGGGGCAGCCTGCGACCGAGCTTTCCGGCGGCGAAGCCCAGCGCATCAAGCTGGCCACTGAGCTGCAGCGCGCCCAGCGTCGCGACACCGTGTACGTACTGGATGAACCTACCACCGGCCTGCACCCGGCGGACGTGGACACGTTGATGACCCAGCTGCACGGGCTGGTGGACGCTGGCAACACCGTGGTGGTGGTCGAGCACGACATGCGCGTGGCCGCCAGCAGCGACTGGGTGATCGACATGGGGCCGGGTGCCGGCGACCAGGGCGGCACGGTGATCGCGGCGGGACTGCCCGCCAAGGTGGCCAACGCCAAGGGGAGCCGGACGGCACCGTTCCTGCGCGAGGTATTGCACGCCAGCGGCACTTGATGGAGGTGCGCTTACTCGGCAGGGACGCCAAGCAACGCGGCTGCCACCATCAGCACCGACAGCGCGGCAAAGGCCAGGCGCCGCATGCGTTGGTCCCGCCTGGCCAGCACGGCGGCAAGCGCGCACTGCAGCGCGTAGTAGGCGGAGAACGCGCGCGAGGCGTCGCTGATGATCTGGTAGATGTCCGCGGTCCAGGTCAGGACCAGGCCAACCGCCGCCAGCAGGGCGTAGGCGGCCCGCGCCGGAATGCGGCCGCCGGTCATTTCGTGGACCAGTCCGCCGCAGCCGTTGGAGTCGGCCACCGCGGCGCTGAACTGCGCGGCCAGGGCGGCGAGGATCAGCAGCATGGGCAGGGTGCTGGCGACCGGGGCCATCATCGCGATGACCGCGGTTTCCTCGCTGGGCACGCTGTCGGCGGTGAAGGCCACGCTGGCCAGCCCGATATAGGCGATGTAGATCGCCGTGGACAACCACTGGGCATCGCGCATGGAGCGCACGCGCATCGGCGCGGCGTAGGCCTGGCCCAAATAGCGGCTGGTCTCGAAGCCCTGCACGGTGATCACCAGCCCGAAGGCGAACGGCAGCGCCGACCAGTCCAGCGCGGGCGCATGCGTGTCGGGCAACTGGTGATGGCCGGCCAGGCTGCCGGCGAACACGGCCAGGCCGGCGAGCAGGCCGGCGATGACCGCCAGCTTGAGCGAGACGCTGATGGTCTCGGCGCGTTCCAGCCCGCGCAGTCCGCGCCACATGCCCAAGGCGGCGATCCCGATCAGCACCGCGCTGGTCACCACGCGCCCACTGACCACGCCATGCAGCGGCCCGCTGCGCACGGCGAAGGCGCCGAACAGATTGAGGTAGTAGCAGACCGAGATCACATAGGCGAAGGCCAGCGCCCAGGAGGCGACGCGGTCCAGCAAGGTCGCGACACGGGGCGGCGGGCCGTCGCCGTGTTCCAGGGCGAGGATGTTGAAGCGGATCGCGGCGCCGACCGCGTAAGCCAGCGCGCACAGCCCGACCATGACCCACGCCGCCAGGTTGCCGAAGCGGTGCAGCAGCAGCGGCCCCAGCACCAGGAAGCCGCTGCCGATGATCGAGGCCAGGGGCGTGACCGTGGCCCGCCAGCGGTCGGCCTTGCGCAGTCGGGGCCACGCCAGCACCACGGCGGCCATGGCGGTCGCCAGCCAGACACTCAGGTTCGACAGCCAGGGGGAGGGCATCGCACACGCGGGGAAATAGCAGAAACGCACCGTAGGCCACCGGCGCGAGGTCGGCAAGTCGCGCGTCCACCGACAGTGGAGCACTGTGAGGATGGCGCGCGATCCGCGATCATGGTCGGCACGATGCAGGTCTGGAGGACGGGTTGGTCGCACATCACAAGCCGGTGGGGGCAGGGGCCGAGGTGCTGTCCGATCCCTGCCATGCCATCGCCCCGCAGCCGCAGACCCTGCCCGGCGCGCGCAGCTTCACTTATCGCCAGGCGTCCGGGCGCGACCTGCGCGTGCATGTGCTGGCGCCGGACCAGGCCGAGGCGCCGCGACCGGCGATCCTGTTCTTCTTCGGTGGGGCCTGGCGGGTGGGCGACATCAACGCCTTCCGCGCGCAGGCCGACGCCTGCGTGGCGCGCGGTTACGTGGCGGTGCTGGCCGACTACCGGGTCAAGTGCCGCGACGGCACCAGCCCGCTGGATGCCGTGCGCGATGCCCACGCCGCCCACACCTGGCTGCGCGCAGAAGCCGACGGGCTGGGCGTGGACCCGGCGCGCATCGTCCTGTCTGGTAGCTCGGCCGGTGGTCACCTGGCACTGACCACGGCGATGAAGTCCGCCCGCGCGCATCGCCCTGCGGCGCTGGTGCTGTTCAATCCGGCCGTGGACCTGGTCGGTCCGGCGCCGCTGGCGCTCAAGCTGGTCGCCCGGCGCATCTCGCCCAGCGTGCTGCCCGTGGCCGGGTTGCCACCGACGTTGATCTTCCATGGACAGGACGATCAGATCGTACCCCTCCACACCGTGGAGGCGTTCTGCGCCCGCGCCGTGCGGGCCGGGCGCCTGTGCCAGCTGCAGACCTATGCCGGGCATGGGCATGGCTTTTTCCACGGACAGCAGGACGCCGCCGCGCTAGGGCGCTCGCCGTTCGCCGACACGCTGCAGCGGACCTGGCGCTTCCTGGACGCGCAGGGAATCGTGCCGGCGGGCTGAGGCAGACCCTCCGGCTTGCTGGATCGACTGATCGTCCAATGTCGCTCCCCACGGCCCTCGGTTACCCTACCGGCCGCACTCAACACCCTGGGAGGGGAACGTGAAGCCATCCATGCTCTTGTCGGCCGTGGGCACCCTCGGCGTCCTGCTGGCGCAGGCCGCGCCCGCGCAGACAGCCACCGTGACCACCGCGGCCTATACGCCGGCTGGCGGCGCGGTCACCGTCTACACCACCGCCGAGGGCGCTTCCACACAGATGGTGCCCAGCCAGGTGTCCGCGCCCAAGCCCGGGCATACGCTGAAAGAGGTGGAGAACTCGATCTTCGTCGACCCCACGCGCCGCTTCCAGGAGATGCTGGGCATCGGCGGGGCCATCACCGACGCCTCGGCCGAGGTCTACGCCAAACTGGACAAACCCACCCGGGCCGAGTTCATGAAGGCCTACTACGACCCCAAGGACGGCATCGGCTACACCTGGGCGCGCACCACCATCCACAGCTCGGATTTTTCCAGCGCCAGCTACACCTACATCAAGGAAGGCGATGCGGCGCTGAAGACCTTCAGCATCGATCACGACCGCAAGTACCGCATCCCGATGATCAAGGATGCGATCGCCGCGGCCGGCGGCCGCCTGCCGATGTTCGCCAGCCCGTGGAGTGCGCCGGCCTTCATGAAGGACACCGGCAACATGCTGCACGGCGGCCACCTGCTGCCCAAGTACCGCGACGCCTGGGCGCAGTACTACACCAAGTTCATCGCCGCCTACGAGAAGGCCGGCATCCCGATCTGGGGCATCAGCATCCAGAACGAACCGATGGCCGTGCAGACCTGGGAATCGATGCAGTACTCGGCCGAGGAAGAGCGCGACTTCCTGCGCGACCACCTGGGCCCGACCATGGCCAAGGCCGGCTACGGCGACAGGCCGATCATCGTGTGGGACCACAACCGCGACATGATGGTCCATCGCGCGCACGTGATCTTCGATGATCCGGAGGCGGCCAAGTACGCCTGGGGCATGGGCTTCCACTGGTACGAGACCTGGGCCGGGTTCGACCCGATGTTCGACAACGTCGCCGAGGTGACCCGCGCGTACCCGGACAAGCCGGTGATGCTGACCGAGGCCACCGTGGAGAAGTTCGACCCGGCGCGCTACCAGTACTGGCCCAACGGCGAGCGCTATGGCACCTCGATCATCCATGACCTCAACGGCGGCTCGGTGGCCTGGACCGACTGGAACGTGTTGCTGGACGAGCATGGCGGCCCCAACCACGTGGGCAACTTCTGCTTCTCGCCGATCCATGCCGATACCCGCACCGGCAAGCTGATCTACACGCCCAGCTATTGGTACATCGGTCACTTCTCCAAGTTCATCCGCCCCGGCGCCAAACGCGTCAGTGCGGCGAGCAGCCGCAGCAACCTGATGACCACCTCCTTCATCAACCCGGACAACTCGCTGGCCACCGTGGTGATGAACGCCAGCGACAAGGCGATCACCTACAACTTCTACGTCGGCGAGCAGTCCACCCAGGTGGACATCCCGGCGCACGCGATCCAGACGCTGGTGTACTGACCGGTTCGTCGTGATGTTGGCTCCTGAGGGGCGCCGAGCCAGCTCGGCGCGACGGTGCACCGGCGCGCATCTCCCTTTCCGGGCCATGCCTGTAGAGCGGACCTTGGTCCGCCGAGGCGTTCCCGGCGATCTGCCCGGAAAGCCGCCGAGCAAGCTCGGCGCTACAGCGCGGCGGGCGTGCACCACACCCTTTCTGGCCATGCCTGTAGAGCGGACCTTGGTCCGCTGACGCGTTCCCAGCGATCTGCCCGAAAGTCCGCCGAGCAAGCTCGGCGCTACAGCGCGGCAGGCGTGCACCACACCCCTTCCGGGCGATGCCTGTAAAGCGGACCTTGGTCCGCTAGGGCCTTCCCGGCGATCTGTCCGAAAGCCCGCCGAGCAAGCCCGGCGCGACGGCATGCACCACATCCACGGATGAAGGCCAGCGGCTTGCCGCGGCCATGCCGACAGGGCGGGTCAGGCACGGCCGTTGGTGGTAGAAAGTGGGCCTGGCGCACTCTGCGCCCGTCGACCGGAGACGCCCATGGCCCTGAGTGATACCCGCCGGCACCAGATGTATCCGGTGCTGGACGCCGCGCAGCTGGCGCTGGCGCAACGTTTCGCAAGTGGTCCGCCGCGTCGCTTCGCGCCGGGCGAGGCCGTATTCGAGGTGGGCCAGCATGCCGCCCCGGTCTGGCTGGTCCTGGAGGGCAGCCTGTCGGTGATCCGGCGCGATGGCCTGGGCCATCAGGCGCAGATCACCGAACACCGCGCCGGGCAGTTCAGCGGCGAGGTCAGCCAGCTGGCCGGGCGCAGTTCGCTGGCCGGCGGTGTGGCCGGTGAGCATGGGTGCACGGCCGTGCCGCTGGATGCCGCGCATCTGCGCGCGCTGGTGATCGGCGCGGCCGAACTGGGCGAGCTGGTGATGCGCGCGCTGATCCTGCGCCGGGTCGGACTGATCGAAAGCGATGCGGTGGGATCGGTGCTGGTCGGGCACCCCGGCGAGGCGCACCTGGTGCGGCTGCAGGGCTTTTTGACGCGCAATGGCTATCCCAACGCACTGCTCGATGTCACCGTACCCGGCGAAGGGCGCGCGGTGGTCGAACGCATGGGCCTGCACGCCGAAGACCTGCCTTTGATGATCTGCCCCAACGGCACGGTGCTCCGGCGGCCGACCGATGCCGCCGCCGCCGGCTGTCTGGGCATGACCCCCGAGCTGGACCCGGACATCGTCCACGACGTGGTGGTGGTCGGTGCCGGGCCGGCAGGGCTGGCGACGGCGGTCTACGCCGCCTCGGAGGGCCTGAAGGTGCTGGTGCTGGAGCAGCGCGCCATTGGCGGGCAGGCCGGCGCTTCGATGCGGATCGAGAACTACCTGGGCTTTCCGACCGGTATCTCCGGGCAGGGTCTGGCCGGGCGCGCGTACAACCAGGCGCTGAAGTTCGGGGCCGAACTGGCCCTGCCGCTGGACGTGCTCCGCCTGGATTGCGCGGCCAGCGCGGAGGACCCGCTGGCGCCGCTGAAGCTGGTCCTGGACAGTGGTGCCACGGTGTCGGCGCGTACCGTGGTGGTGGCGTCCGGTGCGCGCTATCGGCGTCCGGAGCTGGAACAGCTGGCGCGCTTCGAGGGCGCGGGCGTGTCCTACTGGGCCTCGCCCATCGAGGCGCGCATGTGCAGCGGCGAGGACGTCGCGCTGTTGGGCGGAGGCAATTCGGCCGGGCAGGCCGTGGTCTTCCTGGCCCCGCAGGTCAAGACGCTGCACCTGGTGATTCGCGGCAAGGGGCTGGAAAGCTCGATGTCGCGCTACCTGATCGAACGCATCGCCGCGCTGCCCAACGTGGTGCTGCACACTGGCACCGAGCTGGTCGCGCTGGAGGCCGATGCCGACGGTGCGTTGGCTGGTGCGGTCTACCGCGAACGCGGCAGTGGGCAGACCCATCACTGCGACCTGCGCCACCTGTTCCTCTTCATCGGCGCCGATCCCAATACCGACTGGCTCAAGGGCTGCGTCGGACTCGATCCGGCCGGCTTCGTCCTCACCGGCCAGCATGGCAGCTCCCTGCAGACCGATCGTCCCGGGGTGTTTGCCATCGGCGATGTCCGTGCCGGATCGGTCAAGCGTGTGGCCGCCGCGGTGGGAGAGGGGGCGCAGGTGGTGGCCCAGATCCACCAGTACCTCGCCGAGCTGGACGCCATGCAAACTTCCCGGGAGACCGTGTGATGCCGAAGACCTGCACGCATTTGGAGACCATCGAAGACGTCACGCCCAGCGCCCGCGGCTGCCAGGAGTGTCTGGCCATCGGCAGCCCCTGGGTGCACCTGCGCCTGTGCCGGGCCTGTGGCCATGTCGGCTGCTGCGACGACTCCCCGCACCGGCACGCCAGCGCGCACTTCCGCGCCACCGGCCACCCCATCATCGAGGGTTACGATCCGCCCGAGGGCTGGGGCTGGTGCTACGTGGATCGCACGCAGGTGGAGCTTCCGGACCAGACGCCTCAGGTGGGGCCGATTCCACGCTTCGTCTGAGGGGGGCAGCTTGCTCGCAGCGCTCGCGATCCCTTCCCTGATGGGCTGATCGGGTTGTCATGATCTATCCCAAAAGCCGCCGAGCAAGCTCGGCGCTACAGTCCGCCGGTGTACATCACGGTCTTCCGGGTGATGCCCGTAGAGCGGACCTTGGTCCGCTGAGGCCTTCCCAGCGAGCTGTCCGAAGGTCCACCGAGCAAGCTCGGCGCTACAGGCCGTACTTGTAGAGCGGACCTCGGTCCGCTTGGGCTTTCCCGAGGCTCTGTCAGAAGAACCGCCGAGCAAGCTCGGCGCTACGGTCGGCCAGGCGTGCATCACAATCCTCCCGGGCCATGCGCGTAGAGCGGACCTTGGTCCGCTGAGGCCTTCCCGGCGCTACTCGACGGCTTCGGATTTATCCGACCCGTGCCTGCACGCTGCACTGATGGGCGCGTGGTGCCACGCGCGGGATGCTGGGGCATGCCCAGTCCATTGCTCCTGCGTGGTCGCCGCTCGTCTCTGGGTGCGGTCTACATGGTCACCACGGTGACCGTACTGCGACAGCGCTGGCTGGCGCCTGCCTCGGCGGCGCAGGGTGTCGAGGCGGTCCTGCGGGACATGGATGCTGCCGGTTGGACCGCGTCGCTGGCGTGGGTTGTCATGCCCGATCATCTGCATTGGTTGTTTGCGCTGCAGGCGGGGGGCCTGAGTTCCGTCGTGCAGCGAGCCAAGTCGTGCGCCGCCCGCAGCGTCAACGCCGCGCACGCGCGCAGCGGAGCGGTGTGGCAGGCGGGCTTCTACGACCGTCAACTCCGTGTCGATGAGGACCTGCGGACCTTGGCCTATTACATCCTGGCCAATCCGATCCGCAGCGGGCTGGCCGGGCAGGTCGGGGAGTATCCGTATGCCTGGTGTTATGCAGGCACGGACCCGTAGAGCGGACCTCGGTCCGCTTGGGCCTTCCCAGCGAGCTGTCCGGAAGGCCGCCGAGCAAGCTCGGCGCTACGGTCGGCCAGGCGCGCATCGCCATCCGTCCAGGTCGTGCCTGTAGAGCGGACCTTGGTCCGCTGAGCCCATCCCGGCGATCTGTCCGAAGGCCGCCGAGCAAGCTCGGCGCTACAGTCCGCCGGTGTACATCACGGTCTTCCGGGTGATGCCCGTAGAGCGGACCTTTGTCCGCTTGGGCCTTCCCAGCGAGCTGTCCGGAAGGCCGCCCAGCAAGCTCGGCGCCACAGTCCGCCGGGCGTACATCACGATCGGTCCGGGCAGGTGGGTCCGTGCGGTGTGCCGGCTGATGGGTCGAACCGGTGTGCTGACGCATGCGGATCACAGCGGCGCACGCGGCGTTGCGCGAAAATAGGCTCACCCCCTCGCTTATCCCCCGGCCCGTTGAAACCCGAACGCCTGCTGCCCCTGATCGTCGCCACCGCCTTGTTCATCGAGAACATGGACTCCACGGCGATCACCACCTCGCTGCCGGCGATCGCGCGGGACCTGGGGGTCGAGCCGGTCGCGCTGAAGCTGGCGCTGACCACCTACATGCTGGCCCTGGCGGTGTTCATTCCGATCAGCGGGTGGGTGGCCGACCGCTTCGGCGCGCGGCCGACCTTCATGACGGCCATTGGCGTGTTCCTGCTGGGTTCGCTGGGCTGCGCGGTGGCCGGCTCGCTGGAATGGCTGGTGGTGGCGCGCTTCGTCCAGGGCATGGGCGGGGCGATGATGGTGCCGGTCGGGCGCCTGGTCCTGCTGCGCAGCGTGGCCAAGGCCGAGTTGGTGCGCGCGCTGAGCTGGCTGACCATCCCCGCGTTGATGGGGCCGATCCTGGGTCCGCTGCTGGGCGGCATGATTACCACCTGGGGGCATTGGCGCTTCATCTTCCTGATCAACCTGCCGATGGGCGCGCTGGGCATCTTCCTGGCCTGGCGTCACATCCCGCTGCTCAAGGGCGAGGTCAAGCCGCTTGACTGGGTGGGGTTCGCGCTGTCGGGCGTGGGCCTGGCCCTGGCGATGTTCGGCCTGGCCACGATGGGCCGGCACATGGTCAACCTGGGGCTTGCGCTGGGATGCGCGGCCTTGGGCGTGCTCGCGCTGCTGGGCTATGGCTGGCACGCGCGCCGGCATCCGCATCCGCTGGTGGACCTGGGCCTGCTGCGCATCCCGACCTATCGCATCGGGGTGCTGGGCGGTTCGCTGTTCCGCATCGGGATCGGTGCGATTCCGTTCCTGCTGCCGCTGATGCTGCAGCTGGGGTTCGGACTCAATCCGTTCGAGTCGGGCTTGGTGACCTTCACCTCGGCAGCCGGGGCGATGTTCATGAAGACCCTGGCCGCGAGCATCCTCAAGCGCTTCGGCTTCCGCCGGGTGCTGGTGGGCAATGCGGTCATCGCCTCGCTGGCGCTGGCCGTGGTCGGGCTGTTCCGCGAATCCACGCCCTACGCGCTGATGGTAGGAGTGTTGCTGGTGAGCGGTTGCTTCCGCTCGCTGCAGTTCACCAGCCTCAACGCCATCGTCTACGCCGACGTGGACCAGGCGCGCATGGCCCAGGCCAGCAGCCTGGCGGCGATGATCCAGCAGATCTCGCTGGCCTTGGGCATCACCGTGGGCGGCTACGCCTTGACCGTGGCCAGTCTGGCGACCGGGCAGGCCACCGGCGTGCCGATCAATTTCACCTTCGCCTTCCTTACCGTGGCGCTGATCTCGGCCAGCTCGGTGCTGGTGATGCGCCAGCTGACACCCGATGCCGGCGCGGAAATGGCCGGGCGCGCCAAGCCCGGCGAGGAAGTACACGAGCCCAAGGTGGTGGCGCGGCCCGGCAACTGATGCCGCGGCCCTGGCCACCGTCCTGCGCTTTCACGATCACAGGAGAAGACGATGGACCAGACAACCGCCACCGCAACCGCGCTGCCACGCCTGGTCGAGGCAATGGCCTTCGCCGCCGAGGCGCACAGCCTGCAGCGCCGCAAGGATGGCCTCACCCCATACATCAACCACCCGATGGCCTTGGTGCGCATCCTGGCGGTGGAGGGCGGCGTGGACGATGTCGAGGTGCTGTGTGCGGCGGCCCTTCACGACTATCTGGAAGATTGCTGCGGGCCTGGCGCCGAGGTGCCGACGCACCTGGCAATGTCGGTGGAGGCCGGGCGCGCGCGCCTGCTGGAGCGCTTCGGACCGCAGGTGCTGTCCTACGTCGATGCGGTCAGTGACGACAAATCACTGGCCAAGGCCGAGCGCAAGCGCCTGCAGGTCGAACACGCCGCCCACGTCCCGCATGGCGCCAAGCTGGTGAAGCTCGCCGACAAGATCGCCAACCTGCGCGACCTGCACCAGGCACCGCCGCAGGACTGGAGTCTGGCCCGCCGCCAGCAGTATTTCGACTGGGCCGCGCAGGTGATCGGGCAGGTGCGCGGGGCGCATCCGGCGTTGGAACGCGCGTTTGACGCGGCGCTGGCCCAAAGGCCGGTGTCGGGGGCTTAGTCCGCGTAGGTGGGGGCGGGCTCGTGGACGTGGGCTGGCGATCGAGGCTTGAGGTGAGGACGCAGCCAGTCGGCGAATGCGGCTTCATCCAGACTGCCGTCGGCCAATCCCAGGTACACCGGATACAGCGCGAGGTCATCGGCCATCAAGGCGGTCCCGTTGAGCAGGAGAAAGGTTTCGCAGGCCACCGCCGCCGTACGCTTGTTGCCATCCACGAACGGATGGTTCCGAGCCAGGCCAAAGGCCAGGCTGGCGGCCAGCGCGGCGAGGTCCGGCGGCGGATCGCCGTAGGAAAACAGCTGCTGCGGACGCGCCAAGGCCGAGTCGAGCAGGGCCTCGTCGCGCACGCCGCTGCCGCCGCCGTGTTCGGCCAGTTGGCGGTCGTGGATGGCCAGCGCCAAGGCACGAGTGATCCAGACGATCATGTCATTGGGCCAGCTTGTGCAGCAGCGTGCGGCGGCTGCGCATGACCTGCTCGGCCACTTCCATCTGCTCGGCCAGGGTCGGGTCGAACACGGTGAGCTTGATGCCGTCCGGGGTCTCCAGCGCGTAGAGCTCGTCGCCCTTGCCCAGGCGCAGGCGCGCCAGCAGGTCCTTGGGCAGGATGACGCCGGCCGAGTTGCCGATGGTGGTGATCTTGAGCTTCATGGTCGCGGCCTCGTCGTTATAACGATCGTTATATTGCGCCCCGCCCAGCCTGCATGCAAGGCGAGGGAAGGACGTCTGGTATCTCGCCTCGTGCGACGCGATAGGTGTACAAATGTACACCTATGGACACCTTGCCCCCCAAACGCGCCGCCGTGCTGGCGTTCCTCCAGGACCAAGCCCTGCGCGGCCATACGCCCAGCCTGGCGGAGATCGCGACTGAATTCGGCTTCGCCTCGCGCAATGCGGCGCAGAAGCACGTCCAGGCCCTGGCCGAGGCCGGGCTGATCCAGCTGCGCCCGGGTGAGAAGCGCGGCATCCGTCTGCCTGGCGGCGGACGCCGGGACGGGCTGCTGGCGCTGCCGGTGCTGGGCCGGGTCGCGGCGGGTGTTCCGATCGGCGCGGACATTGGCCTGGACCAGCAACTGGTACTGGATGCCGGATTGTTCTCGCTGCGGCCGGATTACCTGTTGAAGGTGCAGGGCGACTCGATGATCGACGATGGCATCCTCGATGGCGACCTGGTCGGCGTGCATCGCAGCCACGAGGCGCGCGACGGCCAGACCGTGGTGGCGCGCATCGACGGCGAGCTGACCATCAAGCGGCTGGAGCGTGGCCCACGCCGGATCCGCCTGCTGCCGCGCAACCCGGCGCACGCGCCCATCGTGGTCCCGGCCGGGGCGGACTTCGCCATCGAAGGCCTGTACTGCGGCCTGGTGCGGCGAGGCTGAGCGCGCGATGTCCGAAGTCCCGCGCCGCGCGTTGTCGGCTGTGTCGTCCGCGGCGATGCCGCTGGACGACCTGCTGGCTGCGCGCACGGTGTGGCGGGCCGGACGCGGTGGCGGCACCCAGCATGCCGGCGAGCCGACCGGATACGTGGCGCTGGATGCGGTGCTGCCCACCGCCGGCTGGCCGCGCAAGGCCTTGACCGAACTGCTGCTGCCGGCCGACGGCGTCGGCGAGATCGGCCTGCTGCTGCCCACGCTGGCGCGGATGACCGCCGCCGGTGGGCGCGTGGCGCTGGTGGCCCCGCCGTACGTGCCGTATGCGCCGGCCTGGCAGTGCGGCGGCATCGACCTGGCGCAGTTGGAGGTGATCGAGGCCGAACCGCGCGATGCGCTATGGGCGTTCGAGCAATGCCTGCGTAGCGGCGCCTGCGCGGCCGTGCTGGGCTGGCCGCAGACCGCTGACGAGCGCGCGCTGCGGCGCCTGCAGGTGGCGGCCGACAGTGGCGACTGCTGTGGGTTCGCGCTGCGCGATGCACGCCATGGGGTCAACGCCTCACCGGCGGCGCTGCGCCTGGAATACCGCAGGGAGGAAGCTGCCTGGCGCGTGCGTAAATGTCGCGGCGGGCAGGTGCCGACGCAGCCGCTGCGGCTGGTGCATTGAGGCGCGCGCATGTCATCGCATCGTCCCTTGCCGTGGAATCCGGCCTTCCGCCCCGACGCTGACGCCGCGCCTGCGCAGGAGCGACGCTGATGCTCTGGGCCTGCATTCTGTTGCCGCACCTGGCCATGGACGCCGTGCTGCGGCGCCTGCCCGAAGACGAGCGTCGAGCGCCGCTGGTGCTGGTCGAAGGCCCGGCGCAGCTGCGGCGTCTGCACTCGGTCAATGCCGCCGCCGCGCAGGCCGGCCTCAACCCCGGGATGCGCCTGTCAGCGGCGCATGCGCTGATGACCCAGGTGCGCACGGTCGACTTCGACGCGCAGGACCAGGCGCGCAGCCAGCGCTTCCTAGCCAGTTGGGCGTACCGGCACAGCTCGCTGGTCAGCCAGCAGTGGCCGCACGCCATCGTGCTGGAGGCGCGGGCGAGTTTCCGCCTGTTCGGGCCATGGCCGCAGTTCGCCCGACGCCTGCGCGAGGAGTTGGACACGCTGGGTTTCCGCCATCGCCTGGCATTGGCACCGACACCGCGCGCGGCCCATGTGCTGGCCGGACTGGAGGACGGCCAGGCCATTGCCAACCTCGCGCGCCTGCAGCGGGTGCTCGACGACGTGCCGGTGCGCGGCGCGCGGTTGCCGGAAGACACGGGCGAGCGCCTGCACCGCATGGGCCTGCGGACGCTGGCCGCCGTGCGCGCATTGCCGCGCGAGGCCGTGCGACGGCGCTTCGGCCTGGCGTTGCTGGAGCACCTGGACCGACTGTACGGGCAGGTCGACGATCCGCTGGACTGGTACGCGCCACCGGACCATTTCGACGCACGCGTGGAAATGGGCTACGAAGTGGAAAGCCACATGGCGCTGCTGTTTCCGCTGCGGCGCTTGATCGGTGACCTGTGCACGTACCTGTCCATCCGCGACGGGGGCGTGCAGCGTTTCGTGCTGCGGCTGGAGCACGAGCAGGGCCACACCGATGTGGACGTCGGCCTGCTGGCGCCCGAGCGCGACCAGGCGATGCTGTTCGAGCTGGCCCGCAACCGATTGGAGCGGGTGTCGATCCCGCGTCCGGTGGTCGGCGTGCGTCTGCTGGCACGCCAGCTGCCGCCGTTCGTGCCGGCCGCGCGCGACCTGTTCGATACGCGCCCGCAGCAGGCCGTGGACTGGCCGCAGCTGCGCGAGCGCCTGCGCGCGCGCCTGGGCGATGCGGCCGTGTATCGGGTCGAACCGGCGGGCGATCCGCGCCCGGAACGCGCCTGGCGCCGGGCCATCGGTGATGCCCCTGCGCGTGGCGTCGAAGCCGCGCCCGCCCGTCCGCCGCGTCCGACCTGGCTGCTGCCGCAGCCGGTGCCGCTGCACGCCCCGCCGAAGATCCTCTCCGGCCCCGAGCGCCTGGAAAGCGGCTGGTGGGACGACGGCGACACCCGCCGCGACTACTACGTGGTGGAGACCGCACGGGGCCAGCGCGCCTGGGCGTTCTTGCCGGCGGGCGTGCGCGAGGGCGGCTGGATGCTGCACGGCTGGTTCGCATGAGCTGGGATGACGCCATCGACGGGGTGGATCGCGACACGCCCGGCGGGCGCATGCCGCGCGCTTGGCGCGTGGCCCAGCGCCTACGCCAGGCCGCCAATGACGATGTGCTGCACGGCGAGCATGGCGATGGCCTGCCGGCCTATGCCGAGCTGCATTGCCTGTCGGATTTCTCCTTCCTGCGTGGCGCCTCCGATGCCGAAAGCCTGTTCGAGCGGGCCAAGGCCTGCGGCTACGCCGCGCTGGCCATCACCGACGAATGTTCGCTGGCCGGCATCGTGCGCGGCTGGGAGGGCGCGCAGGCCACCGGCGTGCCGCTGATCGTCGGCAGCGAGTTCACCCTGGTCGATGGCACACGCTTGGTCCTGCTGGTGGAAACGCGCGCTGGTTACACTCAGCTGTGCGCGCTCATCACCACCGCGCGCCGCGCGGCGACCAAGGGGCGCTACACGCTCACGCGCGCCGATGTGGAGGCGCAGTTTCGCCAAGCGGCACCGGAGCTGTTCGCGCTGTGGCTGCCGGGCGATGCGCTTAGGGAGGATGAGGGACGCTGGTTGCGGGAGGTGTTCGCCGATCGCGCCTATCTGGCGGTGGAGCTGCTGCGCGAATGCGACGACACCGCGCGCCTGGACATGCTGCTGGCGCTCTCCAGACAGTTGGGCATGACGCCGCTGGCCAGCGGCGATGTGCACATGGCCACGCGCCGCGACCGCGCACTGCAGGACACCATGACCGCCATCCGCCACACCGTGCCGCTGGCCGAGGCCGGCGCGCAGCTGTTCCGCAATGGCGAGCGCCACCTGCGCTCGCGCCGGGCGCTGGGCAATATCTATCCGGCCGAACTGCTGCAGGCCACCGTCGCGCTGGCCCGGCGCTGCAGCGGCTTCGATCTCAAGCGCGACGTGCAATACGACTATCCGGCCGAGCTGGTGCCAGCCGGGCACACCGCTACCAGCTACCTGCGCGAACTGACCGAAGCCGGCATCCGCGCGCGCTGGGACGATCGCGGGCTGAAACTTTCGGCCAAGGTTCGCAGCGACATCGAGCAAGAGCTGGCGCTGATCGAGGAGCTCAAGTACGAGGCGTTCTTCCTGACCGTGCACGATGTGGTGCGCTTTGCGCGCTCGCAGCAGATCCTGTGCCAGGGGCGTGGCTCGTCGGCCAATTCGGCGGTGTGCTACGCGCTGGGCATCACCGCGGTGGACCCGGACGAGAACCGGCTGCTGATCTCGCGTTTTTTGTCCAAGGCGCGCAATGAGCCGCCGGACATCGACGTGGATTTCGAGCACGAGCGGCGCGAGGAAGTCATTCAGTACGTCTACCGCAAGTACGGCCGGCACCGCGCCGCGCTCGCGGCCACGGTCATCAGCTATCGCGGCAAGAGCGCGGTGCGCGATGTCGCCAAGGCCTTCGGCCTGCCACCGGACCAGATCGCGCTGCTGGCCAACTGCTTTGGCTGGGGTAATGGCGACACGCCGATGGAGCAGCGCCTGACCGAGGCCGGCTTCGACACCGCCAATCCGCTGATCCTCAAGATCCTGGCGCTGACCTTCCAGCTGGAGGGCAAGCCCCGACACCTGTCCCAGCACGTGGGCGGCTTTGTGATCGCCGAGCAGACCCTGTCCACGGTGGTGCCGGTGGAGAACGCGGCCATGGCCGAGCGCACCATCATCCAGTGGGAAAAGGACGACCTGGAAACCATGGGCATGCTCAAGGTCGACTGCCTGGCGCTGGGCATGCTGACCTGCATCCGCAAGACCCTGGACCTGGTGCGCGTGCATCGCGGGCGCGATTACGAGATCGCCACCATTCCAAAAGAAGACGCGCCGACCTACCAGATGATCCAGTTGGCCGACACGGTGGGCGTGTTCCAGATCGAATCGCGCGCGCAGATGGCGATGCTGCCGCGGCTCAAGCCGGCGAAGTTTTACGACCTGGTGATCGAGGTGGCGATCGTGCGCCCCGGCCCCATCCAGGGCGACATGGTGCATCCCTATCTGCGGCGCCGGCAGGGGCTGGAGCAGCCCACGTATCCATCGCAGGGCGTCGAGGAAATCCTCGGCCCGACCCTGGGCGTGCCGCTGTTCCAGGAGCAGGTGATGGAACTGGTGATCCATGCCGGGTATTCGCCGGACGAAGCCGATGGCCTGCGTCGCTCGATGGCGGCGTGGCGGCGTGGCGGGGACATGGAGCCGCATCGGCAAAAGATTCGCGCGCTGATGGAGGCCAAAGGCTATGACTCGACCTTCATCGACCAGATCTTCGAGCAGATCAAAGGCTTCGGTTCCTACGGCTTCCCGCAGAGCCATGCGGCCTCGTTCGCCAAGCTGGTCTACGCCAGCTGCTGGTTGAAGCGGCATGAGCCGGCGGCGTTTGCCTGCGGGCTGTTGAATGCCCAGCCGATGGGCTTCTATTCGCCCAGCCAGATCGTGCAGGACGCGCGCCGTGGCAGGGCCGCGCGCGAGGCGATCCACGTGCTGCCGGTGGACGTGCTGCACAGCGACTGGGACAACACGCTCGTCGGTGGGCGGCCGTGGCGCAGCCAGGACGACCCAGGCGTGCAGCCGGACATCCGCCTGGGGTTCCGCCAGGTCGCCGGCCTGTCCGAACTGGCGGGCAGGGCGATCGTGGCCGCGCGCGCGCAGCGACCGTTCGCCAGCGTCGAGGACCTGAGCCTGCGTGCGCAACTCGACGACAAGGCCCGCACCGCCCTGGCCGAAGCCGGTGCACTGCAATCCCTGGTCGGCCACCGCAATGCCGCGCGCTGGGCGGTGGCCGGGATCGAACGGCGCCGCCCGCTGCTGCCCGGCAGCCCGGCAGAGCGCCGCATCGACCTGCCTGCGCCGCGCATCGGCGAGGACATCACCGCCGACTACCGCAGCGTGGGCCTGAGCCTGGAAGCGCATCCGATGGCGCTGCTGCGCCCGCAGATGCGCGCCCAGCGCATCCTCGGCTTGCGCGAGCTGCAGGGCCGGGCCAGCGGCAGCGGCGTGCACGTGGCCGGGCTGGTCACCCAGCGCCAGCGCCCGGCCACGGCCAAAGGCACGATCTTCGTCACATTGGAGGACGAGCACGGCATGATCAACGTCATCGTCTGGTCGCACCTGGCGGTGCGCCAGCGGCGCGCGTTGCTGGAGTCGCGGCTGCTGGCTGTGCGCGGGCGCTGGGAGCGCGTGGATGGTGTCGAACACCTCATCGCCGGCGATCTGCGCGACATGAGCGAGCTGCTGGGCGAACTGTCGCTGCCGTCACGGGATTTCCATTGAACGCCTTCATGGACGACCTGTTCGCGCCGACGCCGATCACGGTGTTCGACGACGCCGAGGGCGGGATGCGCTACTGGCCCGATGTCGTCGATCCGGGCACGGCCACGCGCTGGTTCGAGGCCCTGCGTGACCACGCCCACTGGCAGCACGAACGCCGGCCGATGTACGACCGCATCGTGGATGTCCCGCGCCTGCGTGCCGGCTATCGGCTCGATGAACTGCCAGCGCAACTGCCGTTGGCCGAAATGTTGTCTCTGGTGCAGGGCAGGGTGCCGGCGCCGTACACCGGTGTGGGCATGAACTTCTACCGCGACGGCCGCGACAGCGTGGCCATGCACCATGACAAGCTGCACACGCTGCAACCGGGCCAGCCCATCGCGCTGCTGTCACTGGGCGGCACGCGGCGCATGCACATCCGGGCGCGGGAAGGGAGACGCCGCACCTGGGCGCTGGACCTGGCCCCGGGCAGCCTGCTGGTCATGAGTCATGCCTCGCAGATGACCCACGAACACGGCATTCCCAAGACGCGCCAGACTGTGGCGCCGCGCATGAGTGTGGTATTCCGCGCACGTCCCGAGTGAGACGCCGTTGGGAGTTCGGTGATCTGGCACGGGATCTTGGTTGTGGACCCCTCAAGTCTTGACTACACAGGCCGTAGGTCTTCTACGAAGACCTACGGAACAGGGGCGCCATACCATGCAAGGCATCACATTCTCCCGCGATCGGCGCGCCGGTCGCGGCGTGGCCGACGAAGCCGCGTCGCGTCTGGCCAAGGCGTATCGCGCGCTTGGTTATGCCGTCGAAGTGCTGCCTGCCGCATCAGCCACCTCGGCCAATGCGCCGGACACCGCGCTGTTGCTGACCAAGGAGCGTGAGCAGGTCCTGGTCCACGCCTACGCACGGCGCCACGGTGCGCTGGCGCAGGGGGCGGTCCAGCAGCTGGCGGCCGAGCGTTTCGAAGTGGGCGCGCAACGTGCGTTTCTCATCGGCGAAGGTGGCTTTACGGTCGCCGCGCACCAGGCCGCGCTGCGCCATGGCGACCTGGTGATGGCCGATCATCCGGCCGGCGCCGACCAGCCGTTGCCGGTGGTGGACGTCTATGCCGAGCGCGCGGCCCTGCGCGCCATGAGTCTGCGCGAAGCCACACGTCCGGCCTGGCCGTTGCGGGCCGCGATCAGTGCCGGCGCGCTGGCGATGGCGGGGATCTTCGTGTTCGTCTCCAGCCCGGCGCTGCAGTCCCGGGCCGAGCGTCTGCTGCGTCAGCCGGCGCCGACGATGGCCCTGGTGCAGCCGGCGGGCCAGCCGTGGACCGCTCCGGCGCAGTCGCGTTCGGGCGCGTTGAAGCTGGGCGGGAGCGCCGAGCAGGCCGCGACGCCGATGTCGGCCGACGCCTTCGGCAGCCTGCCGGCCAACTTCAATCAGGCCAGCGCGCCGCGCCTGTAAGCGGTCAGCGCTTCACGCCTTGCAGGCGGGACACTGACATCCCTTGGCGCAGTCTGTGTGGACCTCCATCGCCCAGGTCTCCCGCCGTGCCCAACCAGCCTGCACAACCGGTTCCCCCTTCCGACATGGATCCCAACGCCGAAGTGCCCATGCCCGGCCACGTCCCAGCCGAGCACGACGGGCGCGAGCAGGAAGACTCGGAGCGGCAGCCTGGCCAGCACCACGACTCCATCCCGGGGCTGTAGTTAGCGCAGCGCGTGGCCTGAGCGGCACCCGGGTGACCCGGGTGCTGACGCCCGTTAGGCGAAGCCGTGGCAGCCCGTTGCTGGGCTAGTTCAGTGGCTGTGCGTGTGCCGAGCACGTTCGGCTCAAGGTGCGTGATCGGCGGCCGTTAAGTGTTCAAGTGAAATTGCGTTTGCTGTCCCTCCCTCTCTCCCACCGACAGCGCAAATGAACCTTGCAGGCACGCCCACAGAGGTGGGAATCGATGATCACATCCGTTCTGTGGTGGGCCTTTCCGATCAACTCCTGCTCCAGCTGCGACGCTCGCTACAGCGGATCGATGAGATCAACCGCACCACCCACGTGATCGCCATGAATGCGCGAATCGAATCTGCGCGCATTGGTCAGGCCGGCCGCGGCTTCAGCGTCATCGCGCAGGAGATGGACGTACTGTCACGCCGCGTCGCAGACGCCACCCTGGACCTGGACAAGGTCGCTGCCACGACCAGCGCCGACATGCGCCAGACCCTGCAACGGCTGGACGATGGCGTGCGTCAGACCCGGCTGAGCGAACTGGCCCTGAGCAACATCGATCTGATTGACCGGAATCTTTACGAGCGCAGCTGCGACGTGCGCTGGTGGGCCACCGACGCCGCCGTGGTCGCCGCTGCGCGCCAGGGCCGCAGCGACGAGGCGCTGTCGCACGCATCACGCCGGATGGGCCAGATCCTGGACTCGTATACGGTCTATTTCGATCTGGTGCTGGCCGGCACCGACGGCCGGGTCCTGGCCAACGGCCGACCGCGGCAATATGACTCGGTGGGCAGCGACGTGTCAGGCCAGGCCTGGTTTCAGGAGGCCTCGCGGACACGCAGCGGCGAGGAGTTCGGCTTCCAGGACGTGCACCCCAGCGCGCTGGCCGACGGCGAACGCGTCCTGGTGTACGCCTGCACGGTGCGAGATGGCGGGCGGGTCGACGGACGCGTGCTTGGCGTGCTGGGCATCGTGTTTCGCTGGGATGCCTTGGCCCAGACGGTCGTCCAGCGCACGCCGCTGTCGGCGCAGGAGTGGACCCGCACCCGGGTGTGCATCGTGGACGGGCGTGGGCAGGTCCTGGCCGATTCGGCGGGGCGCATGTTGCAGGAGCGGATCGACTTTGCTGGCCGTGAGGCCTTGTTCAAGCAACCACGCGGCGCGGTGCTGGCCGATCTCGATGGCCGTGTGCATTGCATCGCCCATGCCGCTTCGCCCGGCTACGAAACCTACAGCACAGGCTGGCATTCGCTGATCCTGCAGTCGCTCTAGGCGCGCTCGCCCGGCATGCCCTGTGGCGTGCCGATGGGAGAAGGGCCGCATGCTGCACCTGCGGCCCTTCGGCGTTGGACGCGCGCGTCTATTGGGTCGATTGCGAATAAGGCAGCTTGCTCAGGTCCGTGGCCCAGGTCTTGTTGGGCTCGGCCTGCATGGTGAAGTGCAGCTCCCCGCCGGCCATGATCTCCTCGTGGGTGACGTAGGCACGGTCCAGCGGCCTGCCGTCCAGCGTGACCTTGCCCACATAGGTGTGCTTGGCGTCCAGCGCGTCGGCCACCACCGTGAAGCGTTTGCCGTTGGGCAGATTGAGCGTGGCCCGGGGCAGGAACGGCCGGCCGATCACGTACTGGTTGCTGCCCGGGGTGACCGGATAGAAGCCCAGTGAGGTGAACACGTACCAGGCCGACATCTGGCCCAGGTCGTCGTTGCCGGCCAGGCCGTCGGGCGTGGCCTTGTACTGGGTGTCCATGATCTGCTTCAGGCGCTGCTGGGTGCGCCAGGGTTGGCCGGCGTAGGCGTACAGATAGGACACGTGGTGGCCCGGCTCGTTGCCGTGCGCATACCAGCCGATCAGGCCGGTGATGTCCTCCATGTGCTCGAAGACCTTCGGATCGACCTTCGCATCGAAGGCCTGGTCCAGCATGCCCAGCAGCTTGTCGGCGCCCCCGTGGGCCTTGGCCAGACCGGCCACGTCCTGCGGCACGTACCAGGAGTACTGCCAGGCGTTGCCCTCGGTGTAGTCGGTGCCGTAGCCGCTGGCCGTGGGATCGAAGGGCTCGCGGAACGTGCCGTCGCGCTTCTTGGCGCGCATGAAGCCCGTGGCCGGATCGTAGGCGTTCTTCCAGTTGCCGGCCCGCTTGGCGAACTCGGCCGCGACCTTGCTCTGGCCCATGTCCTTGGCGACCTGTGAGATCGTCCAGTCGTCGAAGGCGTACTCCAGCGTCTTGGACGCCGCTTCGCCTTCCTCGTCGATCGGCACGTAGCCCAGTTCACGGTACTGGGCAATGCCGTCGTAGGGACCGTAGTCGGCGCTGGCGACCATCGCGTCCAGGGCCTCGGTGGTGTCATAGCCGCGGATGCCCTTCATGTAGGCGTCGGCGATCACCGGCACGGCGTGATAGCCGATCATGCACCAGGTCTCCAGGCCGTTGAACGCCCATACCGGCAGGATGCCGTACGGGCTTTCGCGGCGCGAAGCCAGCAGCGAATTGACGATGTCGTTGGTGTGCTGGGGCGGCTGTACCAAGGTCAGCAACGGATGCAGGGCCCGGTAGGTATCCCACAGCGAGAAGGTGGAGTAGTTGGTCCAGCCCTTGGCGGTGTGCACGGCGTTGTCCGGGCCGCGATAGCGGCCATCGACGTCCATGAACAGCGTCGGCCCCAGGAAGCTGTGGTACAGCGCGGTATAAAACTGCGTGCGCTGCGCCTTGCTGCCCTGGGCATCGACCGCGGCCAGGGCGGTGGCCCACTGCTCCTTGGCCGCGGCGCGTGCGCCGTCGAAGTCCCAAGCCGGCGCCTCGGCCTCCAGGTTGGCGATGGCGTTGTCCTCGCTCACCGGCGAGATCGCCATCTTCACCAGTACCGGACCCCCGCCATCGCCGAAATCGAAGCTGGCCACCAGCTGGCGGCCCTCGATCTGCGCGCGCTTGGACGGATCATCCGCGGCCGGCGGGGCGAAGCCCTTGTAGATCACGTTCTGCTCGGTGTCGTTGAGCGTGTGCGCGGTCACCGGGCGCGAGAAGCGCATGGCGAAGTAGAGCTGGCGCCCGGCCGCCCAGCCGCGGGTCTCGCGGAAACCGGTGATGGTGCCGTCCGGCCGGATGCGTACCCGCGACCACAGCACCTTGCCCGGGTAGTCGTACATGCTGGTGCGCATGTCCAGGATCACGTGCGACGGCTTGCCTTTGGGGAAGGTGTAGCGATGCAGGCCCACGCGCGCGGTGGCGGTCAGCTCGGCGCGCACGCCCGAGTCGGCCAGGGTCACGGCGTAGTAGCCCGGCTGCGCGGTTTCGGTGGCGTGGTCGAAGCGCGAGGTGAAGCCGCTGCCGGGCTTGTCCACCTCGCCGCGCTCGAGCTGCAGTTCGCCGGTGGTCGGCATCACCAAAAAGTCGCCCAGGTCCGAGTGACCCGATCCCGAGAAGTGGGTATGTGAAAAGCCCACGATGGTGTGGTCGCTGTAGCGATAGCCGGCGGCCCAGCCATAGCCGTCCTTGCGCGACTTGATCTGCGTATCGGGCGAGAGCTGGACCATGCCGAAGGGCAGGGTGGCCCCGGGGAAGGTGTGACCCTCGCCACCGCTGCCGATGAAGGGATCGACCGCCGCGAAGGCCTGTTCCTGCGCAGTGGTCAGCGACGCGGCGCCGGCCGCACCGGACGTCAGCAGCGCTGCGCAAGCTAAAACGTTACAAATCGCGCGCATGCCTTGGCGAGCGCGGTGTGGGTATCGCATGGCCCATTCCCGGAAAGCGTGATCGAGAAATGAACGCTAGCACGGTTGGATCGCGTCATGCAGCCCGGCTTTCCAGGCGCCGCGAGGGACAATACCTGGGTCTAAAACGATTTAGCCCTGCTTCGGCGGCGGCGAGAGGCGCCGACCCGGAAAGTGGGCGGGTGTCCGCGCATGTGTGGGTCGGCGATGGCTTGGCTGCATGTTAGTCAGCCGTGTGCATTGAATCGTATGGACTCCACCTTCGGCTCACCGGGCCACGACGCATGATGTCTTGGTATCGCCACTTCGTGCACGAGGACCGATATGCCCGAACAACGCACACGTAAGGCCGCCGCGCAGGATCGACGCGAGGGCAAGTCTCCAGCGACCCAGGCGGGCGAATACGTCCGCGAGGAAATCGATCATCTTAGAGAGGGCAAGCACGGTGCGAAGAGCACCCAGCAGGCCATTGCCATCGGCCTGTCCAAGGCACGCCGTGACGGGGTCAAGGTCAAGCCGTCGAAGACGGCCTCCAAGACGGTCAAGCGCAAGGCCGCACAGGACACCAAGGCCGCGAAATCGGGCAAGGCCGGTAAGCGCGCCTCACCGACCAGATCCAAGGGCGCCAAGAAAGCGCTGAAGACCGCGTCCAAATCCTCGTCGTCGGCCAAGAAGGTTGCGAGCAAACAGGCCCTCTCGCGTCAGGCAAAGAAGGCCGCCAGCAAGCGAACCCAGGCCAGTCGTTCTGCGGCCGCCAAGCAGGCGGCCAGGACCAGGGGCTGGCGGTTCGCAAGGCGGCGGCCAAGAAGGCCGCGCGTATCCGCAAACGCAACGCCGCCTGATGCCGCCCGCGTCTGTGGTCTGCCTCGGCGCATCCCATGGCTAACTTCGTCTCATCCCATGCTTTATGGAGATCCATATGAAAGACAACATCGACCAAAGACAGGACGCGACCCGCTCGACCAATGTCGTCGAGCAAGCGCGGATGCCAGGGCCACTCGAGCGCGGGGAGCAGCCTGGCAAACGCACCAACGACGAGCGCAACGACCCGCAGTCGCAACCGGCCTCGCGCGAGGGGATGCCGCATGTGCCGCGCGGCCATGCGCCGGATCCTTCGCGTTCCGACGCACCTGATCCTGCGCCGAGCCCGAAGACGCCCTCGAAGTGAGGGTTCTGCGCGTGCCTTGATGGCGCCGCGTGCCGTTCACGTTGTTTCAGCGTGAAGGTCGCTACGCTCGCGCGACCGGGCACGACCTTCAGGCAGGATTACGACACTGGCCTCCATCCGCACCACCCAGGCGTCCACGACGCTTGCGCCGACATTCGATGCGCGACGCCCCACGGGGATGCTGTACGAGGCCAGTGCCGCGCATGCGATTCCGCGGACTGCGCCCACGCATCTACACGAGTTGCTTGGCCTCGACCCGGGCGGCCCCCCTGATTGGTGGCATGCCGTGCTGCCCGACGATGTGGACGGCGCCCGTGCCGAATACGAGCGCATGCTGCGGACGGGGCAGCCCCTGGACATCGAATATCGGGTAAGCGCTGCGAACGGGCAGGCGCGTTGGCTGCGCGACCGTGTCCAGGTGATCGAACGTGACGCCCAGGGACGCGCGGTGCGGCTGCTTGGCGTGCTCGATGACGTGAGCGGCCGTGCCATGCACGAGCAGCGTGCACAGCAGTCCGCAGACAAGTACCGGCAACTCCTGGATTCGATCGAGTCGGGCTTCTGCATCATCGAGGTGCTGTTCGACGCGCAAGACCGGGCGGTCGACTATCGCTTCCTGGAGGTCAATGCCGCTTTCGAGGCGGTGACCGGTATCGTCGACGCGGTCGGCCGGCGCATGCGCGAGATCGCGCCGGCGCATGAGGTGCACTGGTTCGAAACCTATGGGCGGATCGCACGCCTTGGCGTGCCAGAGCGCTTCGAGCATGGTGCGTCGGCGCTGGGCTTTTACTACGACGTCCACGCCTTTCCGGTCGGTGCGCAAGGCTGTGGTCAGGTCGGCGTGTTGTTCAGCGACATCACCCAGCGCAAGCGGGCCGAGGACGCGCTGCGCGAGGAAGGACGGCGCAAGACGGAGTTCATCGCCATGTTGGCCCATGAACTGCGCAATCCCATGGCGACCATCACCAGCGGCTTGCAGGCCATGAAACTCGGCAGCCATGGCGTGTCCAGCCATCCGGCCACGCCGATGATGGAGCGCCAGATCGCGCAGATGACGGAGCTGCTCGACGACCTGCTGGACATCAACCGCATCACCCTGGGCAAGGTCATCCTGCGCCTGGAGCGGCGCGATCTGGTGCAACTGGTCCGCGAAGTGGCCGAAGCCTTCCGCCCGCATTACCTTCAGCACGGGCTCACCCTGGAATGCGTGCTGCCCGACGGCCCGGTGTGGGTCAGGATCGATCCCACACGCCTGGCCCAGGTGCTGGGCAACCTGCTGGCCAATGCGGTCAAGTTCAGTCCCGAAGGCGGACGTGTCTGGCTCTCGCTGTTGGAACACAGGGACAAGGCGCACCTGCGTGTGCGCGACCAGGGGCTAGGGATGGAAGCCAGCCAACTGGAGACGATCTTCGAGCTGTTCGCGCAGGCCGACAACGGTCGGGACGCGACCCTGGGGGGACTGGGCGTTGGCATGGCATTGGCCCGTGAACTGGTGGAGATGCACCAGGGCCACATCCAGGCCCATAGCGATGGGCTGGGGAAGGGAAGCTGCTTCACCATCCAGCTCCCGCTCGACGCCGTGAGCGTGACGCCGCTGCCGTCCGCCGATGCCCAGGCCAAGGCGGCCCCCAGCGTGCTGACGCTGGTGGTCATCGATGACAACCGCGACGCGGCCGACTCGATCTCCATGGTGCTGCAGGCGCTGGGACATCAGGTGGTGACCTGCTACGAAGGCCTGGCAGGCCTGGACGCAGTCGCGGCCGGGCATCCGGCCGTGGTGTTCACCGACATCGGGATGCCGGGACTGGATGGGCACGAGGTCTGTCGGCGCCTGCGCCAGCGCCCCGATGGACAGGATCTGCGCATCGTCGCCCTGACCGGCTGGGGAGCGGAAGAAGATCGCGAGAAAACCCGGGCCGCGGGCTTCGACCATCACCTGGTCAAGCCGGTCACCGCGGCCAAGCTGCGCGAGGCCTTGGACGTGGTCATGGCGCTGCGCCGCTGAACCTCTAAGAGCAGGCAGGCCGCCCGGAGAGGGCGGCCTACCTGTGATTGCTGACGGGAGACCCGCTGTGCTGGCTCAGGCCAGCATGCGTAGTTTGGGTTCGCGCGCCCACTGACGGGTCTTGGCCGCAGCGATGAAGGCCTTGGCATCGGACGCATCGATGATGCCAGCGTCCTTGCCGACGTTGGCGGCCTTGAGCAGCGGCGCGGCGCCGGCGTCGCTGGCGATGGCCTTCAGGTGCGCCCAGGCGTTGCTGGCGAAATCGATCGCCGCGCTATCGTTGGATGCCTTCTTGCCGGCTTCGGGGGTGAGCACGATGGCCACCGCATCGAACATGAAGGATTGGGTCCCCGCCAGCTGGCCGAAGGCGGTGAGCTTCTTGCCATCGGACAGCTTCACGCCCAGCTTGGGCGCCACCAGCTTGGCCATGGCACCGGCGTCCTTGATCGCCTTGGACAGGGCCTTGACCGTGGCCGCGTCCGAGCCATCGTCGACCAGGATGCCGACACTGCGTCCCTTGAGGGTGTCCTTCATCTTGCCGATGAGCTGGATCGCCGGGGACAGCGCCATGTCCACAACCTCGGTGGTGGTGCTGGGCGCTTCGGGCAGCGTGTCCATGCCCAGGCCATCGGCCACGCGCTGGGCCAGATCGGCGTCGATGTGGCGCAGGTGGCCCACGATCGCCGCGCGCACATGCGGAGTCTCGACCTTGGACAGCTCGAAGACCAGGGCAGAGGCCATATGCGCCTGTTCGGGCTTGGTCTGGCTGCGATAGAACAGCCGCGCCTGGCTGTAGTGGTCGGCAAAGCTTTCAGCACGCACGCGACCCTTGGCACCATCATCCACTGTGGCGTGGCTGGTGAAGCCAGCCGGCGTCTCGCGCGGGCTGTCGTCCTGCAGCGAGGACGGTTCGTAGGCGACGCGGCCCTTGGGCGTGCCCATCTGCATATGGCCATCGCGCTGGTTGTTGTGGAACGGGCACTTGGGCGCATTGACCGGGATCTGGTGGAAGTTGGGCGAGCCCAGACGCGAGAGCTGGGTATCCAGATAGGAGAACAGCCGGCCCTGCAGTAGCGGATCGTTGGAGAAGTCGATGCCGGGCACGATGTTGGCCGGGCAGTAGGCGACCTGCTCGGTTTCGGCAAAGAAGTTGTCCGGCCAGCGGTCCAGGACCATCTTGCCGATGATCTGTAGCGGGATGGTTTCCTCGGGGATGATCTTGGTGGAGTCCAGGTGGTCGAACGGGAACTGCTCGGCCTGCTCTTCGGTAAACAGCTGCACGCCCAGCTCCCACTCGGGGAAGTCGCCAGCGCTGATGGCCTCGAACATGTCGCGGCGCAGGAAGTCCGGGTCCGCGCCGGCGATCTTCACCGCCTCGTCCCACACATGCGACTGCAGCCCCAGCTTGGGACGCCAATGAAATTTGACGAAGATGCTCTTGCCCTGTGCGTCGAGCAGGCGGAAGGTGTGGATGCCGAACCCCTCGATCATGCGCAGTGAGCGCGGGAGCGTGCGGTCGCTCATCGCCCACATCACCATGTGCATGGCCTCGGGGGTGAGCGACATGTAGTCCCAGAAGGTATCGTGCGCGGTGGCCGACTGCGGGAAGCCACGGTCCGGCTCCATCTTCACTGCGTGGATCAGGTCGGGGAACTTGATCGCGTCCTGGATGAAGAACACCGGGATGTTGTTGCCCACCAGGTCCCAGTTGCCTTCCTTGGTATAGAACTTCACCGCAAAGCCGCGCACGTCGCGCGGCGTGTCGACCGAACCGGCGCCGCCGGCCACCGTCGAGAAGCGGGTGAAGACCGGGGTTTTCTCACCGACCTCGGTCAGGATCTTGGCGGTGGTGTACTTGGACAGGGACTTGGTCAGCTCGAAATAGCCATGCACCGCGGTGCCGCGTGCATGCACGATGCGCTCGGGGATGCGCTCATGGTCGAAGTGGGTGATCTTCTCGCGCAGGACGAAGTCTTCCAGCAGCGTCGGTCCCTTGGGTCCCGCGCGCAGGGAATTCTGGTTGTCGCTGACCGGGATGCCCTGGTTGGTGGTCAGCGCCGGATGCGTGCCGCCCGCGGGTTGGTGCAGTTCTCCGCCTTGGCCTGCTTTATCGGTGGAGGGCGGGGCGGCGGGCTTGGGGGCTTGCTTGCGGTCGGCCATGGCGTATGAACTCCGGGGGATGCTGAAGGCAGGACTCCCGATGCTGGGAGCGCGGGCGTCAATGGGTCGTCGAGCTTTCGCGCGGCGGTCTTCACACATCGTGTCGGTTTGGACTTTGTGGGGCGTGACGATGTCTTCATGCAGCGTGGCGCTGCATCGACCGCTCACAGGCCGGATGCGGCCTTGGAACAAGACCGGACGCCGTTGCCGATCTCGGTCCAGGCCACCGATGCGCGCGCCGCGCCGCTTGCGCGCCACCGTCCGTGGTGCGCGGCCGTGGTCGGACCCTCGGTCTGCATAGATCGAGCCCGGCGAGGCTCAACCGCGACGCAGCTGGACCGTTTGTCTTTCGAAGCCAGTGCGCACGACGCCCGGCTGGTTCGGGCGGCCCAGCAGATAGCCCTGCAGCGAGGTGCAGCCCAGTTGTGTCAGCAGTGCCTGCTGTTCGGCGGTTTCCACGCCCTCGGCGATCACCTGCAGGCCCAGGGTGCGGCCCAGCGCGACGATGGCCGAGACGATGGCTTCGTCGTCGCTGCCGGGCATCAAGTCGCGCACGAAGCCACGGTCGATCTTGAGTTCGCTGGCCGGCAGCTTCTTCAGGTACATCAGGCTGGAATAGCCGGTGCCGAAGTCGTCGATGGAGATGCTCACCCCAAGGTCGGAAAGCCTGTGCAGGATCTCCAGGCTGGTCTGCGGGTCGTGCATGGCCATCGACTCGGTGATCTCCAGTACCAGGGACGCGGCGGGCAGCGCGTGGCGGGTCAGGGTGGCCTTGACGTCGTGGTAGAGCAGGTCGGAGCGGAACTGCGTGGGCGACAGGTTCACCGACACGCTGCCCAGCGCATACCCCTCGGCGCGCCACTCCGACATCTGTCGACAGGCCTCGTCCAGGACCCAGCGCCCCAGCTCGATGATCAGGCCGGTGCGCTCGGCCAGCGGGATGAAGTCGTTGGGCATGATCAGCCCGCGCTCCGGGTGTTGCCAGCGCACCAGCGCCTCGACGCCCACCACCGGGCCAGCCGGGGCCTGGACCTTGGGCTGGTAGTCCAGGAAGAGCTCGCCGCGCCCGATCGCGCGGCGCAGGTCCTGGGTCAGGGCGATGCGCTCGTGCGCGCCCCGATTCATGGCCGGCTCGAACAGCTGGTAGCCGTTGCGGCCGCGTTCCTTGACCGCGTACATGGCGGCGTCGGCGTTGGCCAGCAGGTCCTGCGCGCGGCGGCCGTCTTCGGGATAGATCGCCACGCCGATGCTGGCCGAGACCGCGACTTCGGCCTTGTCCACCTCCATCGGCAGGGTCGCCAGTTCCATCAGCTTGTGAGCGATGGTGGCCGCATCCTCTGGTGCTTCGATCTCGGTGAGTACGACGAACTCGTCCCCGCCCAGGCGTGCGACGGTGTCTTCAGCGCGCAGGCTTTCCACCAGATTGGAGGCCAGTTGCAGCAGCAGCCGGTCACCGACCTGGTGGCCGTAGGCGTCGTTGATGGCCTTGAAGCCGTCCAGATCGATGAACATCACCGCAAACCGACGCAGGCCGCGGCGCGCGTTCTCTATGGCCTGGGTGAGACGGTCTTCCAGCAGCACCCGGTTGGGCAGGCGGGTCAGTCCGTCGTGCATGGCCAGGTGGGTGAGCTCCTGGTTGGCCTTGTCCAGCGAGGTGGCCAGCAGCGCGGTGCGCTCCTGCAGACGTCGATCCAGCACCGAGATGACCAGGGCGATGCCGAGGATGCCGAAGGTGGAGCTGCCGACCAGCGCGGCCAGCCACTGCGGCGGCACGCCATGACCCAGGGCCGCGCCGCAGATGCTTCCGGCCGGAAAGCGCGCGGCGGCCATGCCGGTGTAGTGCATGCCGGCGATCGCCAGGCCCATCACCACCGCCGCGGCCAGGCGCAGGCGCAGCAGGTGCCGGTGCTCGCTGCGCAGGGCGAAGGAGATCCATAACGCCGCGACCGAGGCGGCGATGGCGATGACAATGGACAGCGAAAACCACAACGGGTCGTAGTCGATCCCTGGTTCCATGTGCATGGCGGCCATGCCGACGTAGTGCATCGCGGCCACGCCTGACCCCATGATCAGGCCGCTGCCCAGTAGCTGGCTCATCGGCAGGGTGGGGCGACTGACCATCCACAGCGCATAGCCTGACGCACTTACCGCGATCAGCAGGGAGTAACCGGTGATCAGCAGATCGTAGCCCTGAGGGATCGGCAGGCGGAAGGCGAGCATGCCGATGAAATGCATGGACCACACGCCGAATCCCAGCGCGCAGGCACCGCCGGTCAACCACCAACGCGCGGTGGCGCCCTCGCTGGCGGAGATGCGCTCGGTCATGCTCAGCGCGACATAGGATGCGATGCCGGCGACCAGGAAGGACGCCAGCACCAAGGGAAGGTTGTAGGTTCCGATCATGTTGGTTGGAATCGGCCGGGGGCCGTCCAAGGGCGGGGGACGCCGAAGAAAGCAGCAAGGAGCGTGCCATGGAGCGCCTTGGCCCTGCAAAGCGGCGTGTTGCCGCGCCTGCATCTTCCTAGCGCCTGCCGCAACACGCTTTCGTGGAGAGGCACCCCAGAGCGCTTAGCCAGCGTGGTGACGCGTTGTGTCACCTTCTCATCAGCCTCGGATACGGGCTGGCCGCATCGGAGGCGAGCGCGGATGGCACTTGCCCGTGTGAAGCGGTGATGGCATTACGGTCATGGTGGGGCCATCGCGATCGCGCCCAGACTCACCGCGCTGGTCCAGGTCTGGTTTGCCCGCTTCCCGTGTTCTGGTCCGCTTGATCGGCCGCGCGCATTGCCCGTGGCCCGTTGTCAGGCCCTTGGGGGGCATCGGTCGAGGCCCGCATCGTCTCGTGACGCGTGATACGCGTTGGGGTCGGCACGGATGCCCGTTGCCGCATTGAACACGATCGCATCGCCAGGTCGTCGGGCGCGAGGCGATGCTTGCTGCCCGACGCGCAGGCGCAAGATCCAGCCGACACACACAGACACCAGAAGGGCGACGGACGGGGACAGCACGGACGGACCTGGAAAGAGCGCATCGCCCGCGGCGCGACGGAGGGGGAGACGCCGCGATCGCGGTGAGACATGGGTAACGTTCGGCCTCCACCGTCAGCGCGGGTGACGTGCGGGGTCAGCCATTGCCGCGGCGGCATGCGCCAGTGTATGGTAAATGTGTGCTTGATCACACTTGTGATGGCTGGCGCGGAACTTGCTTCGGATTGCGCAAATTGGGGGCCGCGGAGCGGCGCCTCGCGGAGCCGTCATGCACAGCACGCCACGCAGGCAGGAGGCACAGCAGCAGGCAAGGACGCAGGTATCACACGACGATGGGCCATCGTGGCGTGACAGCGCCTGTGTGGCTGGGATGCGGTGCCATGCCGCACGGGGATCGCGCGTGGCCGCCATGGCAATGCTGGCGATGCAGTGGGGATTGAGCGCGAGGCCTGGTGCGGAGGCCGACGCGCACTCCCCGCCTCGGCGGCAGGTCCTGGCGGCCACGGCGCTACCGGCCGTGGGCGGGCTGCGCACGCATGCCAGCGAGAGCCGGGTCGCCCGGCGCCCGCAGCGCTGGGGGCTCGTGGCCGTTGATCGCCTTGAACCGGCCGGTACCCTCGCCTCGGCCGTCGCGGCGACATGAATCGCATGCCGCCAGCGCAGGTGCGTGGCGGGCGCCAACCTGGGATCGCCAGGCACGTGGGGCGTGGACGCCGCGTGCGGCTGAAACTGCGCTATGCCAGCGTTGCGTTGGGTCTGATGGCGCTGCATGTGCTGGTCGCAACCGGCGAAGGCCTGCGGCCGGAGGTGGCCGAACAACTGCTGCGGCTGGGCGTCATGACCGCGGCACTGGCCGCCCTGTGGCGGCAGCGGGCGCTGACCATCGGCACCCTGCGCGCGCTCTGGGGCCTGCTTGCCCTGGCGGTGACGATGCAGGTGGTCTGGGGAAGCGTGCTGCTGTTGGGGACACTCTGGCCGGCGCGTGTCGCCTCGCTTTCCATCGCTGCCGAGGTCGCCTCGGCGCTGTACACCTTGCCGTGCATGTACCTGATCGCCGGCGCGTTCTCCCATGGCGAGCCGCGCGCGGTGCGCATCCTCGACGCCGGGACCTCTCTGTTACTGGGCGTGCTGCTGGCGCTGCTGATCATCACGGTGGCGCGCGGCGCGGTCCCTGCGGGGCTGGATGCGACCCGCTTTGCGATCTGGCATGCCGACGTGATCGATTTCTCGCTGGCGCTGCTGGCCACGCTGCGCCTGCTTGGCGCGCGCAGCATCAACCGGCGCTATCTGTATTGGGTCGCCGCGGCCTTCCTGTGGTTCAACGCCATCGATGCGGCGGTCTACAACCGGTTGAGCGTTGCCGGGCCGACAGGGTGGAGCGCGATCGGGATCGAGCCGGCGTTCGTCGCCGTCGCGATTCTGGCCGGCCTGCCGCTGCCGCGCTGGCTGCGGCGCTATCGACCCTCGGTGCGCACCGGTCGGGTGATCGCCGCCTTCGCGCCGGTGGCGATCTCATTGGGCGTGTTGATGCTGGGCTTGAGCCTGTCACGGCTGCACTTCGCAGGCGGCGCCGCGGCGGTCATGCTGGCCGCCATCCTGTACGGCCTGCGGGTGGCCTTTGTCCAGACCCGGCATCAGGACCTGCGGGAGCAGGTCGATCTGGACAATCGCCAGCTGCAGTTGCAACTGGGGATCGACCCGCTGACCGGCATCGCCAATCGCGGCGCGCTGGATGCCCGCGTGCGGGAGATCCTCGCCAGCGGCGTGACCTGTTCGCTGCTGATGATCGACGTGGACCATTTCAAGCAGTTCAACGACAGCCAGGGACATGTGCGCGGCGATCAGTGCCTGGTCCGCGTGGCCGCGGCGCTGAAAGGCTGCTTGCAGCGCGCCGACGAACTGGTGGCGCGCTACGGCGGCGAGGAGTTCGCAGCGGTCATGCCGGCCGCGAGTCAAGCCGACACCGAGGCCATGGCCAGGCGCCTGCTGGGCGCGGTGTCCGGACTGCGGATCGCACATCCAGCCTCGCCCTTGGGCCATGTCTCGGTGAGCATCGGCATCGCGATCCGGCGACACGACTGGCTGGACGAAGGCGACACGACCCTGTCGCTGTTCCAGGCCGCCGATCAGGCGCTGTACCAGGCCAAGGCCGAGGGGCGTAACCGGATCCATCCCGCACCGGCCGTGCTCGACCGGCAGGTCGCCTTCGGGACCTGATGGCTTCAACGACAAGGCCCCGCCGGAGCGGGGCCTTGTCGCGTCAGCGGACCTGGGCGTGATCAGGCCTCGACGTCGTCTTCCTTGTAGGCATCGACCGGGATGCAGGCGCACATGATGTTCTTGTCGCCATAGACATTGTCCACGCGCGCCACCGGCGGCCAGTACTTGGCTTGCTTGAGGCTGGCCAGGGGAAAGGCGGCCAGTTCGCGCGGGTAGGCGTGGGTCCACTCGCTGCCCGACACCTGGGTGGCGGTGTGCGGGGCATGCTTGAGCGGGTTGTCCTCACGGTCCAGGCGGCCGTCTTCGATGGCGCGGATCTCCTCGCGGATCTGGATCATTGCGTCGATGAAGCGATCCAGCTCGTGCTGGGATTCGCTTTCGGTCGGTTCGACCATCAGCGTGCCGGCGACCGGGAAGCTCAGGGTCGGTGCGTGGAAGCCGAAATCGATCAGGCGCTTGGCCACGTCCTCGGCGCTGATGCCAGTGGCCTTTTCCAGCGGACGCACGTCCAGGATGCACTCATGGGCCACCAGCCCGTTGCGGCCGGTGTACAGCGTCTTGTAGTGGGGGCTGAGCCGCTTGGCGATGTAGTTGGCGTTGAGCAACGCTACCTGGGTCGCCTTGCGCAAACCACCGGTGCCCATCATGGTGATGTACATCCAGCTGATCGGCAGGATGGAGGCCGAACCGTAGGCCGCCGCCGAGACCATTCCGCCGGTGCCGCGTGACCCTGCGCCGCCCACGCTTTCGGAGTTGAATCCGCCGCCATGGATGGCGGCTGTTTGATTCTCGCCGGCATGGACGCCGGCACGAGGAAGATACGGCGCCAGGTGCGATTTGACCGCGCACGGGCCCACGCCCGGGCCGCCGCCGCCGTGCGGGATGCAGAAGGTCTTGTGCAGGTTGAGGTGCGAGACATCCGAGCCCCACTTGCCGGGCTTGGCCACGCCGACCAGGGCATTCATGTTGGCACCGTCGGTGTAGACCTGCCCGCCGTGCGCGTGCACGGCCTCGCAGATGGCCACGATGTCTTCCTCGAACACACCATGCGTGGACGGGTAGGTGATCATCAGCGCGGCCAGACGGTCGGAGTACTTCTCGGCATTGGCGCGGATGTCGTCGACATCGACGTTGCCGTTGGCATCGCACTTGGTGACCACGACCTTCATGCCGCACATCTGCGCCGAGGCCGGGTTGGTGCCATGCGCGGACTCGGGGATCAGGCAGATGTCGCGATGGCCCTCGCCGCGCGAGCGGTGATAGGCGCGGATCGCCAGCAGGCCGGCGTATTCGCCCTGGGCGCCGGAGTTGGGCTGCAGGCTCACCGCGTCGTAGCCGGTGCATTCGACCAGCATGGCTTCCAGTTCATCGATCAGTTGCGTGTAGCCGGCGGACTGCGCGGCCGGGGCCAGCGGATGGATCGCGCCGAACTCCGGCCAGGTCACCGGGATCATCTCGGCAGTTGCATTCAGCTTCATCGTGCAGCTGCCCAGCGGGATCATGGTGCGATCCATCGCCAGGTCCTTGTCGGCCAGGGCGCGCATGTAGCGCAGCAGTTCGTGCTCACTGTGGTGAGTGTTGAACACCGGGTGCTGCAGGAACGCGCTGGTGCGCACCAAGCCCTGCGGCAGCGCATCGGCGGTGGCGGCATCGAGCGCATCGACATCCACACTCGCACCAAACAGCGCGCCCAGCGCGACGATGTCGGCGCGCGTGGTGGTCTCATCGACACTGACGCCCAGCGCCTCGCTGTCGATCACGCGCAGGTTGATGCCGGCGGCCAGCGCCTTGGCGTGGATCGCGTCGGCGTCGACGCCCTTGACGTGCAGGGTGTCGAAGAAGTGTTCGCCCACTTCGACGCCGGCATCGCGCAGCGCGGCGGCCAGGATCGCGGCCAGGCGATGGGTGCGACGGGCGATGCGGGTCAGGCCGTCGGGGCCGTGGTAGACGGCGTACATCGAGGCCATCACCGCCAGCAGCACCTGGGCGGTGCAGATGTTGGATGTCGCCTTCTCGCGGCGGATGTGCTGCTCGCGGGTCTGCAGGGTCAGGCGGTAGGCGGGGTTGCCGGCGGCGTCGATCGACACGCCGATCAGACGGCCCGGCATCGAGCGCTTGTAGGCATCGCGGCACGCCATGAAAGCCGCATGAGGGCCGCCGAAACCGAACGGCACGCCGAAACGCTGCGAGTTGCCGACCACGATGTCCGCGCCCCATTCGCCGGGCGCGGCGATCAGGGTCAGGGCCAGCAGGTCGGTGGCCACGGCGACCAAGCCGTTGCGTGCGTGCACGGCGTCGGCCAGTGCCTTGTAGTCACCGATGTGGCCGAAGGTATCCGGGTACTGCAGCAGCACGCCGAAGCACTCGGCGTCCATCGCCTGCTCGGGCGTGCCCAGTTCCAGCACGATGCCCAGCGGCTCGGCGCGGGTGCGCAGCAGTTCCAGGGTCTGTGGGTGCACCGCGTCATGGACGAAGAACACGTCCGACTTGGACTTGGCCGAACGCTTGGCCAGGGTCATCGCCTCGGCCGCCGCGGTGGCCTCGTCCAGCAGCGAGGCGTTGGCGATCTCCATGCCGGTCAGGTCGGCGCACAGGGTCTGGAAGTTGATCAGCGCTTCCATGCGGCCTTGTGAGATTTCCGCCTGGTAGGGGGTGTAGGCGGTGTACCAGGCCGGATTCTCCAGGATGTTGCGCAGGATCACCTTAGGGGTGTGGGTGCCGTAATAGCCCTGGCCGATGAAGCTCCGGAACACCTGGTTCTTCAGCGCGATCTGGCGGATCTTGGCCAGCGCTTCTTCTTCGGTGATCGCCTCGGGCAGGGCCAGCGGGGCCGGCGACTTGATCTTGCCCGGGACGATGGCGTCGGTCATCGACTCCAGGGTCGGATGGCCGACCACGGCGAGCATCTGCGCGATCTCGGCGTCGTTGGGGCCGATGTGGCGTTCGACGAACGCGCCGTGGTGTTCGAGGTCGCGCAGCGAGGGGGTGTTCTGGGACATGGCAGGCATCCGTCAGGGTGGGGCACGCGAAAGGTTCGGAAGCCGCAGCCCTCCTGCGATCCAGATGCGGATCGGCGGGAGTGGCGGCGTCTTCCTCGCGCCCCTCTGTCCTTTTGCCTGAGAGTTTAAAAGCGCGCTGGATTGCGCTTCGTGCCCCTTCGGCGCCGGTGCCGGGCCCTGTCACGGGCCGACCGGTCTCTCCAGAGTGTGTGCTGCCTGCGGTGGTATCGGGCCTGAGCGATTACGGGCGTTGCGCCTTCGGCAGCGGAGCCGGTCCTGGACGGGCCTGCGCCGCTTCTCCCACCTGTGTTGCCCCACCGATTATACGGGCCGGGCAGGGCTTCGTACGCCCGGGCCGGACGCCGGGTGTCGCGATCACGGGACGGCCTGTCCGGCCCGGGCGGTTAACGGGACCGGGCCCAGCGCCTATCATGGCGCCCTTCCTTCCTTGTCATCGCCGTGTGCCCCCCGGGGCTGCGCGGTGCCCTCGTCGTGTCGCCCGTGCGTGCCATCCGCGCAGATGGCGCCTGCCAGGACCCCATTCCATGCCGTTGCCCGCCACCTCGACCCGTCGTCTCGCCCTGCTGCTGGCGGGACTGGCGATGTTCGGGCCGTTCTCGATCGACACCATCTTCCCGGCCTTCCCGCAGCTGGCCCAGCGCCTGGGCGTGGAACAGGTGGCGGTGCAGCAGACCGTCAGCGTGTACCTGCTGGCCTACGCGGTCATGAGCCTGGCCCATGGCGCGCTGTCCGATGCCTTCGGTCGCAAGCGGGTGATCCTGGGCGGACTGGTGGTGTTCGTGCTGGCTTCGGCTGGCTGCGCGCTTTCGCGCAACCTGGGCACCCTGTTGGCGTTCCGGGCCCTGCAGGGCTTTTCGGCCGGGGCCGGCATGATCGTGGGGCGGGCGGTGATCCGCGACCTCTACGAGGGTCACCTGGCGCAGAAGCTGATGAGCCAGGTGTCGATGATCTTCGGCATCGCCCCGGCCATCGCGCCGATCATCGGGGGCTGGATCCTGGGCAGCGGCGCGGGCTGGCCCGTGATCTTCTGGTTCCTGGTCGTTTTCGCTGCGCTGCTGATCCTGGCCACGGCGGTCTGGCTACCGGAAACGCATCCGCCCGCCGCGCGCACGCCGCTCTCGCCCGGTGGCCTGTGGAGGGGCTACAAGGCCATCGGCCTGGACCGCCGCTTCCAGCGCCTGGCCGCCTCGGGCGCGCTGACCTTCGCCGGCATCTGGCTGTACATCGCTTCGGCGCCCGTGGTCGTCATGGACCTGCTGGGCAAGAACGAGCAGGACTTTGCGTGGCTGTTCATCCCCACCATCGGCGGGATGACGCTGGGCTCGTGGCTGTCCGGGCGCATGGCCGGCAGGTTGAAGCCCGCCGCGCAAGTGCGCGTGGGCTTCATCTGCTGCGCGGTGGCCAGCGTGGCGAGTATCGCCTACGCGTCGATATCGCCCACCTTCGAGGTGCCGTGGGCGGTGCTGCCGATCTTCGTGGCCGGCACCGGCATGGGCCTGGTGTTCCCGATCCTGGCCCTGGCCGTGCTGGACCTGTATCCGCGCCAGCGCGGCCTGGCCTCTTCGCTGCAGGCCTTCGTCCAGCTCACCACCAACGCCCTGGTGGCCGGCGTGCTGTCGCCGCTGGTCGCGCATCACCCGATTCACCTGGCGCTGGGGGCGACGGCGTTCTTCGTCGCCGGCTGGTTGTGCTGGCGCGCCGATCGCCGCGCGGGCCGGCGCCTGCCGCGTCAGGGCGCGATGACACCGCGCCTGGAGCCGGCCGACGGCGCCTGAACTTGCGCGTTGACTTCGTGCACAGGCCAGGCCTGCTGCACTGCGCTTCCACAAACGACCATGGAGTACGCATGCACGCACAGGACATGGATCGCTTCTACCGCGCCTACCTGGATTGCCTGAATCGGCGGGATTGGGACGCGTTGGGCGAATTCGTCGCAGAGTCGGTCAGCCACAACGGGCGGGCATTTGGGCTGGAGGGCTACCGACGGATGCTGGAAGACGACGTCCGGTCGATTCCGGACCTGCGATTTTCCATCGACCAGCTCGCCTGCACCGCGCCGATCATCGCAGCGCGGCTGGTGTTCGATTGCACCCCGGTGGGCGAACTGTTCGGGCTGCCGGTCAACGGGCGCCGGGTGCGGTTCTGCGAACACGTCTTCTACCGCGTCGAGGCGGGGCGTATCGCGCAGGTGTGGTCGCTGATCGACCGCGCGGCCATCCAGGCACAGCTCTCCCAGGTCCCGTCATCGCCCTAACAGAAGCGCCCCTTGCGGGGCGCCCTGTATCGACCGATCCCGCTGTGGTCAGAACTTGTAGTTGACTCCCAGCACGACCGTGCGACCCCACTCGATGTATTCCAGCGGGCGGTCCTTGGTTTCGGCATAGGTCCGGTAGGGCGCGTTGGTCAGGTTGCTCCCCTGGAGCAGCAGGCTCAGGCCCTTCAGGTTGCTGCCGTCGCCGAAGGTATAGCTGATCTGCGCGTCGGTGATGTTTTCGCCGACCACGTAGCGCAGGGTGCGGTTGCCGTTGAAGTTGCCGATCTCGCCGATGAAGTCCGAGCGCCTGCGTTGGCTCACACGCGCCTCGAATCCACTGTGCTCGTAGTAGGCGGTGAAGTTGTAGACGCGCTTGGACAGGCCGGGCAGGTCGATGGCATCGCTGCCCACGCTGGAGGCGCTTTCCGGATCCATGATCTTGACGTCACTGTCGTTGAAGGTCGCGCTGGCCTGAATGCCGAAGCCTTCCAGTGGCGCAAACACCATGTCCAGCGGCAGCGAGGCGGTCAGCTCCAGACCCCGAAGCGTGCCACCCTTGCCGTTGAACGGCGCGCTGAAGGTACCCGTGGTCTGCACCGGCACGGTCATGCCCGGCGGCGGCACGTAGCCGGCCACCAGCGCGCTGAAATCGTAGTCGTCGCGCGTCTGGGTGTAGATGTAGGTCTTCAGATCCTTGTAGAACACCGCGGCGGCCACGTAGGCCTTTTCACCGAAGTACTTCTCATACGAAAGGTCGACCGCGTTGGCGCGCCAGGGATCGAGCAGCGGATTGCCGCCGCTGGCGCCGGGCTTGCCGGTGGAGGTGTCCACGCCGAATTCCAGCGACGCCCGCATCTGGTCCACGCGCGGACGGGCCACCTGCTTGGCCAGGGCGAAGCGCAGGGTCTGCTCGTGCGCAAACTGGAACGCCAGGTTGAGGCTGGGCAGCCAGTCGTTGTAGGTCTTGCCTTCCTCGATCGGGCGCACCTCGCTGCCGGCCGGCTGCGAGGCATCCCAGTAGTTGGCGCTCGAGGACTGGTCGGTGTGCTGCATCTGCACGCCGACGTTGCCGCGCACGCCGACCTCGCCCCATTGTGTGTCGATATCCGCGCGCGCCCAGGCCGTGGTGATCTTTTCATCGACCGTCCAGGCCTTGGACACCAGGTAGGACGCGTCCTCGTTCGGTTCGAACACCATGTAGCGCTCCACCGCGCCAGGAACGTTCCAGGCCGGGATGTAGCCGATGCCGGCAAAGCCCAGGTTCACCGGCGAATACTGCAGGTCCGAGCCGACGGTGCTGTCGCCCTGCGCGCCCAGGGTGATGTTGCCCTCGGGCTGGTGCTTCTGCTTTTCGCGGTCGGCGTAGTTGACGCCCACGTCCAGGTCGGAGAACCAGCTCAATGCCTGCGGCATGGGGAAGCTGGCCTGCAGGCGCGCGCCCTTCAGCCTGTCCTCCACCTGCGGCGCCTTGCCGTAGCCGGAGCCATAGATCGTGTTGGTCAGGAACAGCGCGTCGGGATTGGAGTAATCCAGGCTTGGCGAGATCTGCGAGAAGTCATTCCCACGGAAGGCCAGGCCGACGGTGTCCAGCTGCGGCATGGGGGTCAGCTGGAGGTTGTTCTCCAGGTTGAGCTCCTTGCGCGTGGCCTTGGAGTAGTTGAGGTCGGTGTTGATCCGAACCGCACCGGCGTTGAACTCGTTGTTCCATCCGAACGCGTCGATCTTGTCCTTGCGCTTGTTGTACATGCCGCGCACCAGCGGATACACGCCGCTGGCGGTACCGCCGGTGAAGGTGTTGTCCGCATTGACCTGCGGATTGGTGATCAGCAGGCCCGGCGTGTAGCCGCCGTTGTAGTTGCTGAGGTTCAGCTCGAACTGGTTGGCCGTGTCGATCTGCTCGGCTTCGGTATGGAAGGCATCGAGCGTGCTGGTCCAGTTGTTGGAAGGCCGGTACTGCACGGTGGCCATCACGCCGTCGCGCTTCGAATTGCCGGTGCGGCGCAGCGCCTTGATGCCATCGGAGAAATAGGTGCCCGGCGCCACGCCAGGGCGCGACCCACTGTCGGTGTTCTGGGTGCTCCATGGCTCGTACAGACCCACCTGATTTTCCTGGATGGGCATGTCGGTATGCGCATAGCCGATCGACACGCCCAGGGTCTTGTCGAAGAACTGGTCGATGTAGCTGACGCTGAAGCGGTTGCCATAGGCATCGACGTTAGCGGCCTTGCCCAGCGAGTTGCGCTGGTAGCGGCCGCCGACGGCGATCACACGCTCGCCGAAGCTCAGTGGGCGCACGGTCTGCATGTCCACGGTGCCCGACAGGCCCTGGCCGACCAGGCCGGCATCGGGCGTCTTGTAGACGGTCACGCCATTGACCAGTTCCGACGGGTACTGGTCGAACTCCACGCTGCGGTTGTCGCCGGTGCTGACCACCTCGCGGCCGTTGAGCAGGGTGGTGGAGAAGTCGGGCGACAGGCCGCGGACGCTGATCACCTGCGCGCGTCCGGCCACGCGCTGCGCGGCCAGGCCGGGCAGGCGCGCCAGCGACTCGGCGATGCTCACGTCGGGCAGCTTGCCGATGTCCTCGGCCGAGATCGCCTCGACGATCGAGGTCGATTCACGCTTGACCGAGATCGCGCCTTCGATGCTGCGGCGGATGCCGGTCACCGTGACCCGCTCAAGATCGGTGGCCTGGGCGGTCTGGGTGCCAGCAGGATCGGCCGTGGTATCGGTCGGCGTGGTCTGCGCGTTGGCATGCGTATTGGCCAACGTGATCGCGGATGCCAGGGCCACGCACAGCAGGTTGCGCTTGGGAGTCAACATTTTCCCCTCCAGTCAATGTCGGTGCAGCGTTCAAGGTGTGGGCCGGCATCCCCACATCGCCGGCGTTTCGCAAAGGCGTTAAAACAAGGCCTATTCGAATGGGCGGCCATGGTAGTGCCGGCCCGCGCGGATGCACCGGCCTGCATACGTATTCATGGCAATGCGATGAAATTCGGTGCGCGCAGCGATGTCGCTGCGGCACCGACCTGCGCTTGGCAGGCGCGGTGCGCACGCATGAAAAACGCTTCCACATGCCCGCGGTCGGCCTTTTGTTGCATCGCGGCAGGTGCTTTGCGCATGGCCATGCGGCGCCTGCCGCTCAGGCCAGGGTCGCGAACCAGCTGCCGCGGCCCGGCAGCGACAGTGTGCCGGCCTCAAGCGTCGCCGCGCGCAAGCCGTGTCCGTCTACATTCGTGGTGCGCATGCCCTCGGGCAATGGCCACTGCACTGGCGCGGCTGACAGGTTGAACACCACCAGCAGCGCTTGGCCTTCGCCTTCGCGCACGAAGGCCAGCACCGGCTCGGGTGTGTCCAGGAAGCGGATGTCGCCGCGCACCAGCGCCGGATGGCGCCGACGCCACGCCAGGAAGCGGCGCACCTGCTGCAGTACCGAGTCAGGATCGGCCTCCTGCGTGGCCACGCTGCGCTGCACGTGTTCGGCCGGCACCGGCAGCCACGGCACGCCGGCGCTGAAACCGCCGCCGGGCAACGCCTGCCACGGCATCGGCGTGCGGCAGCCGTCGCGGCCCTTGAAGTTGGGCCAGAACGCCTTGCCGTACGGATCCTGCAGCAGCTCGTAGGGCACCTCGGCCTCGCTCAGGCCCAACTCCTCACCCTGGTAGACGCAGACCGAGCCACGCAGCGAGCACACCAGCGCCACCAGCTGTGCGGCGAAGGCCGCATCGCCAGCGCCACCCCAGCGGGTGACCGCGCGCGGCACGTCGTGGTTGGAGATGGCCCAGCACGGCCAACCTTCGTCCATGGCCGCCTCCAGGCGCGAGACCGTCTCGCGGATGTAAGCCGCGCTGTAGTCCTCGACCAGCAGCTCGAAGCTGTAGCCCATGTGCAGGCGGGTGTGGCCGGTGTATTCGGCGGTGGTCGCCAGCGAATCCTCCGAGGAGATTTCGCCCAGCGCGGCCACGTCCGGATAGCGGTCCATCAACGCGCGCAGCCGCTCAAGGAAGGGCAGGTTCTCGGGCCGGGTGTTGTTGTACCAGTGGTACTGGTAGGCGTAGGGGTTGTCCGGGCTGAAACCGCGGCCGACGCGCTCGGCCTTGGGCTTGGGCGGGTTGTCGCGCAGCTGCTGGTCGTGGAAGCAGAAGTTGATCGCATCCAGGCGCAAGCCATCCACGCCGCGGTCCAGCCAGAACTGCACGTTGTCCAGCGTGGCCTGTTGGACATCGGGGTTGTGGAAGTTCAGGTCCGGCTGCAGGCCCAGGAAGTTGTGCAGGTAGTACTGCTCGCGGCGCGGCTCCCAGCGCCAGGCCACGCCGCCGAAGATCGACATCCAGTTATTGGGCGGGGTGCCGTCTTCCTGTGGATCGGCCCACACGTACCAGTCGGCCTTGGGGTTGTCGCGGCTCTGCCGGCTTTCCTGGAACCAGGCGTGCTGGTCCGAGCAGTGGCTGAGTACCTGGTCGATCATTACCTTGATGCCCAGCCGATGGGCTTTGGCCAGCAGCGCGTCGAAGTCGGCCAGGGTGCCGAACATCGGGTCCACATCGCGGTAGTCGGCGATGTCGTAGCCGAAGTCGGCCATCGGCGACTTGAAGAACGGCGAGATCCAGATTGCGTCCACGCCCAGGCTGGCCACGTAGTCCAGCCGCTCGACGATGCCCGGCAAGTCGCCGATGCCATCCCCATTGGTGTCCATGAAGCTGCGCGGATAGATCTGGTAGATCACCGCGCCACGCCACCAGTTGTTCATTGCCTTCCCCGAAAAATGCGGTGCCCCGCCAGGCCACTGCCTGGCGGTCGAAAACGGGCGCCACTATTCCACGCGATCCCGATGACGTCGCCAGAGGATGGGTCCGAAGACGCATGAATACGTATGCAGACGTGGCGACGCGCGCGCGTTGCCGAGGCGAGCGGGCGAGACGCGCGGGGTCCACCGGAGAATGCATGAAATGCCTTGAAAATAGGCATTTCATGCATCTTTGGCGAGGCATGGGAGAACGGTCAAAGGCGGGTTGGAGACCTGGATGCGTGTTTTGCAGTGCAGCATGGCAAGCGCGGGGGCAGCGGTCACCATGACGCGCCGACCCGGTACGCATCATCGTGAGTGCGCACCGTGCCGTCGCAAGGGGATTCCATTCGCACCATGACCCACACCCGTGCCCTGTCGTTCTGGCAGATCTGGAACATGTGCTTCGGCTTTCTGGGCATCCAGTTCGGCTTCGCCCTGCAGAACGCCAACGTCAGTCGCATCTTCCACACTCTGGGCGCGTCGGTGGACGACATCCCGATCCTGTGGATGGCCGCGCCGCTGACCGGCCTGCTGGTGCAGCCGGTGGTCGGCTATTTCTCGGATCGGACCTGGACGCGGCTGGGGCGGCGACGTCCGTACTTCCTGGTCGGCGCGGTGCTGGCCACGCTGGCCTTGTTGGCCATGCCGCATTCGCCTGCGCTGTGGATCGCCGCTGGGTTGCTGTGGGTGTTGGATGCGTCGATCAACATCTCGATGGAGCCGTTCCGCGCCTTCGTCGGCGACCTGCTGCCGACCCGGCAGCGCGCGTCTGGTTATGCGATGCAGAGCTTCTTCATCGGCGTGGGCTCGGTGGTCGCCAGCCTGTTGCCGTGGATCCTGGCGCAGGTCGGCGTGGCCAATACCGCCGGGCCGGGCGAAGTGCCGGACACGGTGCGCTACGCGTTCTACTTTGGCGGCGCCGTGTTGATGCTGACCATCGTCTGGACGGTGATCACGACGCGCGAAGCGCCCCCCGGGCGGTTGGCTGGTGAGCTGGAGCCGCCGACCACCGCGCCCGTGCCAGTGGCATCGGGCAATGGCGCGGTGAGGGTGCGGCTGGGCATCGTGGCCCTGGTCCTGGGCCTGGTCGGCTGCGTCCTGGTGGCGGCGTTTGGCCTGGACAAGCAGCTCTATGTGCTCGGCGGTGGTGCGGCCGTCGCCGGTGCGTTGCTGTTGGGGCGCGGACGCGCCCACGGCGGGATGTACGCGACCATCGTCGATGACCTGATGGACATGCCGCCGGCGATGCGGCGGCTGGCGGTGGTGCAGTTCTTCTCATGGTTCGCCTTGTTCGCCATGTGGATCTACACCACCGACGCAGTGACCAGCACCCATTTCGGCACCAGCGACACCACCTCGGCCGCCTACAACGAGGGCGCCAACTGGGTGGGCGTGCTGTTTGCCGCCTACAACGGCTTCGCCGCGCTGGCGGCGATCGTGATCCCGTGGATGGTGCGTGCCATCGGCCTGCGCTGGAGCCACCTGTTGAACCTGTGCCTGGGCGGCGCAGGGTTCTGCTCGTTTCTCCTCTTCCGCGACCCACACTGGCTGCTGCTGTCCATGGCAGGGGTGGGCTTTGCCTGGGCCTCGATCCTCTCGCTGCCCTACGCATTGCTGTCCGACAGCGTGCCGGCCGAGAAGATGGGCCTGTACATGGGCATCTTCAATTTCTTCATCGTCATCCCGCAACTGGTCGCCGCCTCGATCCTGGGCCTGCTGGTCAAGACCGTCCTGGGCGGCGCGCCGATCAACGCCCTGGCCGTGGGTGGCCTGAGCCTGGTGGTCGCCGGCCTGTGCACCCTGCGCGTGCCCGAACCTGGCCTGGAGTCCCAAACATGAAGCCGCTGTCCTTGTCCCTGTTGGTCCTGGCGACCGTCCTGGCGCTGCCGGCCCGTGCGCAGCAGGCGCCGGCCGATGATCTGTACGGCACGCTGGAGCCGTTCGCCAGCGAGGCGATCTATTTCGTGGTGACCGACCGCTTCGTCAATGGTGATCCGTCCAACGACCACCGCGACCAGGGCGGCAAGCACCACACCTTCGACATTCCCGTGCCGGGCGCCCCGGCCGGCAAGAGCGCGAACATCGGCTACCTGGGGGGCGACTTCAAGGGCATCGTCGACAACGCCCACTACATCCGCGACATGGGCTTCAGCGCGGTCTGGGTGACACCCATCGTCGACAACCCCGACCAGGCTTTTACTGGTGGCAAGCCGGTGAAGTGGGGCAGCTCGCTGACCGACCAGGGCAAGGCCGGTTACCACGGCTACTGGGGCGTGAATTTCTACAAGCTCGACGAGCACCTGCCCAGCAAGGGCCTGGACTTCGCCGGGTTCACCAAGGCGATGAAGGGCCAGCAGCTGGACGTGGTGCTGGACATCGTCGCCAACCACGGCTCGCCGGCGTTCTCCATGCCGACCGCGCAGCCCCAGTTCGGGCAGCTCTTCGACAAGCAGGGCCACAAGGTCGCCGACCACCAGAACCTCGATCCGGGCAAGCTGGACCCGCAGCACAACCCGATGCATGCCTTCTACAACACCGGCGGGGGGCTGGCCGAGCTGTCGGACCTGGCCGAGGACAATCCTGCGGTGCTGGACTACCTGGCCGGCGCCTACGAACAGTGGATCGACCAGGGCGCGGCCGCCTTCCGCGTGGATACCATCGGCTGGATGCCGCATCGCTTCTGGAAGCAGTTCGCCGACCGCATCCGCGCCAAGCATCCGGGCTTTTTCATGTTCGGCGAGGCCTTCGATTACGACGCGGCCTACATCGCCGCGCACACGCTGGACCGCAACGGGCACTACAGTGTGCTGGACTTTCCCCAGCGCGGGAAGCTGTCCAAGGTCTTCGGCAAGGAAGGCGGCGGCTACGACGAACTGGAGCGCACGCTGTACCTGGAGGACGGTCCGTACAACAATCCGTACGACCTGGTGACCTTCTACGACAACCACGACATGGCGCGCCTGGACGCCAGCGACAACGGCTTCATCGATGGGCACAACTGGCTGTTCACCACGCGCGGCATCCCGGCGGTGTACTACGGCTCGGAGACCGGCTTCATGCGTGGTGCGGCCGAGCACGCGGGCAATCGCAACTACTACGGGCAGGCGCGTGTGGATGCGGCCGGCGAGAGCGCGATCTACCGCAATCTCAAGCGCATCGCCAACCTGCGTCGTGAATCGATCGCCCTGCAGCGCGGCTTGCAGCTCAACCTGCAGCTGACCAAGCAGACTGCCGCGTTCTATCGCGTCTACGAACACGGCGGGCAGGCGCAGACCGCGCTGGTGCTGCTCAACAAGGCTGACACGGCTTCTGAAGTGACGCTGGATACGCTGCTGCAGCCCGGCCAGTGGCGGGACGCCTTCGATGGCGCGGCCGTGCAGGTGGATGGGGACACGCTAGCGCTGGACGTCCCGGCGCATGGGGTGCGCGTCCTGCTCTACGACCAGCCGCTGACCAATACGCTATTACGCGCGCGACTGGCCGAAGACATGGGGCATCGCCTGCGCGACTAGAGCCTCAGCCGAGCAAGCTCGGCTCTACGCGCATGTCTTCAAGCCGGTGCATCCCCGTGCGCAGCAGCGCACCCGGTGGACGTGCTCTGATGGATAGGCTCACCGATTCCTGTAGCGCCGAGCTTGCTCGGCGGGGCATTACCGGTAGAGCCTCAGCCGAGCAAGCTCGGCTCTACGCGCATGTCTTCACGCCGGTGCATCCCGGTGCGCAGAAGCGCACCCGGTGGACGTGCTCTGATGGACGGGCTCGCCGATTCCTGTAGGGCCGAGCTTGCTCGGTGGGGCGTTACCGGTAGAGCCTCAGCCGAGCAAGCTCGGCTCTACGAGCATGTCTTCAAGCCGGTGCATCCTGGTGTGCGGGAGCGCACCGGGTGGGTGCTGTCCGATGGATGGGCTCACCGATTCCGGTAGGGCCGAGCTTGCTCGGCCGGGCATTGCCGGTAGAGCCTCAGCCGAGCAGGCTCGGCGCTACACGCGTGTCCGTTGCATTACGCGCAGCGGGTGGAGCCGCGCAGGGCCAGGCGTACCGGGATGGTCTGGTTGTCCACCGGCTGGCCGTGGATCAGCTGCATCAGCGCATCGACCAGCAGCATCCCGGCCTGGCGTGTGTCCTGCTGCACCGTGGACAGGCCCGGTGCGACAAAGTTGGCCAGCGGGATATCGTCGAACCCGGCCACGGCCACGTCCTCGGGAATGCGCAGGCCGTGTTCGAGTAGCGCCTTCATCGCGCCGATGGCGATCAGGTCGCTGGCGCCGAACAGGGCGTCGAAACTGGCGCCGCGCGCAAGCAGTGCCTTGGTGGCTTCGTAGCCGGACTGCTCGCTGGTTTCCGCGTCGACCTGCAAGGCCGGGTCCGGCGCCAGGCCTAGCTCGGCCAGCGCAGCGGCGACACCGCGATGGCGCTCCTGGAATTCCGGGTAATGCGCCGAGGCGTGACCGATGAAGGCGATCCGCCGGCGGCCCTGTTCCAGCAGATGCGCGGCGATATCCCGCCCGCCCTGGAAGTTGTCGCAGCCGATCGACACGCCCGGCTGGCCGGGCAGGGCCGCGCCCCAGCGCACGAAGCGGATGCCCTGCTGCTGGAGCTTTTCCAGCCTGATACGCGATTTGAGGTAGTCGCCGTAGCCCAGCAGGATCAGCCCGTCGGCCTTCTTGCTGTCGGCGTAGTCGGCCTGCCAGTCCTCGGAGAGGTTCTGGAAGGAGATCAGCAGGTCGTAGCCGTGCAACGCGCAGGCACGGGTGATCGCGCCCAGCATCGACAGGAAGAAGGGATTGATCGCCGAGTCGTCCGGGGTGGGATCTTCGAAGAACAACAGCGCCAGCGTCCCGGTGAGCTGGGTGCGTAGGTTGGAGGCGTTCTTGTCGACCTTGTAGTGCAGCTCCTCGGCGATGGCCAGGATGCGCTTGCGCGTCTCCTCGTTGACCATCGGGCTACCGCGCAGGGCGCGCGAGACGGTGGGTTGGGAGACGCCGGCAAGATGCGCGATGTCCAGCGAGGTGGCCTTGCCCTTGATGGGATGCTGCACGGCAGTCACGCAGGGTGTTACGAGGTCGCGATCATGCCACGCGGCGCCACGAAAGCCGTGCTGCGCTGCGGCAGATCCGCGGGTCTAGACCACCTCGCCGGCGGCGTGCCCGGAGGCCCAGGCCCACTGGAAGTTGTAGCCACCCAGCCAGCCGGTGACATCCAGCACCTCGCCGATGAAATGCAGCCCAGGCGCGCGCTTGGACTCGAAGCTGGCCTGCGAGACCTCACGGGTGTCCACCCCGCCCAGGGTGACCTCGGCGGTGCGGTAGCCCTCCGTGCCGCTGGCCACCAGCGGCCAGGCGCGCAGCAGCGCGGCCGCCTGGCGCAGCTGTGGGGCATTGAACTGCTTCATCGGCTTGTTGGGCAGCCAGTGCTCGCACAGGCGCTGGGCGAAACGCCGCGGCAGCAGATCGGACAGCACGGTCTTCAGCTCGGCGGCCGGGCGCGCGGCCTGTTGGGCGTGCAGCACCTCCAGCGCGTCCTGTCCCGGCAGCAGGTCCAGCAGCAGGGGCTGGCCGGGCTGCCAGTAGGAGGAGATCTGCAGGATCGCCGGGCCGCTGATGCCACGGTGGGTGACCAGCATGGCGTTTTCGAACGCGGTCTTGCCGCACTGCGCGCGCACGGGCAGGGCGACGCCGGCCAGGTCGGCCAACTGCTGCTGCGGCTTGCCGCTCAGGGTCAGCGGGACAAGCCCGGCGCGCGTGGTCAGCACCTCGTGCCCGAACTGGCGCGCCAGTGCGTAGCCGAATCCGCTGGCGCCCATCGAAGGGATCGACAGTCCGCCGGTGGCGACCACCAGCGACGGCGCGGCGAACACGCCCTGCGCCGTGTACAGCGTGTAGCCGCCCCCTTCGCGCGTGGCCACGCGTTCCACGCCGCAGCTGGTGGCGATGCGCGCACCGGCGTCCGCGCACTCGGCCAGCAGCATTGCCACGATCTGCTTGGACGAGTCGTCGCAGAACAGCTGCCCCAGCTCCTTCTCGTGGTAGGCGATGCGGTGTCGCTCGACCAGGTCGATGAAGTCGCGCGGTGTGTAGCGCGCCAGCGCCGAGCGGCAGAAGTGCGGGTTGGCCGAGAGGTAGTTGGCCGGCGAGGTGCCGGTGTTGGTGAAGTTGCAGCGGCCGCCGCCGGACATGAGGATCTTCTTGCCCACCCGGTTGGCGTGCTCGATGACCAGCACCGAGCGCCCGCGCCGTGCCGCGGTGGCCGCGCACATCAGCCCCGCCGCGCCGCCGCCGATGATCAGGACGTCGTGGGTGAAGCCGGGTTCCATTACGCCTGTGGCGCGTGGCGCACGCCGGGGACCAACACCAGCTGCAGCGCGTCGCCCATGATCTGCACTTCGCCGTCCTGGATCAGCACGTCCAGGCGCATGGTCCGCTGCACGTGGCTGGCCAGGGTGGACACCACGTCGTGGGGCAGGTCGATCACCGTGAGCTGCTTCATCCGGCGCAGCGCCACGCCCTGCTTGTGCCACCACACCTCGGCGGCGTGGCCGCCGTAGTTGACCACCACGACCTCGCTCGCGCGTCCGGCCGCCTTGCGCAGGCGGTTCTCGTCGGGCTGGCCCAGATCGATCCACTGCTCGATCTGGCCGGTGTAGTCGCGCCGCCACAGATCGGGTTCGTCCTCGGCGCTCAGGCCACGGCCGAACTCCAGCCGCTCGTGCGCATACAGCACGAACGCCAGCAGGCGCGCGACCAGGCGCTCGTCGGTTTCGGAAGGATGCTGGGCCAGGGTCAGGCTGTGGCTGGCGTAATGGTGCCGGTCAAGGTCGTTGATCTGAAGCTCGACCTTGCGGATCGTGGCAGAGAGGGCCATGCGGATATCGTCGGAAAGCGGACGTCATGATAATGGCTTCACCTTTGACGCACACGGCTCGACCGTGCATCGCCGTGTCCCACATGCACGCACCATCGCCACTGCCCAGCCGCCTGCAACTGGCGCCAGGCCCCTGGTCCTGTCTGCTGGAGGGTCTCTGCGCGCGCTTTCCGGCGATTCCGCGCGAGACGTGGTGCGCACGTTTCGCACGCGGCCGCGTGCAGGATGCGCAGGGGAGGGCGCTGGCGCCGGATGCGCCGTGGCGAGTCGGGCAGGAGATCATCTATTTCCGCGAAGTGGTCGACGAAGCGTCCATTCCGTTCGCCGAGTCGGTGCTGTACCAGGACGCGCACCTGCTGGTGGCCGACAAGCCCCATTTCCTGCCGGTGGTGCCGTCGGGGCGGTTCGTGCAAGAGACCTTGCTCGCGCGCCTGCGCGCAAGGACCGGACTGGCCGAGCTGGCGCCGCTGCATCGGATCGACCGCGCGACAGCCGGGCTGGTCCTGTTCTCGGTCGACCCGGCCACGCGCGGCGCCTACCAGGCGCTGTTCCGCGAACGGCGCATCGACAAGCACTACGAGGCCCTGGCCGCCCCGTGCCCGCAGCGGATCTTTCCCTGTCAGGTCGCCTCGCGACTGGTCCGCGGCGAACCGTTCTTCCGGATGCGCGAGGTGGACGGCGCGCCCAACAGCCTGACCCGCGTGGCCGTCCTGGAGCGCGGGCCAGACCTGTGGCGCTACGCGCTGGAGCCGGTGACCGGGCGCAAGCACCAGCTGCGTGTGCACATGGCCTCGCTCGGCATTCCGATCCAGCACGATCCGCTTTATCCGGTGGCGCAGTCCCAGGACGCGCCGGAGGACTTCAGCCGCCCAGTCAAACTTTTGGCGCGATCCCTGGCGTTTCGCGACCCACTTTGTGGTGCGTTGCGACAATTCCAGAGCCGGCAGGTGCTCTAGATCCACCTGTCAGAACCGTCAGGAGTTTTTGTATCCAATTGATAGTGAAAGACATTTTTGTCCGAAAACACACCGGTTCCAGTGCCGGACCCATGCCGCCCCCAGAGCCCGACGAATGGGCTTGCAATTGCGTTGGCTTTTTCCCCCCAACCTGCGTATCGTTCGCGCCACTGTGCTTGCCAGGGTCACCGTAAATCGTGAGCCTGATGCGGTAGATCGTCAGATCGGCTACATCGTTTGCGTTTTTCCTACGCCTGCAAACCCAGTCTCAGTCGCGGTTTTTCGTGGCTGCGATTACCCATCGTTCGTTTTCAGGAGTAGTAAAAATGTCTGATCGTCAGACCGGCACCGTCAAGTGGTTCAACGACGCCAAGGGCTTCGGCTTCATCACCCCGCAGTCCGGCCCGGACCTGTTCGTGCATTTCCGCGCGATCCAGGGCACCGGCTTCAAGTCGCTGAAGGAAGGCCAGGAAGTGACCTTCGTGGCCGTCCAGGGCCAGAAGGGCATGCAGGCCGACCAGGTGCAGCCGCTGTAATCCAGCGCTTCATCGCGTCAACCGCATGAAGAGGACGCCGGGGTTTCCCCGGCGTCTTTTTTTTGTGTCAGCGCCCATGTGGCCATGCCCGCGTAGGCTGTGCGCATGGAACTGCATTTCGACAACACCCTGCTGCGCGCGCTGCCGCGCGATCCCATCGATGGGCCACAGGTCCGACAGGTCTCCGGCGCGGTCTGGTCCAGCGTGGCGCCCACCCCGGTCGCCGCGCCGCGGGTGCTGGCCTGGTCGCCGGAAGTGGCGGCGTTGCTGGGATTAAGCCAGGACGACATCAAGACGGCCGAGTTCGCCCAGGTCTTCGGTGGCAATGCCCTGCTGCCGGGCATGGTGCCGTACGCGACCAATTACGGCGGCCACCAGTTTGGCAACTGGGCAGGGCAGCTGGGCGACGGTCGGGCGATCTCCCTGGGCGAGGCCATCGCGGCCGATGGCAGCCGTCAGGAGCTGCAGCTCAAGGGCGCCGGGCCGACGCCGTATTCGCGCTTCGCCGATGGACGCGCGGTGCTGCGCTCGTCGATCCGCGAATTCCTGTGCAGCGAAGCCATGGCCCATCTGGGCGTGCCGACCACCCGCGCGCTATGCCTGGTGGGCACGGGAGAAGACGTGGTGCGCGACATGTTCTACGACGGCCACGCCGCGCCCGAGCCCGGCGCGGTGGTCTGCCGGGTGGCGCCTTCCTTCCTGCGCCTGGGGCATTACGAACTCCCGGCCGCGCGCGGGGATACGGCGCTGCTGCGGCGGTTGGTGGACTTCACCATCGAGCGCGACTTCCCCGAGCTGTCCGAGCTGGCGCCAGGCGCTGAGCGGGACGCGGCGTGGTTCACACAGATCTGTACGCGCACCGCGGTGCTGATGGCGCACTGGATGCGGGTGGGCTTCGTGCACGGGGTGATGAACACCGACAACCTCTCGGTCCTCGGACTGACCATCGACTACGGCCCGTATGGCTGGATCGACGACTACGATCCGGACTGGACACCCAATACCACCGATGCGCAGGGCCGTCGTTATCGCTTCGGCTGGCAGCCGCAGGTGGCGTTCTGGAACCTCAGCCGCCTGGCCGGCGCGTTGTCGCTGCTGTTCGCCGATCCGGCGCCGCTGCAGGAGGCGCTGCAGGCCTACGCCGACACCTATGCCGCCTGCGAGCGCGCCGATGCCGCCGCCAAGCTGGGGCTGCCGGAGGGCGTGCCCGAAGCACCGCCCCTGATGGCGGAACTACGCGGCCTGCTGCACGGCGCCGAGGTCGACATGACGTTGTTCTTTCGTGGCCTGGGCGATCACGCGCCTGGGCCGCAGGCCCTTGTGCCGCTGGCCGACGCGTTCTATGACACGGCCAAGTACACCGCCCATCGTCCTGCCTTCGAGGCTTGGCTAACCCGCTATGCGGCGCTTTGCGCGGGCGAGGACGACGAGGCCGCGCGCCAGCGCCGCATGCGCGCGGCCAATCCGCGCTATGTGATGCGCAACTACCTGGCCCAGGAGGCGATCGATCGCGCGCACGATGGCGATCTGGCCGGGGTGCACGAGCTGCTCGAGGTGCTGCGCCATCCCTACGACGACCAGCCTGGTCGCGAGGCCTTCGCCCGCAAGCGCCCGGACTGGGCACGCACGCGGGCAGGCTGCTCGATGCTGTCGTGCAGCTCGTAGCGACGGGCGCGCCCGTGCCGGCTGGCATCGGCGGCGCAGTGCAGTAGCATCGGGGGCCATCCTTCCTTGCGAGAGCCTCGATGTCCGGTGATACCGAATGGGCAACCCTGATCCGCGACGTGCCTGATTTTCCCAAGCCGGGGATCCTGTTCAAGGACATCACCCCGGTGCTGGCCGACGCGGCCGCCTTTGCCGCGGCGACCAGTGCGCTGGCCGCGCCCTGGCGCGAGGCCGGCGTGCAGGCGGTGCTGGGGATCGAGTCGCGCGGCTTCATCCTGGGCGCGGCGCTCGCACGCGCCCTCAAGTGCGGCTTCGTCCCGGTGCGCAAGCCGGGCAAGCTGCCAGGCGACGTGCTGACGGTCGAGTACGGCCTGGAGTACGGCAGCGACAGCCTGCAACTGCACGCCGATGCGCTGCCGCCGGGGGCCAAGGTGTTGCTGGTCGACGACGTGCTGGCGTCCGGCGGGACCCTGCACGCGGCGCTGTCGCTGGCGCGCCAGCAAGGCTGCGACGTGCTGGGGGCGGCGGTGTTGATCGAGCTGCAGTCCCTGGGCGGCCGCGGTCGCTGGCAGGCCGACCTGCCGCTGACCGCAACGCTCCGCTACGCGTGAGTGGCCGGGATCGCGCGTCCCGCACTCAGGCGTGGCGGCGCGCGGCCCTCAGAGCGCCCGCACGCGGAAGCTGCGGCCCTTGATCTTGCCGGCCGACAGCCGCGCGACGGCCTTGCTGGCGTGTTCGTCCCGGACCGAGACGTAACTGCGCACAGGGCCGATCGTGATCTTGCCGATCGCCGTGCCCGGCAGGCCCGCATCGCCGGTGAGGGCCCCGAGGATGTCGCCCGGCCGCAGCTTGTCCTTCTTGCCGCCATCCACGCGTAGCGACACGAAGGGCGCGCTCGGCGGTTGCTTGGGCCGGCCGGTGGCCAGCGGTGTCTTCATCCAGTCCAGCGCGGCGCCTGACAGCTCTTCCAGCGCGCGCGCGCGCGGAAGCTCGCGTGGCGTGACCAGGCTGAAGGCCAGGCCGCTGCGGCCGGCGCGTGCGGTGCGGCCGATGCGGTGGGTGTAGGTGTCGGTGTCGGTCGGCAACTCATAGTTGAACACCGCCGCCACGTCCTCCACGTCCAGGCCGCGCGCGGCCACGTCGCTGGCCACCAGCACGTTGCAGCTGCCGCCGGCGAAACGCACCAGCACTTCCTCGCGGTCGCGCTGCTCCATATCGCCGTGCAGGGCCAGCGCGGAGAAGCCGAAACCCTGCAGCGAATTGGCCACTTCATCCACGTCCTTGCGGGTGTTGCAGAACACTACCGCCGGTTCCACGCGCTGCTGTAGCAACAGGCCCGCCAGCGCCTTCTGGCGCATCACCGGCTCCACTTCGCAGAAACGCTGAAAGATCGCCGGTGCCACGGTCGTGTTGGCGTCGGACGCCACTTCCACGGGGTCTTTCAGGCTGTCCTGGGCGATGACGCGGATGGCGTCGGGCCAGGTCGCCGAAAACAGCAGGCTCTGGCGCGTGGCGGGCGTGCGCCCGACGATTTCGCGGATCTGATCCTCGAACCCCATATCGAGCATGCGGTCGCCTTCGTCCAGGACCAGGACGCGAACCCCGTTGAGATGCAGCGCCTTCTTGCGCATCAGCTCCTGCACGCGGCCCGGCGTGCCGACCACCACGTGCGGATCGTGCTCCAGGGAGGCCAGCTGCGGTTCGAGCGCCATGCCGCCGCACAGCAGGGTGACCTTGAGGTTGGGCAGGCCCACGGCCAGGCGGCGCACCGCGCGGGCGACCTGATCGGCCAGCTCGCGGGTCGGGCACAGCACCAGGGCCTGGGTCTTGACCAGCCCGGTGTCCACGCGGCTGAGCAGCCCCAGCGCGAACGCGGCGGTCTTGCCGCTACCGGTCGGGGCCTGGGCGATGACGTCGCGTCCCTCGAGGATGGCGGGCAGGGCGCGGGCCTGGATGTCGGTGGGGCGGGCGTAGCCGGCGGCGTCGAGACCGCGGCGCAGCGCGTCGGTCAGCGGAAGTGTCGAAAAGTCGTCCATCCGCCATGATCGCAGCATCGGCACGCGCTGCGAAGCGCGGGCGCACGCGCTGGCCCCGCACGCCGGTGCGGCGCTAGTCCTCCAGCTCGGCGATGTCCTTGTCGCGCAGGGCCAGGAATGCCCAGAACGGCACGCCCTGCGCGTGCCAATGCGCCTGGGCTTGGTCCAGGATGGCGATCAGTGTGTCGAATTCGGGCTCATTGTGGGCGTGCAGCTCACCGGCCCCCTCCATCAGCAGCACGTAGCCGGACGCCTCTAGCCAGGACAGGTCGCGCAGGCTGTCCAGCAGTCCGTCCCAGTTGCGTCCGGCCGACACGGGGAAATCCAGGGCCACCGCGATGCGCAGCAGCAGGGTGCGCTTGTCGCGCACTCCCATCAGGTCGATCCGGCGCGAGAGCAGCCTTGCGTCGAAGGCGTAGTAGGCCAGCGCGTCCAGGTCGTTGCCACCGACGAAGAACACGCCGGCCTGGTCGGGATCGCGCAGGGCGGGAGGCTCCTGGCTCATGGCCGCTCCACCTGGAACGGCCGAAAGCTGGCGTAGTGATCGGCCGTATACCAGTAGCTGGAAGGGGGCGTGCCTCCGGTGACGATGCGCCGCGTCCCTCGGTTGGACAGCCCGGGCGTTTCCACCGTGTACTCGTGGTACCACCCCCGCGGTTGGCGTGGCAGGTGTCCTTCGAAGTTGCCGAACACCGCGCCGTCCTGCGGATGGGGGAAGGGGCCACCGCGGGCGATCAGGCGCAGCGTGGTCCTGGCCTCGGGCGGCAGAAAGCCCGGAAGCGCCTGGCGCTGCACCGTGGCCGGTTCCTGCTGGCCCGTGGACGCCGGCTGCGTCGGGCCGAGCGGACGGCTGCCCAGGAACGCCACGGCCAGGACCAGGCCGGCAATCAGCACCATCCATCCCCCGGTGCCGCGCGGCCGACGGCTTCGCGCTTCCCGACGCGACATGCGCTACCCCTGTTCAGGTTGAGTCGGAAGTGTCGGCGCCCTGCACGCCGATGTAAACGGGCAAGCACGCCAACATCGGTCACCGTTTGTCTGGAATGTGACGTCGCGTCGCCCCCGTCAAGGTGTCGACGCGGTCGACGACTGTGCGACCAGCGATGGGCAGGCCGACATCGACCTGCTCGAGTGCCGTGCGGGCATCGCCTCCCCACCGGACAGCATCAGCGGCGCGGCGCCTGGGCATCGCGTGCCTCAGGCCGAGTGTCGGTACCGGTCGCCTTCAACGCGCTTGACCAGCGGCATGACGTGCAACGGCGCGTGGTGCGCCCCCTCTCGGGGCGGGATCAGTGCGGTGCGGTGTCAATGCGCAGGACCGGATAGAGCCCGTAGCGGGTATCCCATGAAGGATGCCGGCGGGCGAAGAACTCCAGCCGCGCGCGCGGACTGGCGGCGAAGGCCGGGTCGTCCTTCAGGCGCTGCTCGAACTGCGCCTTGATCTGGGGATCCTGGAGCATCTGCCGCGCGACCTCCTCGGCGACATAACTCTCCATGTATTCCTTGCGCTCGAAGGCACCATTGAAATAGCCCCACTGCAGCAGCGAATCCGGCCCGGCCGGGTCCAGCAGCGCCACCACCAGACGCGCTCGCGGCTGGGCAATGGGGATGTAGAGGCTGCCGGCGGGCAGCTGCGCGGGCTCGGCGCCCCAGGCGCCGGCGAGCTTCAAGCGCTGGTGGCCTTCGGTGGAGGACTTGTCGAAGGCGATGTCGGTGGCCCGGTAAGCCTGTATGGACAGGTCCTCGTTCGCTTCCAGGCGCTGGTACGTCAGGCCATGGGCACGCAGGCGCGGCTCGACCACCGGCGCCCAGGCGACCGGCACCAGATAGCCTGCGCGTGGCGCGGTGGTGGTGACCGACGGCTCCATCTGGTCGCGCAGCGGTATGTGCCAGACGGTCGGTCTGGTCTCGTCGTAGTGGGTCATCAGCCCGCCGGACACGTCCGAGGGCGTGCGGGTATAGGCGTAGCCCAAAAAGTCGATCGTCCTGGCGGTGTCGCTGGCCTGCCAGTCCAGGATCTGCGGCTGACCGCCGAGCTGCGTCGCGGCCTGGTCGGCGGCTGCGGCGTCCTTGGACCAGTCACGGCCATGCGCGGCGGCCTGCTGCAGCAAGGCCACGATCGCGTTGCCGGTGATCGCCACACGCTGCGGGTAGCGCAGCCAGGAGTGGGTTTCCACCAGGATGCCGAAGCGGTTGCGCAGCTGGAAATATCCATGCGAAAAACGCGGCGGGTAGATCTCGTCGGTAAAGCCGGCGGCCGGGTTGTCGTGCTCGGCCAGCGAGGGATAGAAGGGCAGGGCGTGCGAACCCTGTCGGTCCAGTTCGGCGATCATCGCCGCGCGCAGGGCCTGTCCGTCGCGCTGCAGGGTGGCATCGCCCTCGTGCGAGGGCTCGACCTGGACCGAGACGTCGTGGCGGAACTTGGCCCCGTCGGTGACGTGCAGGTCCAGCGCCATCAGCGGGTCCCACTGATTCACCAGGGCCAGCATCGCCTGCATTTCCGGCGCTTCGGCCTTGGTGTAGTCGCGGTTGAGGTTGAGGTTCTGCGCGGTGGTGCGCCAGCCCATCTCCTCTGGGCCGCGCTGGTTGGGGCGGTTCCACGCGGCGAAGCGCTCGTGCCCATCGACGTTGAACACCGGGACGAACACCCACACCACCTTGTCCAGCGTGCCCTTGGCGCGCCGGCCTTCCAGCAGCTGCCGGGCGACCAGGAAGCCGGCGTCCTTGCCATCGATCTCGCCGGCATGGATGCCGCCCTGGACCAGCACCACTGGCAGGTCTCGCGCCCGGGCCGATGCCGGGTCCAGCGCGCCGCTGGTGGAGATGACCATGGCGTGCATCGGCCGGCCCTCCGGTGTGGTGCCGAAGTCGAAGCAGCGCACCGCCTTGGGCCAGCGGGTGGCGAAGGCCTGGCACAGCGGTTCGACCTCGGCATAGCGTCCGGTCTTCTGGAAGCCGGAGGACTCGGCGACGGTGGTCAAGGCATCGTCATCGGCGGCGTGCGCCGCGAAGGCCAGGGTCGGGAGGAGCAAGCAGGCGAGCAGGGCGGATGGCAGGCGCATCGGGGCGGGGAACCGTTTTCAAGGCAGCCCGCATCATGCCAGCCGAACGGCGCCTCGCCACCTGCCACCGCCAGGCGCGCCACGCCGTCGGTGTGACCTGACAGGGTGGTCAGCCAAGCCGTGTGACCCGCTGGGTAAGCTGGCCCGATTCGCCGCCAGCCGTTCCACGATGACCCAGACCCCGTCGCCTGCGGCGCGCCTGCCGCGCCAGATCCCCTACATCATCGGCAACGAGGGCTGCGAGCGCTTCAGCTTCTATGGGATGCGCAACATCCTGACCTCGTTCCTGGTCGGCACCCTGCTGCTGTACGCGCCGGAAGCCGAGCGGGCGACGATGGCCAAGGACGTGTTCCACAGCTTCGTCATCGGCGTGTATTTCTTTCCGCTGCTGGGTGGTTGGCTGGCCGACCGCTATTTCGGCAAGTACCACACCGTGCTGTGGTTCTCGCTGATCTACTGCGCCGGCCACGCGTGCCTGGCGATCTTCGAGGACAACCGCCAGGGCTTCTATACCGGGCTGTTCCTGATCGCGCTGGGGTCGGGCGGGATCAAGCCGCTTGTGGTGTCCTTTGTCGGCGACCAGTTCGACCAGCGCAACAAGCACCTGGCGCGCACGGTCTTCGACGCCTTCTACTGGATCATCAATTTCGGCTCGTTCTTCGCCTCGCTGCTGATGCCGATCTTCCTGCGCAGCTACGGTCCGGCGGTGGCCTTCGGCATTCCCGGCCTGCTGATGCTGATCGCCACCATCGTGTTCTGGGCCGGGCGCAGACAGTACGTGAACGTCCCCCCCACCCCGGCCGATCCGCATGCCTTCCTCAAGGTGGTGCGCAGCGCGCTGCTGGGGCGGGCGGACGGTCAGGGCCGCCCCGGCCTGGCTGTCGCGGTGACCGGGGCGGTTCTGGCGGTGGCTGCCCTGGCCGCCACGCCGGTGCTGGGCTTCGTGGCGGCGGCCTGCCTGGCGCTGGGACTGGTGATCGCCTTCGGCGGAGCAGGGGCCTCGTTGCAGCTCGACCGCGCCCGGGCGCAGCACCCGGATGCGGCGGTCGATGGCGTGCGCGCCGTGCTGCGCATCCTGATCGTGTTCGCCCTGACCACGCCGTTCTTCTCCTTGTTCGACCAGAAGGCCTCGACCTGGGTCCTGCAGGGCCAGGACATGGTGATCCCGCACCAGCTGGCCTGGTGGCCGAGCTGGCTGGTGCGCGATGCGGCGCAGATGCAGGCGCTCAATCCGTTGCTGGTGATGCTGTTGATCCCGTTCAACAACCTGGTCGCCTACCCGCTGCTGCGGCGCCTGGGGTTCGAGCCCACGCCGCTGCGGCGCATGGGGGCGGGCATCTTGCTGGCCGGCGTGTCGTGGGTCTTTGCCGGCGCGCTGCAGCTGGCGATGGATGGCGGGGCGCAGGTCTCGCTGGCCTGGCAGATCGGCCCGTACGCGCTGTTGACCCTGGGCGAGGTGCTGGTCTCGGCCACGGCGCTGGAATTCGCCTACAGCCAGGCACCGGCGGCGATGAAGGGCGTGATCATGGCGTTCTGGTACCTGGCCACGACCTTCGGCAGCTTGTGGGTGCTATTGACCAATGCGGCGGTCCGCAATGACGCGCTCACCGCGCGGATCGCCGATACCGGCCTGAGCGAGGCGGCCTTCCTGATGTTCTTCTTCGCCGGATTCGCCTTCTTGGCCGGCCTGGCCTTCGCCTGGTACGCACGACGCTACCCGATGCAGGACAATTACCGGACCGCCTGACCGGCGGGTTCTGTCTCCTTACCCCGCAGGTTTCGATGTTCACCCTGATCTTCATCGCCGTCACCGCCGTGGTGTCGCTGCTCGCCCTCAACAACCGCCGCATCGCCGATCGCCTGATCCTGTGGCCGCCGGCCATCGACAAGAAGCACCAGTACGACCGCCTGATCACGCATGGCTTCATCCATGCCGACTTCATGCATCTGTTCTTCAACATGTTCACCCTGTTCTTCTTCGGGCGGCAGATCGAGGGCTTCATGGCCCAGGAGACGGCGTGGTGGGTGTTCCCGCTGTTCTATCTCTCCGCCTTGGTCGTGGCGATCCTGCCGACCTACCTCAAGCACCAGAAGGACCCCAACTACCTGGGGCTGGGCGCGTCGGGCGCGGTGTCGGCGGTGCTGTTCGCCTTCATCCTGCTGGCGCCGTGGTCGCGCATCCTGGTGTTCGTCATCCCCATGCCGGCGATCCTGTTCGCTGTCCTCTACGTGATCTACAGCATCTGGATGGACCGGCGCGGCGGCGATCGGGTCAACCACAGCGCGCATCTGGCCGGCGCGGCCTACGGGGTGATGTTCATGCTGATCATGCGCCCGGAGGTCTTTTCGCACTTTCTGGGTGAGTTGAGCCGGCCGCACTTCTAGCCCGGGCCCGCGTGCGGCCGCTCCACCGGGCGTGGAGGTGGCCTGCCGTACAATCGACAGCCCTTTTCGCCCCCTCCCGGAGAATCCTCAGTGAGCCGCAAACTTGTCCTGCTGCGCCATGGCCAGAGCGAATGGAACCTGGCCAACCGCTTCACCGGCTGGGTCGATGTCGACCTCAGCGAACAGGGCCGCAGCGAGGCGATCGCCGCCGGCAAGCTGATGCAGGAGGAGGGACTGAAGTTCGACGTGGCCTACACCTCGGTGCTCAAGCGTGCCATCCACACCCTGCAGCGGGCGCTCAAGCAGATGGACCAGGACTGGCTGCCGGTCCACAAGAGCTGGCGTCTCAACGAGCGCCACTACGGCGGCCTGCAGGGCCTGGACAAGGCCGAGACCGCGGCCAAGCACGGCGAGGAACAGGTCAAGATCTGGCGCCGGTCCTACGACATCCCGCCGCCGCCGATGGACCTGGCCGATCCGGGGCATCCGGCGCACGACCGGCGCTACGCCACGCTGGATCGCAACGCGCTGCCGGCCACCGAGTCGCTGGCGACCACCCTCGATCGCGTGCTGCCGTACTGGCACGACGCCATCGCCCCGGCGCTGAAGGCGGGCCAGACCGTGCTGGTCACTGCCCACGGCAACTCGCTGCGCGCGCTGTACAAGTACCTCAACGGGGTGAGCAAGGAGGAGATCCTGGAGCTCAACATCCCCACCGGTATCCCGCTGCTGTTCGAACTGGACGACGAACTGCAGGTGCAGTCCTATCGCTACCTGGGCGATCCGGAAGCGGCCAAGCGCGCGGCCGAAGCCGTCGCCAACCAGGGCAAGGCCAAGTAGCGATTCGTTGATGCGTGGTGCAGGCACGTCCTGCGCCACGCCGCTGGCGGGCTGAATGCCCGCCTTGGCGGCTCACCACTTCTGAATGTTTTGCGTGCTATCCCGATGCGCGTGTGACCACTTCAGGAGTTCTGCACGATGGCAACACGCGTCCGCAAGACCGTCGCCAAGAAGGCGGCCAAGAAGTCGACCAAGCCCGCAGCCAAGAAGGCGGCCAAGAAGGTCGCCACCAAGAAGGCAGCGAAGAAGGCAGTCAAAAAGGCTGCCAAGAGAGCCGTTGCCAAGAAGGCGATCAGGACACCCGCCGCGAAAAAGGCGACCAAGAAGACGACGGCCCGCAAAGCGGTCGCCAAGAAGCCGGTCAAGCGTGCCGCCGCAAAGAAGGCCGTCAAGAAGGTCGCAAAGAAGGCCACACCGAAGAAGGTCGCCAAGCACGCGATCAAGAAGACGAGTTCCAGGCCGGCAGTGGCGAAGAAGGTCCCTGTGAATAAGGCTCCTGCGAAGCAGGCCGTCAAGCGCACCGCGCCCACGCCGACCCAGGCGAGCGCCAAAAAGCTACCGGCGCGCAAGCGGCCCAGCGCCCCGAAGAAGATCAGCCCCGAGGAGGCCTTGGCCAAGACGCGCGAACTGCTCGCCGCCAAGCAGGAACATGACCGCCAGCCGCAACCGTGGCAGATGCTCGACGACACCGTCGGACACACCGCTGAGACGGGTTTCGTCCCGCACGAGGAGGCGGCGGCCAAGGCCAACGAACTGCATCTGGCGGAAAGCCGGACCAAGGCGGTGCAGGGCAGTGCGTCTGTCCAGGATCGACGCAACCAGGGCAAGCGCGACAACCGCGGTTAAGGCGGTGAGCGCTGCGCAAAAAAAACGGGCGACCCCCGTCGCCCGTTCGTAGCAATAGTGAAACGATGTTGCTGTGCGGTGGCGGTCAGGAACCGTTGAACGCATTCTTGCTCTGGTCAAACTTGGTGCTTTCCTCCACGCCATATGACGAGAGCAGGCGCTCGTAAACGGCGTTGTTGAGGCGCTCGAATTCCCAGTCATGGGCATGACCGGTCACCGCGAGCTGGTACAACCCTTCGAGCAACGTGAAGTCGCTCGGCACTCCCACCCCCTGGGATCCGTCTTCACCCTGATCCATCGCACTTCCCCCTGCCAAGTGATCGTTGGGGAGGATCAAGCATCAACCATGCCAACCTCGGGATGCGCCGCTTCGGCGTCTTCGATCTGGCCGCCCGGCGGTTTGTGCCGAAAAGTGACGCGGCAGGTCAGCCGCCGTGTATTGCACGCTCATCACCAGGCCGGCGCTAGCCTCGGCGCTGTGCGCCCTGGCCGGTGGGATGGAGCGTTCGCCCGCCGGACCTACACTGCGACCGACACCCTGCCTAGGATGATGCACGTGGGATCCGTAAAAGCCGTTCTTGCTCCGCTGACCCTGACCGCGTTCCTTGCTGCCTGCAGCCCCGGCCAGCCTGACGATGCCGGCGAGGCCAAGCGCCCGCAGGGCTCGGAGACACCCGCTGCGCCTGCGGCCCCGCCGCCGGCCACGACCGAGCCTGCCGCCGATGGCCCCCTGGCCGATGTGGCCGAGTCCGATCCGCGCTATGTGATCGGGATCAGCTTCCCGCGCCAGGCCAACGCCTACCCGGGCATGGTCAAGGTGCTTGGCGATTACGCCCAGTCCGCGCGTGCCGAGTTGATGCAGGCGGTCAACGGCCTGGATGGACAGAAACCGTCGGCCCCTTACGAGTTGTCGCTGTCATTCGACGTGGTGGCCGATACGCCCGAGATCTTCGCCGTGGCCGCCGATGGCGGACGCTACACGGGGGGCGCCCATGGCGAGCCGCTGGTGGCGCGTTTCACCTGGCTGCCCAATCGGCAGGCGTTGCTGACCACCCAGGAGATGCTGCCCACGCCGGCGGGACTGCAGGCGGCCAGCCAGTACGTGCGCGAGCAGCTGCACACCAGTGCCTCGCTGCGTGTCGATGATGACACCGTGCCGCCGGACCAGCGCATGCAACTGCTGGATTCGGAGAACCAGATGATCGACGCAGGGACCGCGCCGGAGGTTTCCAACTTCAGCCTGTTCCAGCCGGTAATGAACGCCGACGGGAAAATCGCCGCCGTCCGCTTCGTGTTCCCGCCCTACCAGGTGGGCTCGTACGCCGACGGTACGCAGACCGTGGATGTGCCCGCCCCGGTCCTGCGTCCCTACCTGGCACCGGAGTACGCAGATCTCTTCCTCAAATGAGCCACTTCCAAGCCCCTGCCCATCCCCAGTCCTCCGCCGCCCCCCGCTTCGAATCCCGCATCGCGCGCCTGCTGGCCAAGGCCGACGTCCGTCTCAACGGCGAACGGCCCTGGGACCTGCAGGTGCACGACCCCGGGATGTACGGACGGGTCCTGGCACAGGGCTCGCTGGGCCTGGGCGAGAGCTACATGGACGGGGCATGGGACGCGCGCTCACTGGATGGGTTCCTCACCCGGGTGCTGGAAGCACGCCTGGACGAGCAGGTGCACGGCCTGGGCGAAATCTGGGACGCGTTGCGGGCGCGCCTGTTCAATGCCCAGAGCCTGCGGGGTAGCCGCAAGGTCGGCGAGCGGCATTACGACCTGGGCAACGACCTCTACCAGGCCATGCTCGGCAAGCGACTGATCTACAGCTGTGGCTATTGGCGCCAGGCCGACACCCTGGACGACGCGCAGGAGGCCAAGCTCGACCTGGTCTGCCGCAAGCTGGGGCTGCGGCCGGGCATGCGCGTGCTGGACATCGGCTGCGGCTGGGGCGAGGCGCTGAAGTTCGCCGCCGAGCGTTATGGCGTGAGCGGAGTGGGCGTGACCATTTCCCGCGAGCAGGCCGAGTACGCGCGCAAACTGTGCGCCGGACTGCCGGTGGAGATCGTGCTGCAGGATTATCGCCAGGTGCGCGGACCGTTCGATGCGGTGCTGTCCATCGGCATGTACGAGCACGTCGGGGTCAAGAACTACCGCACCTATTTCGAGGTCGCCCGTCGCGTGCTCAAGGACGAGGGCCTGTTCCTGCTGCACAGCATCGGGACGAATACCTCGCGCAATCGCACCGATCCGTGGATCGCCCGGTACATCTTTCCCAACTCGATGCTGCCTTCGCCCGAACAGACCACCCGCGCGCTGGAAGGATTGTTCGTGATCGAGGACTGGCACAACTTCGGCACCGATTACGACCGCACGCTGCAGGCCTGGCGCGCCAACATCGAGGCGGCCTGGGGCCGGCTGTCCGCGCGCTACGACGAGCGCTTCCGGCGCATGTGGCGCTTTTATCTGGCCGGATCGATGGCCACTTTCCGCACGCGTCGCTCGCAGCTGTGGCAGTTGGTGCTCTCGCCGCGTGGGGTGCGTGGGGGGTATGTGGCGCCGCGCTGAAGACGGCGCCACTGAACCTCAGGCGGTAGCCGCCTTGCGCGGCTTGCCGTAGAGCGCCCTCAGCTCGTCCTTGGCCTGTTCCAGGATCTCGATACGCCGCTGGGGCAGGTTCTTGCCGGCGCGATTGATATAGAAGACCAGCATCGACATGGCCGAGCGGAACGGCGGCGCCTTGCGTCGGGTACTGGCGTCGGCCGAGCGCTTGAGCGAGCGGGCGATCTCCTTGGGGTCGTCCTGCTCGAAGACGCCGGATTTGAGATCCATCGCATCGCTGGTCTCCGAGACGTGCTGCGACCAGCGGTGGTTGTCGTGGGAGGGGGAAGTGTCTTCGTCGTGTCCCTGCTTGAGTGCCATCATCCTGTCTGATCCTCGTTCGCGCTCAGTTGGGTAAAGTGCCGGCGCGCGGCAGGTATGACGCTATCGGTCACGCTGTAAAGCAATTGCAAACCCGGTGTTCGCAATTCCTTTGGCATTCAGGTGCTTTTGTGTGAGCCATCCCAGTTTGTTGCCGGCATGCGGTCACGCGTGATCTCGCGCCGCACGTTGACCCGGTGCCTGCGCGACCCCATCTTCAATCGATCGCTGGTGCGCATGCGCTGTGAGCGTCTTCATGCACGACCCTTTGATTTCCTTCCACCCGGCCACCGCGCGTTGGTTCGCAGGTGCATTCGCAGGACCAACGCCGGCCCAGGCGGCCGCGTGGCCGGCCATCCAGGCGGCGCGGCACACGCTGGTGGCCGCACCGACCGGTTCCGGCAAGACGCTCACCGCGTTTTTGGCGGCGCTGGACGCCCTGGTGGCCGAAGGCGTGGCGGTCGGTGGCGCGCTGCCCGATGAGACCCGGGTGCTCTACGTCTCGCCGCTCAAGGCGTTGTCCAACGACATTCATTTGAACCTGGAGGCGCCGCTGGCCGGCATCCGCGCGCAACTGCGCGCCATGGAGCTGCCAGACGTGGCGATCCGCACCGCCGTGCGCACTGGCGATACGCCCCAGCGCGAGCGCGCTGCCGCGCGCAAGCTGCCACCGCACGTGCTGGTGACCACCCCCGAATCGCTGTACGTGCTGCTCGGCAGCGAATCCGGGCGTGCCTCGCTGCGCCATGTGCGCACGGTCATCGTCGATGAGATCCACGCGGTGGCCGCCAGCAAGCGCGGCAGCCACCTGGCCCTGTCGCTGGAGCGCCTGGCGAACCTGTGCGAACGCCCGCCCGTGCGCGTGGGCCTGTCGGCCACGCAGAAGCCCATCGAGCAGGTCGCCCGCTTCCTGGTTGGCAGCCGCCACGTGCACGACGGCGTGCCGGACTGCGCCATCGTCGATATCGGCTACACCCGCCAGCGCGACCTGGCACTGGAGCTGCCGCCCACGCCGCTGTCGGCGGTGCTGTCCGGCGACCAGCTGCAGCAGGTCCATGAACGCATCGCGCAGCTGGTGCGCGGACACCGCACCACGCTGGTGTTCGTCAACACCCGGCGCATGGCCGAACGCGTCACCCGGCATCTGGGCGAACTGCTGGGCAAGGAGGCGGTGGCCGCGCACCACGGCAGCCTGGCCCGGGATGCGCGCCTGCTGGCCGAGCAACGGCTCAAGGCCGGCCAGCTGCAGGTCCTGGTGGCCACCGCCTCGCTGGAGCTGGGCCTGGACATCGGTGAGGTCGACCTGGTCTGCCAGATCGGGTCGCCGCGCTCGATCGCCACCTTCCTCCAACGCGCCGGACGCTCCGGCCATGCGGTGGGCGGCACCCCAAAGGCGCGGCTGTTCCCGCAGTCGCGCGACGAACTGGTCGAATGCGCCGCGCTGCTCGATGCCGTGCGGCGCGGCGAACTCGATGCGCTGCATCTGCTGGAGGCGCCGCGCGACGTGCTCGCCCAGCAGATCGTCGCCGAGACCGCCACCCAGGACTGGGACGAGGGAGCATTGTTCGAGCTGGTGCGCGGTGCGTGGCCGTATGCGCGGCTGGCGCGCGAGGACTTCGACGCGGTGGTGCGGATGCTCTCGGAAGGCTTTGCCACCCGCAACGGCCAGCGTGCCGGGTACGTGCACCGCGATGCGGTCAACGGGCGGTTGCGCCAGCGTCGCGGCGCGCGCATGACCGCGCTCACCAGTGGCGGCACCATCCCCGAGACCGGTGACTACAGCGTGCTGCTGGAACCACAGGCGCAGACCATCGGTACGGTCAACGAGGACTTCGCGGTCGAGAGCCTGGCCGGCGATGTCTTTCAACTGGGCAACATCAGCTACCGGATCCTGCGCGTGGAGCCCGGGCGCATCCGCGTGGAGGACGCGCGCGGCGCGGCGCCCAATATCCCGTTCTGGATCGGCGAGGCGCCTGGCCGGACCGATGAGCTGTCCCACGCCGTTTCACGCCTGCGGGCCGAGGTCGCAGGCGCGGTGGAGCAGGGCGGTCGTGACGCGGCGTTGGCCCTGTTGCGCACGCAGCTCAAGCTCGATGCAGAAGCCGCGCGCCAGATCGCCGATTACCTGGCCAGCGCCGCCATCGCCCTGGGCACGCTTCCCACCCAGGAGCAGTTGGTGATGGAGCGCTTCTTCGACGGCTCCGGCGGCACCCAACTGGTCATTCACAGTCCCTACGGCAGCCGCCTCAACCGCGCCTGGGGCCTGGCCCTGCGCAAGCGCTTCTGCCGCACCTTCAACTTCGAGCTTCAGGCCGCCGCGACCGAGGACGCCATCGTCCTGTCGCTGTCCACCAGCCACAGCTTTCCGCTGGAAGACGTCTGGCATTACCTCAAGTCGTCCAGCGCGCTGGAGGTGCTGGTGCAGGCGCTGCTGGACGCGCCGCTGTTCGGCGTGCGCTGGCGCTGGAACGCGACCAACGCGCTGGCCTTGCCACGCTTCACTGGGGGCCGCAAGACCGCCCCGCAGCTGCAGCGGATGAAGTCCGAGGACCTGCTGGCCACGGTGTTCCCCGACCAGGTCGCCTGTCTGGAGAACATCGTCGGCGAGCGCGAGATTCCCGACCATCCGCTGGTCGCCCAGACCCTGGAGGACTGCCTGCACGAGGCCATGGACGCCGAGGGCTGGCTGACCTTGCTGCGACGCATGGAGAGCGGCCAGGTGCGCCTGCTGGCGCGCGACCTGGCCGCGCCCTCGCCGTTGGCGGCCGAGGCCCTCAACGCCAAGCCCTACGCCTTCCTGGACGATGCGCCGCTGGAGGAGCGTCGCACCCAGGCCGTGCAGTCGCGCCGCTACGCCGATCCGGACAGCGCCGATGACCTGGGCCGGCTCGATCCGGAAGCCATCGCCGCCGTGCGTGCCGAGGCCTGGCCACAGGTGCGCGATGCCGACGAACTGCACGAGGCCCTGACCGGCCTGGGCCTCATCACGCCGAAGGAGGTGCGGGACCACGCGGGGTGGGATGCCTGGCTGGCGCAACTGGCCCGCGCCGGCCGCGCCGCACGACTGGAGGATGACGCCGGTGCGCCGGGGCTGTGGATCGGCGCCGAACGCCTGGCCCAGTTCGGCCCGCTGTATGCCAATGCGGTGCCGCAGCCGCAGATCGTTGCCCCGCGCGGCTACGACGTGGACGACTGGCAGCCGGAGGGCGCCCTGCGCGAACTGCTGCGCGCGCGCCTGTCCGGCTTCGGTCCGCTGCCGGCGGCGGTGATCGCCGCCGACCTGCAGTTGCCCCTGGCGCAGGTGCAGGCCGGCCTGCTGGCGCTGCAGACCGATGGCTTTGTCATCGCCGGTCGTTTCAGCCCGGGCGCAGTGCAGGACGAATGGTGCGAGCGGCATCTGCTGGCGCGCATCCATCGCTACACGCTGGGCCGGCTGCGGCGCGAGATCGAGCCGGTGGCCGTGCGCGACTACGCGCGCTTCCTGTTCCGCTGGCAGCACCTGGACGCGGAGTCGCGCGTGGCCGGGCCCGAAGCCCTGGCCGGCGTATTGGCCCAGCTGGAGGGCTACGAGGCCCAGGCCGCGGTGTGGGAGAGCGAGTTGCTGTCCGCACGCGTGCGCGATTACGCGCCTTCGTGGCTGGACGACTTGTGCAGCGCCGGGCGCACACTGTGGACGCGCCTGCGCCCGGCGCCGGGCGCTGCGTCGTCGTCTTCGACCGAGGTGTCCTCCCGGCGCAGGCGGGCTTCCGGTGCCACGCGCGTAAATGCTGCCGCTTCCGCGCCGAAGCATGCCGGCGGTACCGGCCAGTCCCTGCGCGCCACGCCCATCCTGCTGCTGCCGCGACGCAGCGCTGCGCATTGGACGCGCTTGGCGCCGCAGGTGGAAGGCGAGGGCGCGCTCGGCTCGCGTGCCCAGCGCGTGGCCGACTATCTGCAGGCCAATGGGGCGTCGTTCTTTGACGAGATCGCCGACGGCGCGCGCCTGCTGTCCACCGAGCTGGAAGACGCGCTGTCCGAGCTGGTCGCGCGCGGCCGCGCGCACTGCGACAGCTTCGGCGGCCTGCGCGCGCTGCTGGTGCCGGCGTCCAAGCGCCCGTCCGCGTTGTCACGCAAGCGTCGGCGCGTGCCGCTGTTCGGTATCCAGGACGCGGGGCGCTGGGCCTTGCTGCGGCCGCCGGCCGCGCCGGACGCCGATGACGCGCAGGCCCGCGCCGAGCAGGCCGAGGCGAGGCGTGCCTCGGTCGAACATATCGCCCGCATCCTACTGCAACGCTATGGCGTGATCGCCTGGCGCCTACTGGAGCGCGAGGCGGCGTGGCTGCCGCCCTGGCGCGAACTGGTCCGGGTCTACCAGCGCCTGGAAGCGCGTGGCGAGATCCGTGGCGGCCGCTTCATCGAGGGCCTGTCCGGCGAGCAGTTCGCCTTGCCCGAGGCCATCGGCCTGCTGCGCGAGACCCGCCGCCGCCCTGGCGACGGCCGCCTGGTCTGCCTGTCGGCCAGCGACCCGGCCAACCTGCTGGGTACCGTGCTGCCCGGCGAGCGCATCCCGCGCGTGCCCGGCAATCGGGTGGCGTATCGCGATGGCGTGCCGGTGGCCACGTGGGCCAGCGAACGCTTCGAGGCGTTGGCCGATCTGGATGACGGGGAGCGTGCCGCCGCGTTGGCGATGATGACCGGCACGCATTCGGCGATTCATCGTGGCGAACACGGCGTACCGGGAGCGAGGGTGAGTTCGCCTTTCTGAGCCGCCTGGGCAGTGAGCCTGACATTATGGATTGGCGTTAGCCGGTCGGCTTTCCTCAAGGAATTGACGCTTCGGATCGAGCAAACGCGGCAGCCCGTGAAGTGGTGGTTGCCTTCCGCGACCAACATCGGCGTGTCTCGGCGTCGCCGCTTCGTAATCAATCCGATCAAAGCGCCTCCGTCGCTTCTTCGGTCTGCACAGATCCTTCGTAGATCCATCGGACGGATGCGGCGCTCAGCGTGTGCTGGGTGCGTCCGCATGCCAAGAGGTATGCAGGACATCGTTAATTTCCCGTCCTCTGAACACGCGCCCATGAGTCACGCCTCGCTCATTCCAGACTCACGCCATTTTGCGCGAGCGCGGTGAATGATCGAGCTTCAATTGAGGAGCACCACGATGAATGTCGAAAAGAAAACCGCGCACCATGTCAATGACCTGATCGAGATCGCCCGCGACGGCAATGAGTTCTATAGCGATGCGTCGAAGAAGGTGAAGGACGCCGAGTTATCCAGCCTGTTCTCACGGATCGCCACCACCAAGGCGGAGATCGTGACCAGGCTGAGCACCGTCGTCGCGGCAACCGGCGAAAAGCCGGCAGAGCACGGCACCTTCGTGGGCTCGATGCAGGAGTTCTACGGGAAGGTGCGCGCGGCGGTGGGCGATACCGAGTACGGCTATGTCGCCGAGCTCGAAGAGTCCGAGGACCGTCTGCTGAAGGCGTTCAAGGAAGCGGCCAACGACAGCGACATCGCGGTCGGCGCCAAGGAGGAAATCCTGGCCCTGCTGCCGAAGGTCCAGGAAACCCATGCAGTCATGCGCGATCGCAAGCACGCCATGAAGTAAGGAGTCGTCTGCATGACACGAAAGGAGCCGGGTAACCGGCTCCTTTTTTGGTGCCCTTCTCACGGGGCGCAGTCGAATGGCCAACCGGCGACGCGCGCCCGACGTAGAGCGGAGCTTGCTCCGCTGCTCTGCGACCAGGGAATGTGTGACGTGCCAGCGGAGCAAGCTCCGCTGCGCTGCGATCAGTGTGTGGGTAAAGCCCAAGCGGAGCGAGCTCCGCTCTACACAGGTGCGGTGAGGCCTGTCCGCGTATATCCGGTGGGCCTGCGCTGTGCGTGATCGATCCAAGACCAGCCAGGGCGCGCCAGGAGGGTGTCGCATCACACTCGACCCTACATGCGCGGTCATGCATGGCTGTGCCTGCGCCGTCGTCACCCGAAGCTCTTCAAAACTCACCTCACGCTCCCCAGCGCAGAAGCGCGCTCGGGTCAGTGACCGATCACGCCTTGGTGACCCGGTGAGCGCTATCACTCCAGGCCAATTCGACGACAACGCATTCATGACCAGATCCACGCTCTTCTTCTTGCATGCATTGGGATCCAGCGGTGCGCAGTGGCAGGAAGTGATCGCCCATCTCGACCAACGCTACGACTGCCAGGCGCTGGATCTGCCGGGATTCGGCGACACCCCTGTCCAGGGCCATACCGACGTTGCCTCGCTGGTGAAGTGGTTTTGCCAGGTCGTGATCGACAGCGGCGCGTCGAGCTGGCTGGTGGTCGGGCACAGCATGGGCGCGAAAATCGCCACCCTCGCCGCGGCCAGGGCGGCGGCCGGCGAGGCGGGCCTTGCGGGGCTGTGGGGAGTCGTCTTGCTGGCGGGCTCACCGCCTGCGCGCGAACCCATGGACGCGTCTCGGCGCAAGGACATGCTGGGCTGGGTCGAACACGGTCCGATCAGCCGCCGCGATGCGGACACCTTCGTCTCCGCCAATACCGCCGGGCCGCTGCCCGAACGGCTGCGCGAGCGCGCCATCCAGGACGTCATGCGCGCCGATCCGCTGGCGTGGCGGGCCTGGCTGGAGCACGGCAGCCGCGAAGACTGGCGCGAGGAGGCGGGTCGTCTGGCGTTTCCCGCCTGCATCATCGCCGGCGCCGAAGACGGCGATCTGGGTGCGCAGGCGCAACGCGACTTGAATCTCCCGCATTACGCGGAAGTGGAGGACGTGCGCGTCCTCGATCACGCGGCGCACTTCCTGCCGTACGAAAAGCCGCTCGAGGTCGCCGATGCGATCGATGCGCTGGCCACCACCGCGCTCGGGCGCGCATTGCCTGACGATTTTTTGTCCCTGCTCAACTCATCGCGCGTCGATCCGCGGATGCGGGCCCGGCTGATAGCGCGGAATCTGCCTCCCGACCCGCAGGCGGCCGGCGTCTTTAACCAGGCCCAGCGCCAGGTCTTGGCGGCGATCGTCGCACAGGTCGTCGCTTCGTCGGAGGGCGCCGATGAGCTTGCGCGCCGCATCGATATCGCACTGGCCGCTGGCGAGGGCGATGGGTGGCGGTTCGCCGAGCTTCTACCCGACAAGGACGCGTGGATCGCGGGACTCGCGAGCGTGGACGCGTTGGCCGGCGGATTCTGCCATCGCACGGCGGCGGAGCAGGCATCGTTGCTGCACCAGATCCAGCGCGGTGAGCTGGCGGTGGGCGCGGCGAGCCCACTGGATCCGGACCAGCTTGCCCTGTGGTTCGAGGATGCCTGTGCCCAGATCGCGCGTGTCTGGACCAGTCTTCCGCGCACGATGGCGAAGATGGGATATGACGGCTTCGCTGTCGCTCGCGACGGCGAGCTCGCACTGGGCTATGCACTGACGGGTGCCAACGAGGTGGAAGCCTGGCAGCTTGGAGCGCGTCGCGCATGAGTAACCCTGCTCGCGTCGATGCGGTCGTGGTGGGCAGCGGAGCAGGCGGAGGCCCGCTGGCCGCGCGTCTCGCGCGGGCGGGGCTGTCGGTCCTGGTGCTGGAGGCCGGCGCGCACTTTGCCCCGGCCGACCATCTTCCTGATGAGTTGGAGTCCAGCCTGTACTGGATGGAAGAGCGACTGAGCGGAGGGCGCACCCCGACCGCCTTCGGCCCCAACAATTCCGGCACCGGCATGGGAGGCTCGACCCTGCACTGGGGCGCGTTCTGCCCACGGCCGGATGCGCGCGACCTGGTGCTGCGTTCGCACCATGCAGTGGGTGAGGACTGGCCCATCCCGCATCAAGAGCTCGTGGACTACCTGCGTGAGGTGGAGGCGATCATCGGCGTTGCCGGGCCTTCTCCCTATCCCTGGGATCCCGGCCGCGCGTACGTCTATGCGCCACCCAGGCGCAATGCACCGGCCGAAGCGATGGCCCGTGGCTGCGCGGCGAGCGGCATCACCGCCACCGACGCCCCGGCGGCACTGGTGACGCAGGACCGCGAGCAACCCTTCCTCGGTCGGCGCCTGGCCTGCGCCAACTGTGGCGCATGTCACCAGGGCTGCTTCAATGGGGCCAAGGCCGGTTCGGACACCAGCTGGCTGCCGATGGCCCAGGCCCATGGCGCCACGCTCCAAGCCGGCGCACGGGTCATCGACATTGAACTCGACGCGCGCGGGCGGGTGACCGGCGTCGTGTATCGCCTGGAGGACCGGAACATCAGACAACGCTGCCAGGCCTTGTTCCTGTGCGCTGGCGGCATCGAGACCCCACGCCTGCTGCTGAACCTGGGACTTGCCAATTCCAGCGGTCAGGTCGGTCGCAACTTCATGGCGCACGTGGCGACTCAGGTCTGGGGCCGCTTCGATGCGCCCATGCGCATGAACCGGGGCTACCCGTCCTCGCTGATCAGCGAGGACATGCTGCGGCCTGTCGACGCCGAGTTCGCCGGCGGCTACCTGATCCAGAGTCTCGGCGTGCAGCCGGTCACGCTGGCCAACAGTCTGGTGCGCGGTGCCGGCCTGTGGGGCGCCGGGCTGGTCTCGGTCCTGGAGGACTACAACCACTTGGCGGGCATCGGGATCAACGGCGAATGCCTGCCGGGCGAGAACAATATCCTGACCCTGTCCGGGGAAGACGACGACTTCGGCATGAAGAAGGCCCGCGTCGACTTTAGCTTCAACGACAACGAGCAAGCGCTCGATGCCCACGCCGAGCGGACGTTGCGGCAGATCTGGGAGGCGGCCGGGGCGCGGGACATCTTCGCGGTGGCGCGCTCGGCGCACACGCTCGGGACCTGTCGCATGGGCACCGATCGCAGCCGCGCCGTGGTCGATGCGGATGGCCGCTCGTTCGACATCGACAACCTGTACATCTGCGACAACTCCACCTTTCCCAGCGCGATGGCGGCCAATCCGGCCTTGACCCAGATGGCCTTGGGCCTGCGGACGGCCGATCGCTTCCTGGCGGCTTGAATCCTGCGCGGCCGTCACCGCCGCGCTTGCACGACTCACTCATCAAGGAGATCACATGGACCTCGATATCAAAGACAGGATCGCGCTGATCAGCGGTGCCGACTCGGGCATGGGCCTGGAAACGGCCAGGCAGCTGCTGCAGGCCGGCGCCCGCGTGGCCATCACCGACTTGCCGGACGGGACCCTGCAACAGGCCCACGACGAGCTTTCCCCGCTGGGGCAGGTCATCGCGGTGACCTGCGATGTCAGGCGCGAGAACGACGTCCACCGCATCTGGTCGGAGGTGCGCGAGCGCCTGGGCGACTGTGCCGACAGGCCATTCCCGCCATGCGCCAGCGCAAGTGGGGGCGCATCGTCCTGTTCGCCTCCGAGGATGCCGTTCAGCCCTATGTGGACGAACTGCCGTACTGCGCCTCCAAGGCCGGCATCCTGAGCCTGGCCAAGGGGCTCTCCAAGGCCTATGGCGCCGACAACGTGCTGGTCAATACGGTCTCGCCGGCCTTCATCCACACGCCTATGACCGACGCCATGATGGAAAAGCGGGCCAAGGAAAAGGGCATCAGCGTGGACAAGGCGATCGCCACGTTCCTGGACGAGGAACGGCCGGGCATGACGCTCAAGCGTCGCGGCAAGCCGGAGGAGGTCGCGGCGGCCGTGGCCTTCCTGTGTTCCGAGCGCGCCAGTTTCATCAACGGCGCCGGCTTGCGCATCGACTCCGGCTCAGTGTTCACCATCGCAGGCTGAGGCTAGTCCAGGCAGCCCGCCGCAGCGGGCTGCCTGTGGGCGTCAGGCGACGCCTGCGCCGCCGGTAGCACCCAACACTTCACCGGACAGATAGCTGCCTTCCTGGCTGGCGAGCAGCACGTAAAGCGGGGCGATTTCGACTGGCTGGCCCGGGCGCTTGAACTCGGTCTGCGCGCCGAACTGGGTCACCTTGTCGGTGGGCTGGCCACCGGCCCACTGCAACACCGTCCAGAAGGGACCCGGCGCAACGACATTGGCGCGGATGCCTTTCTCCATCAGCTGTTTGGCAAGCGCCTTGGTGTAGGCCACGATGCCCGCCTTGGTGGTGGCGTAGTCCAGCAGGATCGCCGAGGGGTCATAGGCCTGGATCGACGCGGTGGTGATGACCGATGCACCGGCCGGCAGGTGGGGCACGGCGGCCTGCGCGATCCAGTGCATCGCATACAGGTTGGTCTTGAGCGTCTTGTCGAAGTCCTCGGCGCTGAGCTGGGAAATGTCCTCGCGGTACTGCTGCCGACCGGCATTGATGACCAGCACGTCCAGGCCGCCCAGCTCGGAGACCGTCTTGTCCACCAGGGTCTTGCACCAGGCCTGATCGGTGACGTCGCCGGGCAGGCTGACTGCCTTGCGGCCCTCGGCCTGGATCAGTTCGATGACTTCCTTGGCGTCGGCCTCCTCACTGGGAAGATAGGAGATGGCGACATCGGCGCCCTCGCGGGCGAAGGCAATCGCGGCGGCGCGGCCGATGCCGCTGTCGCCGCCGGTGACCAGGGCCTTGCGCCCCTTGAGCTTGCCCGAGCCCTGGTAGCTGGTCTCGCCGTGATCCGGCGTGGGTTCCATCTTGGCCGCCTCGCCGGGCGCTTGCTGCGGCTGGGCGGGGAAGGGCGGCTGGGGATACTGGGTGCGTGGGTCCTGCATCTTGAGACGATCGCTCATGGAGATTCTCCTTGCTGTGGTGAGGGATGTGCGCTCAGCTCGGCCACCGTGGACATGGCCATGATGTGCGCCAGGTGGCTGAGTCCCTGGGGCGTGTTGCCCAGGAACTCGCCGGTATGGGGGTCGATCATTTCGCTCAGCACGCCGTTGCAATGGCCGAGCGCGCGACCGAGGCGATGCAGGCGCGCACGGGCGGCCTCGGTGTCGCCAAGGCGCGCGACCGCTTCGGCCATCCAGAAGGAACAGGCGATGAAACAGCCTTCCTCCTGCTCCATGCCCGAGTAGCGATAGTGAAAATCGCCTTGGCCCAGTTCGCGGTCGATGGCGTCCAGCGTCTTCTGTAGCCGTTCCTTGCCATCGAACCGGAAACGCACGGCCAGGGCGATGGAGGCATCGAGCCGATCGCTGCCCGGATACATGACGAAGGCCTGCTTCTCGTCGGACCAGCACTCGGCTTCGATCCAGGCCCGGATCCGGTCGCGCTCGCGGTGCCAGCGATCGCGGCAGGTGGTGGGTAGCTGGCCCTGGTCGGCCAGTTCCACCGCCCGCGCCAACGCCTGCCAGCAGCTGACCTTGGACATGGTGTAGTGCTGCAGATCCGCAAGCTCCCAGATGCCCGAATCCGGCATCCGCCAGCGATCGGCGCATTCGTCGGCCAGATGCGAAAGCACCTCGGCGCTGGCACTGTCCAGCACGTTGCCGGTGTTCACGAAGCACCACGCGGTCTCGAAGATGTCGCCGTAGATGCCGTGCTGATGCTGGTCGCCGGCCAGGTTGCCGACTACCACGGGTGTGGAATCGCGGTACCCCGCCGCACGCTTGTGCGTGACCGACGGGACTTTTTCCCCATCCAGGGTGAACACCACCTTGGAACCGTGTCGTCGCAGCTGTTTGAGCAGCCAGGTGAAGGCGGCCTTCGATTCGGCTTCCAGCCCGGCCGCCAGGAACGCCTGGATGGTGTAGCCGGCGTCCCTGACCCACGCATAGCGATAGTCGAAGTTCTTCTCACCGCCGATCCGCTCCGGCAGCGATGTGGTCGGCGCGGCCGCGATGGCACCGGAAGGCGAGTACAGCAGCAGCTTGAGCGCGAGCGCACTGCGCACAAACCCCGCGCGCGCATCGCCCTGGAACTTGACGTTGCTCGCCCATGCGCGCCACTCGCGATCGGTCAGGTCGATGCGGCCATCGACCTCTTCGACCGAGGGTGCCACCAGCGGCTCGTCCTCACCGACCACCAGCGCAATGGTGGCCCGTTCTCCCGCCGAGACCGTGACCTCACCGGTGATCCCGGCATCGGACCAGTGGCACTGCACGGCGGAGTGGTGGATCAAAAGCCCCAGCAGCCGCTGCACATGGAAGACCTTGTGCGGCCCGACTGTGGAGTAATACGGGTTGGCGGTCTCGGCGCGCGCGCCTGGCTTCATCTTGAGCACAAAGCGCATCGTCCCTTCCAGGCCCTCGACCCGCCGTGCCAGCTCGCACCAGGGCAGGCGCCCAGCGTTGCCACTGTTCAGGGACTCGACCAGGACCGCCCGCGCCGACGCGGTGCGGAACACGGTTTCCAGCACATTGCTGTCGTCACGGTAGCGGCGCTCGATGTCGAAGGGCTCATCGGGGCAGAGCGAGAAGAACCCGCCGCGCTCGGGATCGAGCAGGCGATCGAACAGCGGCGGGCTATCCATGTTGGGCGCGCACCACCAGTCGATCGAGCCATCCACGCCGGAGAGCGCGACCGAGCGCCCCTCACCCAACGCGCCGTAGCGCGCGATGGGCAGCACGCCGTGCACGCGGAACTCACGCGCGTCCTGAAGACGGCTTTCAGCGTCCCCCTTCACAGGGCGCGGCGACGCATGGAGACAGCGCATCGAGCGCAAGGAAAGCGGCGCAAGGAATGAGAGAACATGGATCTTGTGGGACGCGGGGGAAGTACGAACCTAAAGACTGCGGCGAGCATGTCAGGTGAAGAAATTTCCTTGACGCCGCACCGATTCCTAACAAGGTCGCGGGTCTGCCGGGCGCGCGGAGGGGCGGGTCCGCACGCAGTTCCTGGACCAGTCCTCCGGCGTCACGCACCGGCCCTTCAACAAGCGCGCGTGCGCGGCACCGGCGCCAGCGACTGGCCCGCGCCGGTGCACATACCTGCGTTACGCCCAGGCGAAAGCGATGCCCCTGCTAACCGGGCCGAATCGCCCGGCGAAACGGTTGGCTCTGCGAGCGGTGGCCGTCAAACCACGCGTGCGGCGAACAAGAACGCACCGAGGAGCAGGAGCACGCTGGGATAGAACGTCAGCGCAAAGCCAAACGCCCGTCCTGGCGCGCCCCGCGCGTAGCCGATGAAGAAGAGCAGCCGCCCCAGTAGGAACATGCCAGCGGCTACGGCGAGTGCCGCCAGCCAGCGTGGCGGAGCCAACGTGACCCACGCGACATAGACGGGCAGGGCGATGGCCGCTTGCTCGAGCGTGTTCTGCAGCAGCGCCTGCAGCAACCTGGCCTGGTCCGTGCCCTCGGTCATGCCACTGCCATCGAGGTCGGCGGGCGTACGAAAGCGATGCGCGGCCAGCCGCGCGATGCAGACCGCGAGCGCCAGTGCAGGCGCCAACGCGGCACACGCCGCCAGCTGCAGCCGACCCTCCAAGGTGTGTGGCAGCAACGCAGCCGGCGCAACAAGGATCGCGGCACCCAGCCCGGCGACCGACAGCGCCAGGGCCGACGCCATGCCCAAGGCAACGCCACGCTGTGGTTTCGACAGGCTCATCGGAGATCGGCCCTGGTGGGATGCGGGTGAACCAGGCCGCAGTGTCGGTGGGCGAGCAGGCTTCTGCAATCACATGCGCCAAGCCGATGACGCTGCGCGCATCGCCAGGGGGCGAAGAGAGCGTTGTTAGGCCAGGGGCTCGGACGCTGCGCGAGCAACTACAAGCACCCAAAGACCCAACACGGCCAGGAAGTTCAGGGTGAACACGACACCCCTGAGCCGGATGTTCCGCGTTCCAATGTGCACCACGCTGTGGAGGACGCGGCCCGCGACAAACAGCCACGCCAAGCCGACGGCGGCCGGCCCGGGCGTCCCGAGCAGCAAGAGGATGCATGCGGCGTAGAACAGCACCGGCCATTCGAATTGGTTGGAAAGGTTGGCGGCGATGCGTGGCTCGAATGCGGCGAACGGGTTCGACCCATCCGTGCGGCGCCCGATGCCCCATACAGCCGGGGCCCGAGCAGCGGTGAGAAGCACATAGAGCAATGCCGCGAGCGCGACATGCGCGGCCATGGCCAGAATCAGCGCTTGCGACATTTCTGCATCCAGGATGCTTAACGCGTGAATTGAGCCGACCCACGAAGCGGGTTGGGGTTGAATGAACTGTTAGTCCTCACCCGGTAACCGGGCCAGACCATCGGTATGTTTTTGCGCCGAAGAAGAACTTTGACAGCCAGCCGCGAGGCTTGCCTACCGGGCGAGAACCGCCACCCGCGCCGCCACCGAAGAACTCAATCTTGTCCGAAAGAATGGCAGCGATGAAATCAAGGACATTCCGTGCGATCCAATCGGGACGCTGCTCGGCTGCAATAGAGCCATCTGGGCAGCTCCAGTGACCATGAGTAAACGTTCCGATAGAAACGGTTAGTTCTTCGCCCTTGTCGGTCACGACGCGCTCTCCAACCGACTCAGTCGGTGAGAAGAAGACGATCTCGGGGCCATCACGCCCCTCACGACGTAGGAAGGCAGCGTGCGGCATGTCGGCCTCCAGAAGTGGACCAGACGGTCCAAGTCTGCGGTGTTGCGCATGTGAGGGCTAACGCCTTATGTCTTCCAGTTTCCCTACTGTAGGTACCGAACGTCTGGTACTGCGTCCGGTGCAGAGCTTGCCACGTTGATCGTCCGATGGGGTGGCCGCTCGGGTCTCAGCTGGCGGGCTGGCTCCTGCAAGCGTCGGCGCCAAGCCAGGAGCGGCGACGCACCTGGCCAGCGGACAAAGAAGGAACTGAAGCTCACCTCAGCACTGCAAACGAACCAGCGGCGTCCCAGAGACGGCCGCTGGTTCGCGTTACCGACCGGATCGGTTGCGCCAGATCATCGCTCGCTCAGTGCAGATGCAGCCGATCGGCGTGCGGCGCCCCGGTCCACACGCGCGCCTCCCATGCTGGCGTGCCGTGCGATCCGTGGCTTCTTCCGGCCCGCCCCTGGACGAGGTACGCGGGCGCGGTCTCTTCCACCACAAAGCCCGCGCGACCCTGCTGCAGCGACTGCGCATTGATCTCCCTGAGGATCTCAGACACATCATTGGCCCGGTCGAAGATCGTGCTGCCCAGTGTCGCCAATGTGCCGGGTGCGAAGTCCGCCATGCCATCTGCGAACACCGCATCGGCATAGGCCTTGATGCCCGCCATCAGCTGTTGGAGCGTGTCGATCTGCGCCAGGGTCACGCCGAAGACCAGCCGTTGCGCATAGGTGCCGTGGCGGGCAGGGGATACGGGGACGTCATCGCCTTCTTCATCCTCCTGTTGCTCGGACGATGACGCTTCTTCTTCCTCTTCTTCTTCGTTTTCTTCACCGGAGGCGTCGCTGTGCGCCGCAGGGATATCAGTAATATCCACCATCAGCGGGTGGCCCGTACGTCCGTAAAAGTTCGCGTCCTTGAGCAACAAGTCCAGCTGCTCGGACAACTGGTCCAGGCAGGACATCACCTCGGCCATGCCCACGGCCGGTGCTTCGTCCGTGGGCCCTCCCACAGCGTGTGGCTGGGCCAGTCGCGCCAGGAAGTGGATCTGATTCCTCACCTGCCTCAGCAACAGCCCGCTGTTCTCACGCAGGAAATCGCCCGCACCTTGATCATCAAACGTCTGTTCCGTCATCGCCGCTTCTCCTTTCACCATGAAGTGACCGCCCGCCAAGAGGCGGACGGGAAGTCGGGAGGTTAGAAACCGCTCATAGACGGCGGGCGTATTCCCCTTACGGGTGTTGTATTAGCCGCCCTCCCGACGCAGGCATCGCGTCGGTTTGTCCCTGCGTACCGCAGACACAAAAAACCCACCAGTTTTTCGGAGGTGGGTACCGCTATGAGAGGAGTTTCTACGCTCCTTGCTGTAGAGACTGCTGACAGTGAGCAGCGTTGTCAACCGCCGCGGGAACCTTTCGGCGATGCGACCGACAGAAGGTCGTGTTAGCGCCATGCGCAACGCTTGCACCAAAACAAGGCAGCGGTGGGCGTGGCCAACATCAGCTGCAGGTGATCGATCACAGCGGGAGCACGTGGTGCATGCGCACACGCTTGCAGCAGAACGGTAGCGGGGTTCTACCCCGATTCTGCGGACACTTTCACTAAGGCCCATACTGGGCCAAAGGAGTGTCCATGTCGAAGCGCAAGCGTTACAGCCCGGAGTACAAGCGGGAGCTCGTCGAGTTGGTCCGGCGATC
>Ga0222715_10000077_pt1 | contig 100119 bp, 99 predicted proteins | sample C33_9DmetaG_FD_165056 | JGI IMG/M metagenome (GOLD analysis project Ga0222715, IMG submission 165056) | Estuarine water microbial communities from San Francisco Bay, California, United States - C33_9D | ecosystem: Environmental > Aquatic > Marine > Unclassified | place: USA: California...
TATCACGTACGGTTTGTTCTGCACTTCTTTTATTTGTCATCATCGTTTCCTCTTCGGTTAACGATGAACGAAAACTATCTCTTAGGCAATTAGGCTAATTGGTCCACATGGGGCTGACGGGGTACAGGATGGGACTGTAACTTTAGTGAGTATCGCTGATATAAGAAAAAACCTGAGCTAATAGTAATTAGCGTATAAGAGAGTAATCTTGGGTAAATTAAAGGGATAGTAAGGTCTATCCCTTGGGCAATTTGATTGGATTAACGCTCCAAATATTCCAGTTTGCCGGTTTTGTCTTTCCATTCATCAGCATCTTCCGGCGCTGGTTTCATCTCGTTGATAACCGGCCAATCCCTTGATAATTCGGCATTTAATTCGATAAAACTGTTCATTTCTTCAGGCACATCTTCATCTGCCATAATCGCTTCAACAGGGCATTCTGGCTCACACAGCGTGCAATCTATGCATTCATCCGGGTCAATAACCAACATATTTGGTCCTTCGTGGAAACAATCGACCGGACAAACTTCAACACAGTCGGTGTATTTGCATTTAATGCAGCTTTCGGTAACAACAAATGGCATCAGATTTACCTATAGTTTCAAATATTAAAAAAGAATCGGATCATACTCGTATCTTGGGAAGCATAAAAGTCATTCAATTGATTAAATAGTAATTTAATTATTACTTTTTATTATTTCAGATATCTCATCAGCCAGGGCTTTCCCCTTTTTAAACTCAGAAACGGCAACCCCCATTTCTCCAAGCTTTGATAATACCTTGATTTGCAATTGTTCCACTGTCCCCGTGGTAAAAAATATAAGCCAGGATTTCATGTCCTTATTCTCGTTTTCTATGCGGCTAATCTCGCTTATCCCTTGCAATAATTCGGATAAATGAACATCACTGGGTATATCCAGCTTTAAACTAAAACATTGGCTGCTTCGTTTTAGTTCAGACAGGCTGGTATGGATAATTAATTTGCCTTTGTTCAAGATGGCGATATCACTGCATATATCTTCAATTTCGGATAAATTGTGTGAACTTATGATGACGCTATATCGATTGCCGAGTTCACTTAATAAATTCCTCACTTCTGTAGCTGCAACGGGGTCTAGACCTGAAGTTGGTTCGTCCATCAATATCAATTCTGGTTCTCCGATCAGGGATTGAGCCAGCATAATGCGTTTACGTTGTCCAAAACTTAAGGTCTCTGGAAATTGATTCGCGAATCCACCGGCTTGAACCAATGACAATACTCGTTCGATTTCTTTTTTAGCATCATGCCGGTTGAAGTTTTGTAATCTTGCATAATGTTTCAATTGTGTCAGTACATCTACGCCTTTAAACATGGAAGTATCTTGTGGCAGTAATGCGAGTTTGCCTTTTATTGCACTTGAGTCAGGTCTATTACCTAAGATATGCACCCTCCCTGAACTGGGTCTTATAAATCCGCACAGGATTGCAAACAAGGTTGATTTGCCCGCGCCATTTGGTCCGACAATTCCGGTTGGTTGTGTAACATTCAATTGAAGATCTAATCCATCAAGCGCTTTAATTCCAGCAAAGCGTTTGGTTAATGATTCACATTTAATCTGGTGATTCATTTATATATCTCTTCGTTTGAAGATATACCAGCCACATAAAAAATAGAATATTGTGTAAGCAAGCAGTGCAGAAATAGCAATTAATATATTCTCCGGGTTGATATCGAATAATATTGATTTAAGGCCGCTTGGGATCAAATAGATGGCGTGAATAAAATCAGATTTAATCCAAAAAACAAGAATCACCAGAAAGATATAAATCATCATGCCCAAAAAAAGAGAGCCAAATCCCGAACGCGCAAATGATGAGACCATCGACATAAAAGCGATAAAGGGCAGGCTATAAACAAATACAAGTATGTAGGTTTGCAAGCCTAACAATGCAATGGCTTCCAGCGTGTCTTCCTCGTTTAAAAATGCTTGTATCGAAGCCCATAGGGAGGTGGTGGAAATACAAATTAATACCAGTAACAAAACGGCGATAAAACGTGAAAGATATATTTCGGCACGTGTTGCACGCATTAATAAAAATCGAAATGCACCTCTGGTCATATCACTTGAATATTGATTATTGGCAGCGACTAAAATAAATAAAGGGGTCAACGTGATTGATACCAGTAAATAGATTGATAAGCTTGCGGATCGATCAACAAATAAACGTAATGCCAATTCCTGATCTTGTGATATCCAGCTTACGAAGATTAAACCCTGAGTGCTTTGTAGCCATTCGACGGCTAACAGAATAACGTTATCAAATATTAAATACCAAAATAAAAAGTAGGGAATTATGAAGGCCAGACTTTTCAGACTGTTAAGCGAATAACAGAAATTAAATAAGGTAAGCTCTTTAAGTCGATAAAGATTTAGCATGAACAGAGTGAGTAATTATTTTTTAAAATACAGTGGTGACTGTTATCGGTCCAGTATGGTTTTTAATTCATACAATAATGCCAGCGCTTGCTTCGGGTTGGTCGAATCAGGATCGATTGATTTTATTTTTTCCAGTAAGGGATCAGCATTAAATAAATCCGTTTGGGTTTGTTGCTTATTTGTTATTGGTGTTTGCAGTTCAATCTCATGTAATCGATTTTTAGCAGCATTGATGACGGTTTTAGGAATGCCTGCCAGAGAAGCTACTTGTATCCCGTAGCTTTGGTTTGCGGGACCTTGCTTAACAGCATGGAGTAAGACTATCTCATCACCGTGCTCAACGACATCCATATGCACATTGGCTACATTATCTTCATGTTCAGGCAGGGCAGTAAGTTCAAAATAATGTGTCGCAAACAAGGTATAACAGCGCGTGACTTTTGCAAGATGTGAAGCACAGGCCCATGCCAGTGCAAGTCCATCATAGGTACTCGTGCCACGCCCAATCTCATCCATTAGCACCAGACTATTACATGTCGCATTATTTAAAATATTGGCTGTTTCAGTCATCTCCACCATAAAGGTTGAACGACCACTGCCCAAGTCGTCTGACGCGCCTATGCGTGTAAAGAGTTGATCAATTGGGCCAATAATCGCTTTTGTTGCTGGAACATAGCTGCCGATATGCGCAAGGATAATAATTAAAGCTGTCTGCCGCATATAGGTCGATTTACCGCCCATATTAGGCCCGGTGACGATTAACATATTCTTATCACTGTCCAGATTTAAATCATTCGCTATAAAGGGCGCAGACTGAATTTGTTCAACGACCGGGTGTCGTCCGGCTTCAATACTAATCTGGTTATCTTTTGTCAGTATCGGTGCAGTAAAATTTAGAGTTGCAGCGACTTCAGCAAAACTGAGATAGATATCAAACTCAGCCAACGCTGACGCACATAATTGTAGTTCTGATAAATAAGCAACAATGATATCCAGCAGTTGATCGTAAAGCTGCTTTTCGCGCGCCAATGATTTCTCTTTTGCGCCAAGTATTTTATTTTCAAAATCCTTTAACTCTGGAGTGATAAAACGTTCGGCGGCCTTTAACGTTTGACGACGATTATAATCGTCCGGAACGTTAGTTGAGTGAAGGCGACTAATTTCGATGTAATAACCATGTACTCGGTTATACCCAACTTTCAAACCTGGTAGTCCAGTGCGTTGCTTCTCTTTTTCTTCAAGCTCAGTTAAAAACTGACCCGCGTCATTACTCAATTGTCTTAATTGATCCAGCGCTGAGTCATAACCATCAGCAATAACACCTCCATCCCGAATAATAACCGGCGGTTCGTCAATTAATGCTTTATTTAGCGTTTCAAGTAATTCAGGAAACAAACCAATGTTTTGGTAAAGCGCGTTTAGTCTGGGACTATCTATATCCACAAGTTGTTGCTTAATTTGTGGCAGTTGGGTGAGGCTATCCCGGAGCTGTATGAGATCACGTGGTCGTGCTGATTTAAGAGCCACACGTGACATGATCCTTTCTATATCACAAATACCACGCATGGCATCATGGAAATCACTATGACAACGATTGTGCAAAAGCTTTTCCACGGCATCATGTCGATGCTGTAAGACGGCATGGTTACGGATAGGCTGTTGTAACCAGCGGCGCAATAAGCGCCCACCCATGACTGTTGATGTAGTATCGATTACATCTAACAATGAATGTGATTTACCTTCGGCGAGGCTGGTTTCAAGTTCCAGATTACGACGCGATACGGTATCTATTTGTATTACATCATCAGCCGAATTTATTTTAGGATTCTGTAAGTGAGGTAGTAAGGTTTTTTGGGTATCGTTCAGATATTGAATTAAACACCCCAGAGCCATGATAGCCGTTTCCATGTGTTGGCAGCCAAAGCCATTAAGGTCATTGATAGCATACTGCTGCTTGATAATTGCTTCAGCAGTGCTGTGATTAAAATGCCAATCAGGACGTTTGGTGATGATTCTATTTTGTATATTCAGCTTATCAAATTCAAAATTATCACTGAATAAAATTTCAGCCGGTTGATATTGTTCAATCAGGTCTTCAATAGAATATGAACTATCCACTTCTAACAAATTAACTTGACCACTACTGAGTTCTACACTGGCCAGGCCATAATGTTCTTTAGTTTCACAAACCGAGAGCAATATATTTGCTACGCGTTCATTTAGCAGAATATCTTCCGTAATTGTACCTGGAGTTATAATGCGTACGACTTTACGTTCTACGGGACCTTTACAAAGTGCAGGGTCGCCCACTTGTTCGCAGATAACAACCGACTCACCTAGCTTAATAAGTTTAGCGAGATAATTATCAACGGCATGATAGGGCACGCCTGCCATGGGGATAGCTTCGCCTGCAGATTTGCCGCGTTTGGTCAGTGTTATGTTTAATAAACGGGCTGCTTTTTTGGCGTCCTCATAGAACAACTCATAGAAGTCGCCCATACGAAAGAACAACAACATATTCGGGTGTTCGGCTTTGAAACCGAGGTATTGTTGCATTACCGGAGTGTGGGAGGGTAACTGCTGAGTAATGGCAGACATACTCTAATTGTAATAAAGCAAGTAAACCTTGGCTAGGCATGATTTCGCTAACATTTAACAATCATCATTAATTTCACACAGAACGGCGGGTGATTGCATACGCATAATTGCTTGCGAATAAAGCGTTATACCGAATCTTCTGTCTAGATTTGTCGCTTGTCCTGCAGCAACGCATTGGGCGGCAAAGGTACCTGCTGTGGGCGCGCCAAACCCACCGCGGTTACTTCCACCGGGTACAGGTGTTCCGGGATTAGCCTGCATGGCCCAGACGATTCTGTTTATTGTACCCCGTCAGCCCCATGTGGATATGTCAGGCTTGAGACTTAATTTTGCAGACTTGAAATTATCACGAAGAATCCCTATATAAGTCATCACAATGAATTCATTAACAATATTGGGGTTTTATTAACATGTCTGTAGAAGCAAAACAGGAAACATTGGGTTTTCAAACTGAGGTCAAGCAATTATTGCACCTCATGATCCACTCTTTATACAGTAATAAAGAGATATTTTTACGCGAATTAATTTCTAATGCCTCGGATGCAGCCGATAAATTACGTTTTGAGGCACTCAAGAATGATAGTTTGTACGAAGGTGATTCAGATCTGAAGATAAAGGTCGAATTCGATAAAGAATTAAAAACAATTACCGTCTCTGATAATGGTATCGGTATGTCACGAGACGAGGTTATTGAACATCTCGGTACCATCGCGAAATCAGGTACCAAACAGTTCTTTGAGGCGCTGACCGGTGACCAATCCAAAGACTCGCAATTGATCGGCCAGTTTGGCGTCGGTTTTTACTCCTGTTTTATCATCGCACAAAAAGTTGAAGTCATTACGCGCCGCGCAGGTTTAGGAAAAGAAGAAGGTGTGCGTTGGGTGTCTGAAGGCGAAAATGATTATTCAATAGAAACAATCGATCGTGAAGCACGTGGCACCAAAGTGATATTACATCTTCGTGATGACAATGAAGATTTTTTAAATGATTACCAATTGAGAAATGTGATCACTAAATACTCTGACCATATCTCGTTACCCATTATCATGGATAAAGAAGAGCAGGTAGAGATAATAGACGAAGAAGAAGCTCAGAGCGAGGAAAACAAGGACGAAGAAAAGAAGGAAAAGAAATTTAAGACCGTTATTTCTGAAGAAACAGTTAATAGTGCAACAGCGCTATGGGCACGTAACAAGAAGGATATAACAGACGAAGAATACAACGAGTTTTATAAGCATGTGGGTCATGACTTTGAAGCACCATTAGCACATATTCATAATCGGGTAGAAGGAAAGCTCGAATATACCTCGCTACTTTATATACCAAAACGTGCTCCATTCGATATGTGGGATAGAAAGCAACGCCATGGTGTAAAGCTCTATGTGAAACGTATCTTCATCATGGATGATGCAGAACAGTTGATACCAAGCTGGATGCGATTTATACGCGGTGTGGTGGACTCGGATGATCTTCCATTAAACGTTTCCCGTGAAATTCTACAACACAACAAGGTGATAGATTCCATTCGTTCCGGCTGTACTAAAAAAGTGCTTGGTTTATTAAAAACGATGGCCGAAAAAGAAGCCGATAAGTACGCGGAGTTTTGGAAGACCTTCGGCAAGGTACTTAAAGAAGGCGTCGTTGAGGGTGATGAATACAAAGAAGATTTATCCAACTTGTTTAGATTTAGTAGCACGCACGATGATTCTCAAGCTCAAAAAGTCTCCATTAAAGACTACATAGATCGTATGCAGGAAGGCCAAAAAGCGATCTACTTTGTCTCTGCCAATACTCATGCGATGGCAAAAAACAGTCCACATTTGGAAATCTTTAAAAAGAAAGGCATCGAAGTGCTATTGATGTCTGATCCGGTTGACGAGTGGGTGACTACTCATTGGGCGGAAGTACAAGGAAAACCTCTACAGTCTATTACCAAAGGTGAATTAGATCTGGGTGATTTAAAGGATGAAGACGAGAACAAAGAAGATGAGAAGAATGAAGCCAATGAAAAATTAGCGGAACGTATTCGAAAAGTTTTAGAAGCAAAAGTAAAAACCGTTCGTACTACATCACGATTGACAACCTCTCCGGCTTGTCTCGTTGCTGATGAAAACGACATGGGACGACAGATGGAACAGATTCTCAAGGCTTCTGGCCAAGAGATACCGGTAACCAAACCAATACTTGAGATAAACCCGGACCATCCTATAGTCAAAAAAATCGATAATGAAACAAATGAAGATCTATTTGCCGATTGGTCTCAGATTCTTTTCGATCAGGCTTTATTGAGTGAAGGTAGTCAACTGGAAGATCCGGCAACTTTCGTTAATAAACTTAATAGCTTGATAGTGACATTAGCTGGTTAAGACAGAAAAACGTATAAAAATCTAAATGGGGCAACATTGCCCCATTTTTCGTTTCACTCTCAGACGCGCATACCCTAAAATGAATTAAAGTAATTTAAGGAATGCCATGGAATATTCACAGGAAAACATTTCAAGTCTGCTCCGGGAGCTTAACGAAATTGGTATCGCACTGTCAGCGGAAAAAGATCATACCCGCTTATTGGAGTTGATCCTCGTTAAAGCCATAGAGATAACTAACGCGGATGGCGGTACATTGTATACGCGTACCGATGATCAGCGCTTAAGGTTTGAAATTGTCCACAATCGCTCTCTCGATATTCATAAAGGTGGAACCAGTGGTGAAGAGATTGTCTTTTATCCCATCGCACTTTATGACGACGAAGGAAAACCCAATAACCATATGGTGGCTGCCTGGTCTGCAATCAGTGGTGAGACGATCAATATACCTGATGCCTATGCCAGTGAAGAATTTGATTTTTCCGGTACTAGAAATTTCGATAACAAGATGGGCTATCGTTCTATTTCATTCCTGACTGTGCCGTTGACCAATCATGAAAATGAAATTATCGGTGTATTGCAACTCATCAATGCTATTGATGAAGATACGAATAAAGTGATTCCTTTCACTCCATTAGATCAACAGTTGATTGAATCACTTGCCTCACAAGCAGCGGTTACAATTACTAATAAAACATTGATCGATGCACAGCGAAAATTATTTGATTCGTTTATACAACTTATAGCTGATGCGATTGATGAAAAATCACCCTATACCGCCGGCCATTGTCGTCGTGTGCCCGTGATCACAAATATGTTGGCTGATGCGGTCAACAGTATTGATAAGGGTCCGCTAAAAGATTTTTGTATGACGGATGATCAAAAATATGAACTGGAAGTTGCTGCCTGGTTACATGATTGTGGAAAAATAACGACGCCTGAATACGTCTTTGATAAGGGAACAAAACTGGAAACAATCTTCGATCGAATTAATCTTGTAGATACACGTTTTGAAATACTAAAAAGAGATGCCGTGATTGCGTCACTTAAATCAAGATTAAACCAAATTGATAACGCAGATGATGTTGAACAGGAACTGGCAAATGATAAGTTACTGCAAGAAGAATTAACAAAACTGGAAAAAGAAAGAGAAGATATTCGTAGCTATAATGTCGGCGGTGAGGTGTTGGCGGAGGAAGATTTTAAACGTATTGAAGAAATTGCAAAAAGGACGTACATCGATCCAGAACAAGAAAAAGTCCATTTGTTAACTGAAGAAGAAAAGCAAAATTTACAAATAGGACGTGGAACGCTATCAATAAGAGAACGAGAGATTATTAATAATCATGTTTCAGTTACGATCAAGATGCTTGAATCTTTACCTTATCCAAAACATTTAACCAAAGTACCTGAATATGCTGGTGGTCATCATGAAAAGATGGATGGAACGGGATATCCGAATAAATTAACCAGGGCCCAAATGTCTGTTCAAGCCAGAATGATTGCCATTGCCGATGTGTTTGAGGCGCTAACTGCAAGCGATCGGCCGTATAAAAAAGCAATGCCTTTATCTCAATCTTTAAAAATACTGGGGCAGATGAAACTCGATAATCATGTTGACGCCGATCTTTTCGATATCTTTATCAATAAGAAAATTTATCTTGATTATGCCAATCAATATCTGGGTAAGAATCAAATTGATGAAGTTGATTTTAATGATATCCCCGGCTATGCGCCTTTAGTCTGAAATTACGGAGCGTGGAATGTTTATGCATTTCGTTATGCATAATATTTCACTACCAAACACATGACTCCCAGAGAATTAATTCAAACAACGGAACAGCTATTTCAAAAAGCTGAACTTCACTATGGCCATGGTACTGATAATGCACTGGATGAAGCATTCTATCTGGTGATGGCCGCGGCAGGATTGGAGTTTGATTGTGATGAAGAAAAACTGGATGAGTCCATTCAAGCGGATGTGTTAAAGAATATTGAACAATTGATTGATAAGCGCATTAATCAACGTGTGCCTGTTGCGTACCTGGTAAATCAAGCCTGGTTTGCAGGTCAAAAATATTACGTCGATGATCGTGTGTTGATACCAAGATCTCCATTGGCAGAATTAATTACGGGACAATTTACACCGTGGCTTTCGTGTACTGAAGTTAAATCGATTCTGGATATAGGTACCGGTAGCGCGTGTATTGCATGTGCGTGCGCTTATGCATTCAGACATTCAAAGGTTGACGCAGTGGATATAGATTCTGATGCTATTGCTGTTGCGAATAAAAACGTTGCGTCCCATAGATTGCAACAACAAGTAAACATTATAAAGTCTGATTTATTTGAACAATTAAATGATAAAAAATACGATTTAATTATCAGTAATCCGCCCTATGTCGGTCATGATGAAATGCAATCATTACCGCAAGAATATTCGTATGAACCAGGTCATGCTCTTGAAGCCAATGACATGGGTCTGGAATTAGTTGGGAAAATATTAGAACAGGCATCCGCATATCTAAATGATGGAGGTCTTCTGGCAGTCGAAGTAGGTAACAGTATGAATGCCTTGATTGAGCGTTATCCTACTCTGCCATTTATATGGCTGGAGTTTGAGCAAGGTGGATATGGTGTTTTTTTACTCTATAAATCCGATCTGGATAAATACTATTCGCGTTGAATATCTGGCTAGTGAATTAATACTTTCATAAACCAGTGCTTGTCGGGGTTAGCGGTGTATAGCATATCAGGAGTAATAGGCCGCAGTTCTTCGTCTTCCGGAGGTACTTTTAAAACATTCAGATCAACATCATGCAACTGACCCTCGATACCATTTCCAGTGATCTGCATCTGGTAATAGATTCCGTTATAAGCATCAATGCCATACGCTCCGGGGTATTTATGCAGAAAAAGCAATTCATACTCCAGATTAGACATGTCTTCGGCCGTAATAAAACGATTATTCTGGTAAGGATAGGGCAGATGACACACCATCATTTTAGGTTTCTGCATACAGTCAAAAGGCCGCATTGATAAAAACTGTTTTTCAAATTTATCTTCATCTATTTGCAACTCGTAACGATAACCGCCATTCTCGGCAGTAAAAGTGACCTGACCGATATCGACAGTTTCCGTATCGCTCGCCTGTAAGGTAATCGTCATCAGCCGGGCGGTATCCAGAGCAAATAAATGACTGCTGAATAAGGTCAGAATAGTCAAGAATAGAGGCTGGCTAAGTCGTCGCATGGTAATTACCGATTGATGAATAGGCTATGATTATATACACACATAGATGTATAAGGAACTTAAGGTATAATTGGAAATCACATACATTACATAGCGTACTCTGATTTTAATTTGGGCTGTAATATTAGAACCGATAAATTTCAATTAGTTGCATCAGGATAGCAGTGCAGACTATAAAGTATTTAACTGCATTTTGGAGCTACATTTTCGATGTATTAATGGCAGCTATATCGAGTACAAAAAGAATTTAGCGAGGTCGTGAACATGAAATACATAACATTTAAAACAGCTTTATCTAATATTTTTATCTGTCTGTTTTTAACTCAGGCATCACCAGTGGTGTTAGCCGATGTTCAGCCGGCTGACCATAGACAAAAGTTATCTGACAAAGTCTGGGAAGAGAACCTCAGGAGACAGAATTTCCAGGAAAGAACCATCATCGAAGGTGTAGAGCAAAACATACTTGAATTAAAAGCACCTTATACGGCCGAAGATGCGACAGTTGCCCCCGTCTCTGTTCATTCCAGCATATCGCAAACACCTGAACGTTACATAAAGAAGATCTCTATCTTTGTCGATCAAAATCCAATGCCGGTCGTAGGCTTTTTTGAGTTTACCCCTGATAGCGGCAAGGCCGATTTGGCGATGCGAATCCGTGTGGACACTTTTAGTTATGTGCGTGCAATAGCTGAACTGAATACGGGCGAATTATACATGACCAAAAGTTTCGTTCGTGCAAAAGGCGCCTGTTCAGCACCGCCACCGGCAAGCATGGAAGACTCCAGGAAATTGCTTGGCAAGATGAAAATGAAAGTAGTGGGAGATGTAAAACTAGGCGAACCTAATTTAATGCAAGTGCAGGTACGCCACCCTAATATCACCGGCATGGCCCCGTTGAAGGTTGGCTCACGTGTTATTCCACCTGCATTTTTTATGGACTCCTTTGAAGTGGAATATAACGGCAAGTTAATCGTCAAAGCATTTCTGACATTTTCGATTAGTATGGATCCGGCATTACGCTTTTACTTCGTTCCGGAGAAAGAAGGCGTTATGACGGTGAAGGGTACTGACACGAAAAAGAATGCGTTTAGTTCGACCTATGATGTAAAGTCTTCTTGATAAGAACTTACAACGAGTCAAGTTCCTAATAGTCTTTTATATTAACAAGCGTTATTAGATTATTTTTTAATCAATAATAATTGCTGAGGAAAGAGCATGGCCAGTGATCGTATAAACGATCAAACTCTTCAAGAGAATCAGGTTGCTGGTAATGGCTTGCTTGATCGGCGTTTATTTTTGATGCGCGGTGTACAGTTTGGTGTGATCTCCAGTGTGGCGGCATCAAGTTCACTGGCCGCGACAACATCTGAAAATAATCCGGCTGACCCAGTGTGGATGCATGTGCCGGGAAAACCTTTCTCTACTTACGGCATGCCGTCCTCCTTTGAAGATAATGTCGTTCGTTTTCCTACACAAAATGAAGCCGTCCCTGGTAATGGCGTTTCATGGACGCCATTACATTTAATGGAAGGCAGTATCACCCCAAATGGTTTGCATTATGAACGTCACCATAACGGCGTGCCGCAGATTGATCCGAAACAACATCGCTTATTGATCCATGGCTTGGTAAAGGAAGACTTGATTTTCAGTATTGAAGATCTCTTACGTTATCCGATGCAATCAAAGATTTGCTTTATTGAATGCGGCGGCAATAGTAATGCCGGCTGGAATAAACAACCCTCAAAGTCCGAAGCCGGCTATTTCAATGGCATGGTTTCATGCAGTGAATGGACCGGTGTTCCCCTCTCGGTCTTATTAGATGAAGTCGGCTTAAGAAAAAAAGCGAAATGGATTATTGCCGAGGGCGCCGATGCCTTTGCCATGCAGATGTCGATACCCATCGAGAAGGCCATGGATGATGCTTTTCTTGCGCTCTATCAAAATGGCGAACGTATTCGTCCTGAAAATGGTTACCCATTACGCCTCATCGTGCCCGGTTGGGAAGGTGTGCTTAATGTGAAATGGTTACGACGATTGCAGGTGACCAACCGACCCGTGATGGCACGTAACGAAACATCACGTTATACCGAATTACAACCTTCTGGTAAGTCCAGGATGTTCACCTTTCCGATGGAAGCAAAATCACTCATCACATCACCCTCCGCCAATATGGTTTTAAAAACACCGGGGCTCTATCAAATCACTGGTTTGGCCTGGACGGGTCGCGGCAAGATAAGCAAGGTTGAGATCTCTGCTGATGATGGCAAAACTTGGGCAGATGCAGAATTACAAGAACCGGTACTGGATCGTGCCTTTACTCGTTTTCGTTTACCCTGGAACTGGAATGGCAAACCAACTGTCATTAAAAGTCGTGCCATAGATGAAACAGGTTATGTGCAACCTGAACGTAATAAATTAGTAAAAGAACGTGGTCGTCATGGTTTTTTTCACTACAACGCAATTATCAACTGGCATATTGATAGCGATGGCTTTGTTTCACATGTCTATGATAAAGATGAACAACAACAGAAAAATTCTGATATCAGTATTGATAGCGGCTGGGATTAATTCCAGTAGTGCTGATGAAATAAAGGATGCCGGTCCGGGTCTTGGTCATAAGGCATCGCCCGAAGAAATAGCGGCCTGGAATATCAGTGTCTTTCCCGATGGTGAAGGTCTGCCTGAAGGAGAAGGTAGTGTTGTTCAAGGGGAAAAAATCTATCAACAAAAATGTCTCGCCTGCCATGGTGAAAATGGTCTTGGTGCAACAGCCGATCAATTAGCCGGTGCACAGATGGGTCTTACCAGTGAGTATCCTGAAAAAACTATCGGCAGCTACTGGCCTTATGCAACAACTCTGTTTGATGTGGTTCGTCGTGCTATGCCCATGACTGCACCGGGCTCATTAACCGATAATGAAACCTATGCGCTTACTGCTTACCTCTTACATTTGAATAATATTATTGGTAAGGATGATGTAATGAATGCATCAACTTTACCAAAAGTAAAAATGCCGAATATTGATGGGTTTATAAATATTTATGATATCGAGGAAAAGCAGAAATAATTATTTTCTTTCTTACTTAAACCCTTCTATTAAAGGATCTTCTTCCTCTTCATAATTAGCGATAAATTTTTCTAATTCATCAATCTCAACCACCCCTGGCCATGTGACTAGCGGGCGTCCATCAGGATGAAAGATGGTCATGGAGGGAATACCGACTAACCATCGGCCTATGACTTCTGAGGCCTGTTCAATATCGGCGAGAAATAAGGGATAGTTGAGCGGTTCCTGTTTAACAAATTCTTGCAGGATATCCATCTTCCCGTAGCCAAAGCTGGGGAAATCCAGTGTTACTCCCAACATGGGAATATCCGGGTTACGTTTCATGAAGGTTCTGATTTGTGGCAATTCAGTTACGCAAGCACTACAGGTCGGACTCCATGTATTGACGACTACCCACTGACCTTTGCCTATATGGTTATTTAATGGCTCTTCTATTCCCTCAATATTCACTAAACTCATGTTGAGAGCGTCCGCCCTGGTTGAGAAGGGAAGTAGCAAGAAAAGTGAGATTAAGAGTATTTGTATCATTTCAATATTGATTAAAACATTATTTATTTATGTTTGTCTCTAAGTATGAATGATTAAAAACGATAGAGTTCAACCATGTACGACCTCGCCGTTCCCGTATACAATAGCGCGCCATGTCAGGAAATACATTCGGAAAATTATTTACCATCACCAGTGCCGGCGAAAGCCATGGCCCTGCGCTTATTTGTATTGTTGATGGCTGTCCTCCTGGATTGGCATTAACCGAAGCAGATATGCAGCATGATCTGGATCGGCGTAAACCCGGAAAATCACGCCATGTGACTCAGCGCAAGGAATCAGACTCGGTGAAAATCATGTCTGGAGTTTTTGAAGGGGTGACCACGGGCACACCGATTGGTTTATTGATCGAAAACGAAGATCAAAAGTCTAAGGATTACGGAAATATCAAGGATATGTTTCGTCCTGGACATGCCGACTATACCTACCAGCAAAAATACGGAATTCGTGATTACCGCGGAGGTGGGCGTTCCTCTGCACGTGAGACCTGTATGCGCGTGGCGGCAGGTGGAATAGCCAAGAAATATCTGAAAGAAAAATTTGGTTTAGTTATTCGTGGTTATCTTGCGCAGATTGGACCGATTAAGATAGAGCTTAAAGATTGGGATGAGGTAGATAACAATGCCTTCTTCTGTCCTGATGTCAGCCGAGTATCTGAACTGGATGACTACATGGATGCGTTGCGTAAAGAGGGCGAGTCTATTGGTGCACGCATTAATGTCGTAGCCGAAAATGTGCCAGTAGGCTTGGGTGAGCCGATATTTGATCGCCTGGATGCGGACATTGCCAAGGCGATGATGTGTATTAATGCGGTAAAAGGTGTTGAGATTGGTGCAGGGTTTGAATCGGTTGAACATAAAGGCACGCATCATCGTGATGAAATGACGCCGGAAGGTTTTGTCGGTAACAATGCTGGCGGTATTTTAGGTGGTATTTCCTCGGGTCAGGATATTCTGGTTAGTATTGCATTGAAACCGACTTCCAGTATTCGCTTACCCGGCGATACGATTGATAAAACAGGTCAAGCGACTGAAGTCGTTACCAAAGGTCGCCATGACCCCTGTGTTGGTATACGCGCAACACCTATTGCTGAAGCGATGTTGGCGTTGGTATTAATGGATCATGTACTTCGACATCGCGGGCAAAATGCAGACGTACATTCAACCACACCAATCGTTCCTGCAAGTAACTAATCGTGATTAAAGTCGACGGCTTGCCTTACTGGCGACTGTCCGGTTTCTATTTCCTGTTCTTTTTGACCGTCGGTTGTTTCATGCCGTATTGGTCATTGTATCTGAAATCGATAGGTATGAATGCCGAAGCGATTGGTATTTTGTCCGCCATCGTTGTTGTTACAAAGATATTTTCTTCGTTTATCTGGGGTTGGGTGGTTGACCATACCGGCAAACGAATGCAGGTAATTCGTTATTCTTCCTTATTTTCAATGTTATCGTTTTCGCTGGTTTTATTTTATCAGGATTTCTGGTCGCTATTTTTTATTCTTTTTATATTCTCAATCTTTTGGAGCGCTGCCTTACCACAGATAGAAGCGACTACCTTATCTCATCTTGGTGAACAAAGTGATAGCTATACGGTAATCAGGATATGGGGTTCGATCAGTTTCATTGTCGCGGTTCTTATTCTGGGTCCTTTTTTTGATACGAATCCTATTGATTATTTGTTACCCGTCATCATTGTGACAATGGCAATGGTATGGATACATAGTTTGTTTATTCCAGAGATGCCAACGCAGCATCATAAGGAGAATGGTTTAAGTTTCAGGAAAATCTTATTCAAACCACAAGTCGTGGCATTGATGTCTGTTTGTTTTTTAGTTCAGGCGGGTCATGGTCCGTATTACACGTTTTTTTCGATCTATCTGGAAGAGCATGGATACTCAACCAGTTTTATCGGAACCTGTTGGGCATTGGGTGTTTTAGCAGAGGTGATCATTTATGTTTTTATACATAAAGTCATTGGTCGTTTCGGTCTACGTAGACTTATGATTTTGACCTTGCTACTTGCAACGGTACGATGGTTTTTGATCGCATGTTATGTCGATAATGTTGTAATACTTTTGCTTGCTCAATGTTTACATGCGGCTACATTTGGTGTTTATCATGCTGTAGCGATCCAGTATATACATCGCGAATTTAAGGGAGCGCATCAGGGGCGTGGACAGGCACTGTACAGCAGTATCAGCTTTGGAGCAGGTCTGGCATTGGGAAGTTTGATTAGTGGTTATCTCTGGGATTCAGTTGGCTCCATGCAGACATTTTTATTTGCGGCTATCTTGTCTGCGCTGGGCGCTTTTATTGCAGTTAAATGTCTTAAAGAAGTTTAAATTTATCTAAACGACTTATTCAGTAAATTAAACGTTAGTTCCACCCACGGTTATATCATCGATTCTGATTGTGGGTTGTCCAACACCAACCGGAACTGATTGTCCGTCTTTACCACAGGTGCCTATGCCTGAATCAAGCGCCATGTCGTTACCTACCATCGTTACTCGGGTCAATACATCAGGACCGTTACCAATAATGGTTGCGCCTTTTATAGGTCTTGTGATTTTACCTTTTTCAATCATATACGCCTGGCTGGCACTAAAAACAAATTTGCCATTGGTAATATCGACTTGTCCACCACCAAACTGTACGGCATAGATACCTTTATCAACCGAAGCAATTATTTCTTCCGGCTCATGTTTACCACCTAACATATAGGTGTTTGTCATTCGAGGCATCGGTAAGTGAGCGTAAGATTCGCGACGGCCATTACCGGTAGGCGCAACGCCCATCAAGCGTGCGTTGTGTTTATCCTGCATATAGCCTTTTAAAATGCCCCGTTCAATCAACGTGGTTGATGATGTTGGTGTACCTTCATCATCAAAATTTAAAGAACCACGTCGTTTTTCAATTGTGCCGTCATCCACAACGGTGACTTCCGCTGACGCGACCCGTTCACCAATTCGCCCGGAAAAGGCAGATGTTTGTTTACGATTAAAGTCACCCTCAAGACCATGACCGATCGCTTCATGAAGTAAAATACCAGGCCAACCTGAACCGAGTACTACCGGCATCATCCCGGCTGGTGCCGCTTCGGCCTTCAGATTAATCAAGGCTTGTTCAATGGCTTCATCGACATAAGTCATTGCCATGCCGTCGTTTAAAAAATATTCATAACCAAAACGACCACCACCACCAGAACCACCTTTTTCAATACGGCCATCTTCTTCGACGATAACATTTATATTAAGACGTATAAGTGGTCTGACATCACCACTTAATAAACCATCACTATTGGCAACCAGAATAGTAGATTGTGATCCGGTTAATCCGATCATCACCTGCTTAACGCGTGGATCTTTTTTACGTGCTGCTGCGTCCATTTGTTTTAATAAGTTAATCTTGTCTTCAGTTGAGATTGAATTAACTGGATCGCTATCACTATAAAGCGCTGCCGGATCTGTTTTGTGCCATACCTGTATCTGACCGTTGTCCCCGTGACTGGCTATTGATCGAGCGGCTGTAGCTGCCTGAGTTAATGCAGGTAATACAATTTCATCTGAATAAGCAAATCCGGTTTTTTCACCACTAATTGCACGGACACCAACACCTTGATCAATATTGTATGATCCTTCTTTGACAATACCGTCTTCCAATACCCATGACTCTGAATGAGAAGATTGAAAATAAAGATCAGCCTGATCAATAGAGGGTAGTATCAATTGGTCTAATGTGTTTTGAACATCAATTAGTCCAAGCCCACGTTTATCCAATAATGTCGATTGTGCAGTTTCCAGGGAATTGCTCATTAATTTATATCCAGTTTTATTTAAATGAAACGTGAAGCGATATATACGATGTAAGGTCTTTCTATCAACTTTTCAAGTTTAAGGCTTCACTTCTATAATTTTCGATGTTCCAGTGTCGGGAACATATTTCTAAGTTTGGTTTGTTTATCAAGGTCGATTGCAGCGATTGCAACGCCGGGACCTTTATCGACACAGGCAAGTATGCTGCCCCAAGGGTCTATGATCATACTATGCCCCCAGGTTTCACGTCCGTTTGCATGTGTTCCTCCCTGATTGGAGGCAATAACGTAACACAAGTTCTCAATAGCGCGTGTTTTTAATAATGATTGCCAATGTGCTTCCCCCGTTGTTGCCGTAAACGCAGAGGGCGCGGTGATGATCTGAACATTATTATCATGCATCTTTCGATACAATTCAGGAAAGCGTAGATCATAGCAAACCGATAAACCTATGTTACCGATATCGGTTTCTGCCACTGTAACGCTATTGCCAGGTTCGAAGGTATTTGATTCCTTATAAGACTCCTCATTCGTTTCATCGACCAATACATCAAACAAATGAATTTTGTCGTAATGTGCAACACATACACCTTCCGGACTATAAAGCAGACTTGCCGCAAGTACTTTATCCGCGACATGGGACTGAAGCGGAATTGTGCCGCCTAACAACCATATCTGGTGTTGTTTTGATTGTTCAGCTAAAAAAGACTGTAAGGGTCCTGAGCCAAATTGCTCTACAATAGCCAGACGATCAGCGTCTTCTTTGCCCATTAGCGGGAAATTTTCCGGAAGAGTTACTAATTTGGCCTGATCCGAAACGGCTTCTGTGATCAGTTTTTGAGCCATTTCAAGGTTTTCAGCGACAGTATCAGTAGATACCATCTGTATTGCGGCAACATTCATCATGCAGTAATTATACGTGAGTCTGTAATAATCAAACAGCTCAAACAATCCTGTATCGTTTTTAATGTATACCGTATAATCACCAGCTTTTTTATAGCTTTAGGGTCAGAAAGTGAACGAAGATTTTGCACGAATAAATCGATTACCCCCATATGTCTTCAATATCGTTAATGAATTGAAGATGGACGCACGTCATCGTGGTGAGGATATTATTGACTTTGGGATGGGTAATCCTGACCAACCCACGCCAAAACATATAGTCGACAAGCTGGTTGAGGCATCGCAACGCGAAAATACCCACGGTTATTCAATTTCACGCGGTATCCCGCGTTTACGTCGGGCAATCTGTAACTGGTACAAGTCACGTTATGATGTTGATCTGGATCCGGAGTCTGAAGCAATTGTGACGCTGGGTTCAAAAGAAGGTCTTGCTCATCTAGCGATGGCAGTGGTCGATAGGGGCGATGCAGTGTTGGTACCCAACCCGGCATATCCTATTCATCCCTACGGCTTTGTTCTGGCAGGTGCTGATGTGCGACATGTGCCGATTGGACCGGGAATCGATTTTTTTGAAGAGCTACAAAAATCGATAAGAGATTGCTGGCCCAAGCCAAAAATATTATTAACTAATTTTCCGGCAAATCCGACTACTCAATGTGTTGATCTGGATTTTTTTAGCAAGATTATTGAAATCGCAAAAGAACACCAGATTTGGGTGATTCAGGATCTTGCCTATGCCGATATTGTATTCGATGGTTATACCGCACCTTCAATATTACAGGTGCCCGGAGCAAAAGATGTCGCGGTAGAATTTTTCTCCATGTCCAAGAGTTATAATATGCCCGGTTGGCGCGTCGGTTTCATGGTGGGCAATCCCACTCTGGTGAAAGCTCTGTCACGTATTAAGTCTTATCTGGATTACGGGACATTTACGCCAATTCAAATAGCAGCAATTACAGCTCTTGAAGAAGACCAACAATGTGTTGCTGAGATTCGTGATATGTATCGAAATCGACGTGATGTGTTGTGTGACGGATTGAATTCAATTGGCTGGGAAGTAGAAAGACCACAGGGCACTATGTTTGTCTGGGCGCCTATACCTGAACAATTCAAGGCGATGGGTTCACTCGAATTTTCGAAAAAATTATTGTTAGATGCAAAAGTGGCTGTTTCACCTGGTATTGGTTTTGGTACGTATGGCGATCAGTTTGTACGTTTTGCCTTGATTGAAAACGAACATCGTTCACGACAGGCAATACGTTCTATTCGCGCGATGTTGAGAGAAGAATAAACGGTAAATCGTTTAAAAATTACGCATCACGATAATTTAAAATAACGAAGTAGACTTAGCGTTTTAATATTCGCTAATCACTTTTTTACATACTGTAAGAAATAATATTACCTGGAGTTAATTTTGAAACCAGTAAACGTAGGATTATTAGGCTTAGGCACCGTTGGTGGTGGCACGGTCAGTGTGTTAACGCGGAACTCAGATGAAATTGCACGGCGTGCCGGACGTGGTATTCGTATTAGCCATGCTGCTGCCAAGGACTACAATCCTGATCTTATCAAGGGTCTGGATCAAATCGGCAAAATTTCTGATGATGCATTTGCCGTGGTTAATGACCCTGAGGTTGAAATCGTTATTGAGTTGATCGGTGGTTATTCACCAGCGAAAGAATTGGTATTACAGGCAATCGAAAATGGTAAGCACGTTGTCACCGCAAATAAGGCTCTGATAGCCATGCACGGCAATGAAATTTTTGCTGCCGCGCAGGCAAAAGGTGTGACGGTGGCATTCGAAGCAGGCGTTGCCGGTGGTATACCCATCATCAAAGCGGTACGTGAAGGATTGGCTGCAAATCAAATTGAATGGATCGCAGGAATTATCAATGGTACGGGTAATTTTATCCTGACCGAGATGCGCGACAAGGGCAGAGACTTCGATGACGTTCTAAAAGAAGCACAAGCTCTGGGTTATGCTGAAGCCGATCCAACCTTTGATGTCGAAGGTATTGATGCCGCGCATAAGTTAACCATACTGGGCTCGATCGCATTCGGTATGCCATTACAATTCGACAAGACCTATACCGAAGGCATAACAAAGATAGAGCAACAGGATGTCTTATACGCTGGTGAATTGGGTTATCGCATTAAACATTTGGGCGTAACTCGCAAGACAGATGCCGGCATTGAACAACGTGTTCATCCTACATTAATTCCGGAGCGTCGTTTAATCGCCAATGTCGATGGTGTTATGAATGCAGTATTAGTCATGAGTGATGCCGTTGGACCTACATTATATTATGGTGCAGGTGCCGGCTCTGAACCGACTGCCTCTGCCGTAGTCGCAGATGTTGTAGACGTAGTTCGTGCGTTGACTACTGATCCTGGAAACAGAGTACCGCATCTTGCTTTTCAACCGGGGGCATTATCTGATATTAAGATTTTGCCGATGGAAGAAACAGTTACCGCTTATTATCTTCGTATGAACGCGATAGATAAGCCCGGTGTGCTGGCTGATATAACGCAAATTTTAGGTGACTCCGGGATTAGTATTGAGGCTATCTTGCAAAAAGAACCTGCTCCTGATGCGAGTCATGTGCCTATAATTTTTCTGACTCAACGAATAAAAGAAAAAAATATGAATGACGCGATCGCACAGATAGAAGAGCTTGATACTATCGACGGTGAAGTAATGCGCATTCGTATGGAAACTCTGGGATAAAATATCATGACTTTTCGTAAACGTTACACTGGATTAATTGACCATTATCGTGATCGCCTGCCGGTACATGATGACACTCGTATCATTAGTCTTGGTGAAGGCAATACTCCGCTAATTAAATTACACAACATTCCTGACACGCTGGAGAAGGATGTTGATATCTATGTGAAATATGAGGGCTTAAATCCTACTGGTTCTTTTAAAGATCGTGGCATGACAATGGCCGTGACCAAGGCAGTAGAAGAAGGATCGAAAGCAATTATCTGCGCGTCAACCGGGAATACCTCAGCGTCGGCGGCAGCTTATGCTGCGCGTGCCGGCATAACGGCATTTGTATTGATACCTGATGGCAAGATTGCACAGGGTAAACTGGCACAAGCAATGATGGAAGGTGCAGTGGTACTTCAGGTTAATGGAAATTTTGATGCTGGCATGCGTCTGGTAAAAGAAGTAGCTGAACATGCCCCTGTGACGATCGTTAATTCGATCAATCCATATCGATTACAAGGTCAAAAGACTGCGGCTTTTGAAATTATTGAAGAGCTCGGAAGAGCTCCTGATTATCATTGTTTACCAGTAGGGAATGCTGGAAATATTACAGCGCACTGGATTGGTTATAGTGAATATGCCTGTGCCGACGGTGATAAGGTTACCGATGCCTGTGCATTTTGTAATGGTGTATGTAAATTTGCCGGCGGTTCGATTGTCGGTGCTCGTCCTAAAATGGTCGGGTATCAAGCAAGTGGCTCAGCGCCCTTCATGCGTGGCGAGATGGTTGATAATCCAGAAACTGTAGCAACTGCAATCAGGATTGGTCATCCTCAGTCATGGGATTACGCCTGGAAGGTTCGTGAAGAATCTGACGGCTGGTTCGATGAGTGTACAGATGAAGAAATTCTCGCTGCGCAAAAATTACTTGCAGAAAAAGAGGGTATCTTTTGTGAACCTGCTTCTGCAGCCTCTTTGGCTGGTGCCATGCGTGATGTGAATTCGGGTAAGATTCCGGAAAACAGTTGCATAGTATGTACCTTGACCGGACATGGTCTCAAGGATCCGGATACTGCGATTAAACAAAGTACGCGACCAGTCATTAGCATTGAAGCAAAAATGGATCAGGTTAAGACGGCAATACTGGATAACCTGGCATAAAGACTGAAACTGAATAGTCACTAGTGAGACGCAAAAACATAACGCTTCACTTTTTAAAGGTAAGCTTATGCGTAGCTTAACCGTTTTTATCCCGGGCTTATTCGGTCCTGATATTGCAATACATCCTGATGACATACCCGATTTGCCTGCATTAAACTGGATGCTGACAAAGGGTGAGCATGAAATAACAAAAGCAGACTCTGCCAGTTATAGTCTTTGTGAGTTATTCGGATTACCTCCTTCAGAAAATGATTTTCCGGTTGCTGCTATTTCGCGCTTAAGCGACGACAATCAGCATCCACAGGGTATCTGGTTGCGTGCTGATCCCGTGCATGTGAAGACGGATAGAGATGGACTTATATTGATTGATAATAATCAATTTACAATGAGTCAACACGATGCATTAGCGTTGGCTGCTGATATCAATATTGTCCTGAAAACCTACGGACTTGAACTTGAAGTGCCAGTACCAACCAGATGGTATTTAAGGTTTAAGGATCACCTTGAAATAAAAACAACGCCGGTCGATGCTATCGTTGGTCGGGATATTCTGCCATTCATGCCTGGTGGTGATAGTCGAATTAACCTGGATCAATTGATGAACGATATTCAAATGACGTTACATGATTCTGATGTTAATAAAAAACGGGAACAGGATAAAAAATTACCCATTAATAGTCTCTGGTTTTGGGGTTATGGTGAATTGCCAAAGATAATTGGTCGTCAATGGTCATTCGTTATGAGTGATGAGATGTTGGCAAAAGGGTTGTCTATGATTGCCGCAACACCGTTTGAAGAATTACCCGAAAGTTACCGCCAAATCATAAAAAAAAATGACGACTATAATGGGTTGATGTTTATAAGTTCATGCAAGCAACATAGTCATTATCATGATCTGGAAGGATGGCTTGAAGCATTAATGTTATATGAATCAGACTGGTTTCAACCATTAATGGAATCTCTGAAAAGTCGTGAGCTGGATCAGCTATTTATAAAGACGGATACAGTCAGCATCAGCATTGATAAATCTTCCACTTATAAGTTTTGGAAAAAACAAAAAAGCATAGCTGCTTTTAAAAATTAATTGCTGCCTGTGAAGATTAAAAAAATAGCTCGCCGGAATGTTCCTGAAGTAATCAACTTGCCCGATTCAATTCACCCTGTATTACAACGGGTTTATGCTGCGCGCAATATACAATCAACCGAGGATCTGGATTATTCGCTATCGTCCTTATTACCTTTTAACTCCCTAAGTGGTATTGATGCTGCAGTCAATCTATTATGCGAGGCGTTGGAAAATAAACGACGTATATTAATCGTAGCGGACTTTGATGCAGATGGCGCAACCAGCTGTGCTCTCGCCATACGCGGTTTAACGTTGATGGGTGGTGAAGACATTGTCTATGTTGTCCCAAACCGGTTTGAATATGGTTATGGTTTAACGCCCGAGATCGTTGATGTTGCATTGGAGTATGACCCTGATTTATTAATCACCGTTGATAATGGAATATCGAGTGTCGCTGGAGTTAAACGTGCACGAGATAATGGTGTAAAGGTATTAATTACCGATCACCATTTACCGGGCGCAGAGTTGCCGGATGCCGACGCAATAGTCAATCCACAACTTCAGGGGGATCAATTTTCCAGTAAAAATCTGGCCGGTGTCGGTGTTGTTTTTTACATTTTGTTGGCATTACGTGCAGCCTTGAGAGAACAAGGGTGGTTCGAAAAACGAGATATTACTTGCCCCAATCTCGCACAATTATTGGATATCGTTGCATTGGGTACCGTTGCCGATGTAGTGCCGTTGGATAAAAATAATCGCATTATGGTTGCTCACGGACTGAAACTGATTAGACAAAATAAATCTATAGCAGGTATCTCAGCGATCTTGAGTCAGGCCGGTAAGTCTTTGCCTATGCTTTCTGCAACAGATCTTGGTTTTTCAATTGCGCCTCGTTTAAATGCGGCAGGACGTCTCACAGATATGTCGCTGGGTATTGAATGTTTACTAACAGATGATGCGCAAACAGCAGCAGAAATGGCGCAACAACTGGATAAGTTGAATAAAGAACGTCGACAAATACAAGGTGATATGCAGGAACAAGCTACGCTTGAACTGCAAGACTATCTTGAAAAATCATCAGGTGAATTGGCACAAGGTATCTGTCTATTTAATCCTGACTGGCATCAGGGTGTTATCGGTATACTGGCAGCCAAAGTTAAGGAAACATTCAATCGTCCGGTTATTGCATTTGCTCGTGAAAGCGATCCCAATGAAGGTGATGCCATTATTAAAGGATCAGCGCGATCTATTAATGGCTTACATATTCGTGATTTACTTGAAGAGATAAGCCGCCGTTATCCCGAACTTATTTTAACCTTCGGCGGTCATGCGATGGCGGCAGGACTGACTATTAAAGAATCTGAATTTAATAGTTTCTCAGATAAGTTTAACGATGTACTTAAAGACACTATCTCTCTGGAAGATATGCAGGATGAATGTCTTACCGATGGTGAGCTATTAAGCAAAGAACTATCCATGCAATTGGCGCGAGACATTCAACTTGCCGGACCATGGGGACAATTGTTTCCTGAACCGGTTTTTGAAGGACAATTTAAAGTTATCGAAAGACGTATTGTTGGTGAACATCATTTGAAACTCAGATTACAAACCAGAGACAGTAGCAAAGCACTGGATGCAATTGCATTTAATCATACTGATGAAGAATGGCCAAAATCTGTGTCGCATATACAAATAGCTTATAAACTGGTGATTAACGAATTTCAAAATCGTGAAACTCTACAATTAATGATTAACCACATAGATTTTATTTAGCATACTTTTTTAACTCATTGGTATCACTTCTTTCATAATCTTATCTACGGTATACTTCACCTTTCCTGGAAAACCACCCTGTAATTACAGAAATTAATTATGTTTGAAATAAATCCTCTACTAAACAGCATCTCTGATATGCAAGAGCGAGTTGAATCGCTTAGGGGGTATCTTTGAATACGATCAAAAGTCTGAACGACTGGTAGAAGTCTTACGCGAACTTGAACAGCCTGGTGTATGGGATAACCCTGAACAGGCACAGGCTCTCGGTAAAGAACGTGCCAATCTTGAAAACGTAGTGCACACCATTCAATCATTGCAGGAATCTCTGGCAGATTCGATAGAATTACTCAAACTTGCTGAAGAAGAGGGTGATGAAGACACCTTTTCTGCAGTTTCAAATGATCTTGATGCTAATGAAGAGCATCTTGCCAAGCTAGAGTTTCATCGTATGTTCTCTGGCGAAATGGACCCCAATAATGCCTTTGTTGATATTCAATCCGGTTCGGGTGGTACAGAAGCCCAGGATTGGGCTGATATGTTATTGCGCATGTACTTGCGATGGGGCGAGCAACACGGTTTCAATACGGAGTTAATTGAAGTGTCACCGGGAGAAGTCGCCGGTATTAAAAGCGCCACCATTCAATATACGGGTGATTATGCCTTTGGTTGGTTACGTACCGAAACTGGTGTACATCGGCTGGTCAGGAAGTCACCTTTTGATTCGGGGAATCGGCGTCATACATCATTTGCTTCTGTGTTTGTATCTCCGGAGATAGATGACAATATAGAAATAGATATTAATCCTGCTGACTTACGCATAGATACTTATCGTGCGAGCGGCGCAGGTGGCCAACATGTCAATAAAACAGATTCAGCAGTTAGATTGACCCATGTTCCTACCGGGATTGTAGCCCAATGTCAGGCAGATCGTTCACAGCACAAGAATAAAGATCAGGCGATGAAGATTTTGCGAGCAAAATTGTATGAACATGAAATGCAGAAGCTCAATTCGGAAAAGCAGGCGATGGAGGATTCAAAGGCCGATATAGGCTGGGGTAGCCAGATAAGATCTTATGTCCTGGATCAATCTCGTATTAAAGATCTGCGAACAGGCGTTGAGACCGGCAATACTCAAGCGGTTCTGGATGGCGATCTGGATCGTTTTATCGAAGCGAGCCTGAAAAGCGGATTGTAATTGATAGCTTAAAGGTGAAGAGTCAAAAATTAAAAAGTATAATGTCTCGAGAGATGTCTGGTTTATTAGGCTCCACGCATCATTCTAAATGCTTCACTTAATTTATAATAATAAATCAACAGGTAAAAAATAATTTAACCATGTCAGATACAGATGAAAATGATTTAGTCGCACAACGTCGCCAGCATTTACAGGAATTACGTAAATCAGGTAATGCTTTCTCAAATAAATTCAGACGTGATTCTTTAGCTGCGGATCTAATCGAACAGTATGGTGAAAAATCCAAAGAAGAACTGGAACAAAACCCGGTTAAGGTCGCCGTAGCTGGACGCATGATGACCCGTCGCATTATGGGCAAGGCTTCGTTTGCTCATTTGCAGGATATGTCAGGCCAGATTCAGCTGTATATAAGACGAGATGATCTAGCAGAAGGTGTATACAACGAAGGTTTTAAAAAGTGGGATAGCGGTGACATCATTGGTGCGACGGGTATCGTGATGAAAACTAATAAGGGTGAATTGAGCATTCATGTAGATTCAATATTGTTATTGACCAAGTCATTACAACCCTTGCCCGAAAAGTTTCATGGGTTGACTGATCAGGAAACACGATACCGTCAGCGTTACGTCGATCTTATTATGAATGAAGAGACGCGCAATACATTCAAAATACGGTCGCAGGTTATTGAGTTTATTCGTTCCTATTTAAAGGATGTCGGTTATATAGAAGTAGAAACTCCGATGATGCATGTGATTCCCGGTGGTGCAACCGCACGTCCTTTTATGACGCATCATAACAGTCTGGATATGGATTTATTTCTACGTATAGCACCCGAGTTATATCTGAAACGTTTAGTCGTAGGTGGTTTTGAGAAAGTCTTTGAGATAAATCGTAGTTTTCGAAATGAAGGTTTGTCTGCAAGGCATAATCCGGAATTTACTATGCTTGAGTTTTATCAGGCCTACGCTGACTATGAAGATTTGATGAATCTGACAGAAGAGATGTTACGCAAGCTGACACTTGCGATCGGCGGTAGTAATGAAATTGTTTATCAGGCTGAAACCTACGATCTATCCAGGCCTTTTGATCGCATGACTGTGCTTGAATCGATCCTGAAATATAATGAATCTATTAGTCTGGATGATCTGCAATCGCTAGATACAATTCGTAAACTTGCTCAGCAACTCGGTATCCCGCTTGAAGATAGTTATGGAATAGGCAAGATTCAAATCGAAATATTCGAGAAGACCGTTGAGACTAGATTATTAGCGCCTACATTTATTACGCAGTACCCAACTGAAGTATCTCCATTAGCACGTAAGAACGATGATGATCCTTTTGTTACTGATCGATTTGAATTTTTTATCGGTGGTCGTGAGATTGCTAATGGATTTTCAGAATTAAACGACCCTGAAGATCAGGCTGAACGATTTCGCAAACAGGTAGCAGAAAAGGATGCGGGTGATATTGAGGCTATGCATTTTGACGAAGACTACATTACCGCGCTTGAATACGGGATGCCACCGACAGCGGGCGAGGGAATTGGTATCGATCGTCTGGTGATGTTTTTGACCGACTCCCCGACAATTAGAGATGTTATATTGTTTCCGCACATGAGAAATAAAAGCTGATTTCATCAAACTATGACGAGTCTTGATGATGAAACTGAATTAATCAAGGGTCTGAAAGAAGGAGATCAACTCAGTTACAAAAAACTGGTCGAAGCATACTGGATAGAATTAAACTTCCTTGCTGGACGTCTATTAGCTGATGAAGCAATAGCAAAAGATTGTGTCCAGGAAGTTTTCATAAAAGCGATAACTAAAATAGCTGGTTTTGAAGCACGTGGAACTCTAAAGGCCTGGTTACATCAGATAACTGTGAATGAGGCATTGATAGAATTACGAAAAAAATCTGCCAGAAAAGAGGACTCTCTGGATGAGCTTATGCTTGAATTTGATGAGACTGGGCATTAAATAGATCATTATCATGGTCGTCCTGTCAGTCAGGACGCTTTACTCGAATCACTCGAAGTCAAACAGCATATTAAACTCTCTATCGATAAACTCCCGACAAATTTTCGTATTATTTTAATTTTGCGAGACTATGAAGGTTATACGACAAAAGAAGTTGCTGAAAAACTGGCTATGACTGAACAAAATGTAAAGGTTCGATTACACCGGTCTCGGTTAGCATTGCGAAACCTTCTAAAGCCCGTATTAAGGGAGCAGCAATAGTGAAACACATAAATCACAAAACAGTAATAAAAAATCATATTACCTGTCGTATGGTCGAAGAGTTTCTTATGGCTTATCTAGACAAGGAATTAAGTTTCTGGACCAGACTTCGTTTTAAATTACATTTGTTAATCTGTTCAGACTGCACAAATTATATGCAGGAATATCAAAACACTATCGCGCTTGGGCTCCGACTATTCAATTCACCAGATGAAGTTGCGGTTAATCTGGTGCCAGCTGAAATACTGCAGGCTATTATTAATGTGCGAAAACCGCTTTGATATATAAAAGAAAGTACTAAATAACTAAATTAATTTGTAACCTTTTACTGATTATATGCATCGGGCTAAAAAAGCTAAATTTATGATTAAACAGGGTTTAATTCTTAAAACCAAGAACTTTTCTCACAGTATTAAGTCCATTAGGTGTAGTTAGCGAATCAGGCATTTGATGCGCATTAGATGTGATCTATATTGCGTACCAATGACACTATATATTTTAATATGAATTATGCTCATCACGAGCAATATTTTTTGTTCAATCCTCCAGGAGAAAGTAAAGATGTCAAACAAGAATAAACTAAACCCATTAGCCGTTGCATTAGGAACTACTTTTGCAATTTCACTATCAGCCAGTCCGATTATTAATGCGGCCGATAATCCATTTGCAGCCACTCAATTAAGTAGTGGTTATATGGTTGCTGATGCTCATGGCGAAGGTAAATGCGGCGAAGCCAAATGCGGTGACAAGAAAGAAGCTGAAGGTAAATGTGGTGATAAAAAAGCCGAAGGTGCATGCGGTGATAAGATGGGTGAAGAAGGTAAATGCGGCGATAAGAAGAAAGAAGAAGGTAAATGCGGCGAAGGCAAGTGCGGTGACAAGAAATAAGACAGAGTCTGTATTTCATGTTTAAAGAGTATCCTGTATCAGGTGCAGGTCTCGGTCTGCGGCGAGCCTTTATTGGCTCGCTCGCAGAGTCTATACCAGAACAAATCGACTTCATGGAAGTGGCGCCTGAAAACTGGATAGATGTTGGTGGAAAGTTTGGCCGTGCATTTCGAAAAGTTTCAGAACAAGTTCCTGTCGTCTGTCATGGCTTATCTTTAAATATTGGCGGTGTAGCTCCACTTGATGAAGCCTTTTTACACAAGGTAAAGCAGTTTCTTGAAACACATAAGATACGAATTTATAGCGAACATCTGAGCTATTGTGCAGACATGGGTCATCTTTATGACCTGATGCCGATCCCCTTTACCGAAGAAGCGATCAAATATGTGGTTAAAAGAATTAAACGTGTTCAGGATATTCTTGGACAACGTATAGCAATGGAAAATGCGTCTTATTATGCAGCTCCTGGTCAGGAAATGCAGGAAATCGATTTTATTAATGCTGTTATGGAAGAAGCCGATTGTTATTTTCATCTCGATATTAATAACATTTATGTGAATAGTATTAATCATAAATATGATGCCGAGAAATTTCTAAAGGCTTTGCCCGGTGACCGAATTGCTTACGCACACATCGCTGGTCACTATGTTGAGGAAGAAGACTTACGTGTCGATACTCATGGTGCCGATGTCATTGATCCCGTATGGAAATTACTTGATGTTGCCTACGAACATTTTGGCGTTTTTCCAACATTGCTCGAACGTGATTTTAATATACCGCCATTAAATATTCTGCTTAAAGAAGTAGATACAATTAAAAATTACCAGACACAACATTCTTCAAATGATAGTATTCGAAAAAAACAAAGCTAACCATTTTCAGAACGTACAGCATGTTTTTACACAGCATATGCGTGATCCTGAAAATAATCCTGCACCTGACGGCATTGAAGAACGGCGGTTAAAAATATATCGAGAACTTGTCTACAATAATATTGAAGGTTTTATCGCAAATAGTTTTCCTGTACTGAGAAAAGTAATTGAAGATGAAGAATGGCATAAGATGATACGTGATTATCTTGCTAATCATCAGTCGCATACACCTTTGTTTCCAAAAATGCCGCAAGAGTTTTTACAATATCTGGAACACGAATGCGTTGCCCATAAAGATGATTATCCTTTTCTGCTCGAATTAGCACATTACGAATGGATTGAAACCTCGATCTCTATGGACGCACGTGAAATATCATTTCATGGGATCGATCAAGACGGTGATCTGCTAAAAGGTGTTCCTGTCATTAGTCAATTAGCTATGCCATTGGCATATGAATGGCCGGTGCATACGATTAGTCCTGACCTGATTCCAGAATCATTACCAGAGCAAGCAACGTATATTGTTGTTTATCGTGACAGGAATGATGCAGTCGGTTTTATTGAACTAAATCCGGTATCAGCCAAGTTGATAGAGTTCCTTACAGAGAATACCAATAAAACAGGCAAACAAATGCTTGAGTTAATTGCTGAGCAACTGCGGCATCCAAACCCTGAGATTGTTATAAAGGGTGGGCTCGAGATTATGCAAGACTTCAAGAACAAGGATGTTGTATTAGGCACAAGAATCAAGAATTCACGACAATAAACCTGTCCAGGATTAATAACAAAGAGAGACAGCATGACGACTATAATCAATATTATAAATTGGGCTCAGGATTTGCTTGACCGGGTAATTACAACAACAGGATTTATCGGCCCTTTATTATTACGATTATATCTCGTCCCCATTTTCTGGATCGCCGGTTCTAAAAAAATTAACTCCATAGATGGCACTATAGAGTGGTTTGGAAATCCTGATTGGGGTCTGGGCTTACCTTTTCCTGCATTATTAGCATGGGCAGCATCATTAACGGAAGCCGGTGGTGCGATTTTGTTATTGCTTGGTCTGGCTACTCGCTGGATTTCAATTCCTCTTATGGCAACAATGATTGTTGCCATGGTAACGGTGCATTTACAGTATGGTTGGTTAGCAATAGCGGAAGGTTCTGGCTTCTTTGCAACAGAGAGAACCGTAGGCGCAATCGAACGACTGGATCGAGCAAAGGATATATTGAAAGAACACGGTAACTACGGCTGGTTAACAGAAAATGGCCATATCGTGATACTCAATAACGGAATCGAGTTTGCAGCAACTTACTTTATTATGTTGTTAGCATTATTAGTTATTGGTGGCGGGAAATATATCAGCGTTGATTATTGGTTAGCTAAAAAATATAGAACTTTATAATCAAATATTATTTCCAGGAATTTACAAGTGTCTGTGGTGCCTCAATCGCGTAACCCTGTACATAATCGATTCCAATCTCAAATAACGACTCAACAATATCATTATCTTCGATACACTTTATAATTGTTTGTGCTCCGATCAGGTGATTTATTTCATTTATTGATTCAAGTAACTTATAGTCATAATCATATTGACTATTGATATTGCTGAATTGTCTTGCATCAAGTTTAATATAGTCAATATTCAGTTGCTTGATACTATTGACGGTTGCAGGATTAATATTACAATCATCCAGTGCAATTTTGCATCCCTGTTGTTTCATTAATGTAACAAAGTGTTTGAAACGTTCCATATTGTCAGAAAACTGTGATTCATTTATTTCAAAACAAATGTTACCAGCAGGAATGTCATAGTCTTTAAAAATATCTATGGCGTACTTAATAAAACTTTCATTCAAGACAGATTGTCGCGAAAGGTTGATGCTTATGATATGTGCGTCATTAAATAAACGGTTTCCATAAGCAAACATCTCTATTACTACCTTCAACACCCAGTTATCTATAGCAGGCAAAATATAATAGTTTTCTGCAGTATGTATAAAATTATTTGCTGACAATAACTTCCCGTTGTCATTTTCCATACGAAGTAATACTTCATGAAAAACAACTTCATTTAAGTCATCAAGAGGTTTTATGCGTTGTGTGTAGAGCTTGAAGCTTTCTTTTTCAAGATTATTTTGAATATTCCCCAATATTATTAGTTCACCAGCATGCTGTTTTTTATATGGTGCGCCGGTTTCAAATAACTCAATTTTATTTCCACCCGTATCTTTTGCTACGTAGCAAACAAGATCAGCATCTCTCTTCAATTCGGTAAGTGATAAAGTCGATTCATTGAGTGGAACTATTCCTATACTGGCTGTTATGTTGAATTGCTTGCCATTCCAGTCAAATTTTGTTTTCAAGACTTCTTCACGAAATATATCAGCAATTAATTTTGCTTTTTCAAGACTACAGCCATACATGATCACAGCGAATTCATCACTGCCCAATCGTGCAACAGTGTCTGTGTCACGCGCTGTTTTCTTTAATTTAGTTGATATCTTTTTTAATAATTCATCACCTGCGTGATGGCCACAACTATCATTAATCAGTTTGAATCTGTCGAGATCTATATAACATATTGCATGTTCTCTTTTTGTATTTTTAGAGTTGGAAATCAACTTACTTAGTTCTTCATCAAATTCACGACGATTTATCAGACCGGTTAAGGTGTCATGTTTAGTTTGCCAATTAATATTTTTCTCCATGTTACGTTTTTCAGTAACATCCCGAAAAATCATTACAGCACCGGTGATTGAATTATCTTCCTGTTTTATAGGTGTAGCACTGTACTCAATAGCGTATTCCAGGCCATCACGTCTTATAAGAATTGAATTATCAGCACCATTTATGTTTGAATTTTGATTCATACATAGTTCAATTGGATTTGATAGTTTCACATGACTCGTTTCATCAACAATATTAAGCAGCAATGATAGATTTTTACCTTTTATCTCTTCGGCATTCCAACCGGTGTATATCTCTGCTACCGGATTCATATAAACTACGCAGCCAAATTGGTCTGTTGAAATGACACCCTCACAGATATAGCGCAAGGTTTGTTCTGCCTGTTTTTTTTGTCGGGACACAATGCCATTAAGTTTCAAGCATTCAGTATTGTCCTTGTTTAAATTTACATTCAGTTCCCTGGTCTTTTCGATAATAGTGTATAAATTCTTAGCCTGACCACTTATTTCATTAGCTAGATTAAATGCCTCATGCAAGGATTTTGAATAATAGCTCGCAGCAATAAGCAGTATGCAATATGTCACTGCCAGTAGGGCTGCAATGGGGTATGCCTGTTCCGGTGGTAAACTGTATATCCAGAAGATAATCGGAAATATAAATGTCGAAATATAAATAATATAAGCGGGTAAGAAAACTGAAAGTATTGGAAGATACCCGATAGACATGGTTGATAAAATTAATAATAAAATTATCTGCACAAAGGGACTTGCCATGGGTAGAAATAATAAATAACCAATACTAAAGGTCAATGCACTGATGCCAACCATAAATGTTTGATAAACAGCCCACTGATTATCAATTTGAAGAGAATTTTTTTGTTTGTCGAATTCTCTGAATAAAAATGATTGTACAAATGTTGTTAGTGCAATGAAGGATAACCATGGTATGTAGAGATAATCTGGTGTGGTTGGTATTATGAACCAGCTTATCAATAAGGCGGCGATGATGTTTAAGAAGGTACCAATAGGAGCTTGCTGATATAAATAATGCAGCTCTTTATTATTACTGACATGACACTTAACAGGTTGTTCTATGTAATTACTTTCCAGAGACTCTAATAAGTGCCTTGACGTTACTTCGTTATTATAAACATTTTCAATTGCCACTTTATTAATCCTCTATGTATCTAAATCGTGCAGATGTACTGCCTTTCACTAATACATTAAGAATATAGAGGTTTAATCAAAGTGGTTTGTGATACGGTTCACACTGTTGGAGTTATAGCTTATAAACATGTGATTTTATTCACAATATCAATATAAATTTGACATGTAATGATAAAAAAAGCGCCTTTCGGCGCTTTTAGATACTATTTTCTTTTGGCCTGTATCTTCAGTCGCAAGGCGTTCAGTTTGATGAAACCTTCGGCATCTTTTTGATTGTATGCACCAGCATCGTCTTCAAAAGTGGCAATTGACACATCAAAGAGACTATCGCTTTCAGATTTTCTGCCAGTAACAATGGTATTGCCCTTAAACAATTTTAATCTGACAACGCCATTTACATGAGTTTGTGTTTCATCAATTAAGGTTTGTAATGCCTTTCTTTCCGGACTCCACCAATAACCGTTATATATGAGTGAGGCATAGCGTGGCATCAGATCATCTTTCAGGTGCATCACTTCACGATCGAGTGTTAATGATTCCATAGCACGATGAGCTTTAAGCAGGATTGTGCCCCCCGGGGTTTCATAACAACCACGTGACTTCATGCCAACGTAACGATTCTCAACAATATCATCACGACCGATGCCATGTTTGCCACCGAGCTTATTGAGCGCAGCAAGAAGTTCAGCGGGTGATAATTTTTTACCATTTAATGCTATTGGATCACCATGCTTAAATTCCAGTTCAATTGATTCTGCTGTATCTGGTGCTTTTTCAGGAGAAACTGACCATCGCCACATCGCTTCTTCAGGTTCACACCAGGGATCTTCAAGCTCGCCGCCTTCATAAGAAATATGTAACAAATTAGCATCCATAGAATAAGGTGAAGCACCTTTACGTTTGGCTTCGATAGGGATGTTGTGTTTTTCGGCATAGGCCAATAATTTTTCACGTGAACTCAAATCCCATTCGCGCCAGGGTGCAATAACATGCACATCCGGTTTTAAAGCATAAGCACCCAGTTCAAATCGAACTTGATCATTGCCTTTTCCGGTTGCGCCATGAGAGATTGCATCAGCACCGGTTTCGTTTGCGATCTCTATCAGGCGTTTTGCGATTAAGGGTCTTGCTATAGAAGTCCCTAATAAATATTCCCCTTCATAGATAGTGTTTGCCCTGAACATAGGAAAGACAAAATCTCTGACGTATTCCTCGGTTAGGTCTTCAATGAAGATTTCCTTGACGCCCATTTTCTCAGCTTTAGCGCGCGCTGGCGCAACCTCTTCACCCTGGCCTATGTCAGCGGTAAAAGTCACCACTTCACAATCATAGGTATCCTTTAACCAGGTAAGAATTACAGATGTATCGAGTCCGCCTGAGTAGGCAAGAACGACTTTATTAATTTTTTTAGTGCTCATTTAGTGTTCTTCAATTTTGAAAAGTGGCTCATTCTAGCGGTTGGGATAGAACTATCAATAGTTCCTCATACATAATTTATAAATGATTTAAGCTGTTTCAGGAAATCATTTGGTTTTTCGGCATGTGGCCAGTGTCCGGTACCGTTGATCATGGTGATCTCTGCGGCAGGAAAATACTGGAATATCCTGCTATTGTAGATGCTGCGTAGATATTCTGATTCTGAGCCGCCGAGAAAAAGGGTCGGTAGTCGACAGACACTATTCTTAAACGTATCTGGAAATTGTCCAATCGTATCCAGATTAGCCATAATTCCCTCCAGATTAATTCGCCACTCAAAATTGTCACCAGCACGAATCAGGTTTTGTAACAAAAGCTGGATAATATTGATATTGTCAATCACCTTACCTAATTCAGTTTCTGCCTGTGAACGACTTTTTAAGGTCTGTAAATTTAACGAGAGCATTGCCTCGATATATTGATTGAATTCATGTTCATAATTTACCGGTGCGATATCTACAACGACCATGGCAGAAAAACGTTCGGGACGAGATAATGCTGCCGTCATTGCCACTTTGCCACCCATACTATGACCTACAATTATAATCTCAGTGAGATTTAATTTATCGGCAATGGCAATTACATCATCTGCCATTTCACTGTAGGACATGCTGTCTGTATGTGGGGATTGTCCATGGTTACGAAGATCTGGTGTAATAACGTGGTAGTTCTCGGCCAGACCCCTCGCAATACCTTGCCAGTTACGTCCAGAACCAAACAGACCATGTAATATGATGACAGGACGGCCTTTCCCGAATTCTTGAAACTCAAGCAACATGATGTAGAGATTGTATTATGGGATAAAAAATAAAAATTTTAGCATAAGAACATTAATTAGCATTGCTAATTATAATAGTTGCTACGAATTATGAGAATCATGCTCAATATAGAAATAATAGTAGTATTAAATTTAGCCAATTGACCCATCATAAGGCAGTTATCACAATGTTGTAAAACGATTGGTATTTCTAGAATAGTTAAAAATGCTATGATACATCATATTAATTTTCCCAAGATTTCTTAACGGTTCATTCTGAATAATTAAACTATTGATGAATTAATTGCAGCTAATGATTTTACTATTTACCTACGTGCTAATTGCATTAGTTTTTTCTTTTCTTTGTTCAATTGCTGAAGCGGTTCTTCTTAGTGTTACATCTGCGCATATCGCACTTATGGAGTCCGAAAATAAGCCATCTGCGCCGGTACTCAAAACATTAAAAGAGGATATAAAAAAACCGCTGGCAGCAATACTGACTTTAAACACTATTGCTCATACCATCGGTGCCGCCGGGGCTGGTGCTCAAGCTGCAGTGGTGTTTGGGAATGCTTATGTTGCATTAGCCTCGGCAGTATTAACCCTGCTTATATTGATCTTTTCAGAAATTATTCCAAAAACACTTGGTGCGCATTACTGGCGCTCACTAGCACCTGCAACTGCTTATGGATTGAAGTTTTTGGTCTGGTTATTATATCCATTCGTGAAGCTTTCCGAAAAGCTAACCAGCGGTATGGTAGAAGAGCCTGCTCTTAATGGTTTTAGTCGTGCCGAATTTTCTGCTATGGCCGATCTTAGCGTTGAAGAAGGACGCTTAAATAAACAAGAGTCATCCATTTTAAAAAACTTATTACTGCTTAATGAGATTAGAGTGAAGGAAGTAATGACTCCCAGGACCGTGATATTTTCATTGTCTGAACACAGTACAGTTGAAAATTATTTTCATCAGTATGACGATGTGCGCTTTTCACGAATTCCTATATATAGTGATGGGGATCAAGAACAGATTGTTGGTTTTGTATTGCGCAGTGATTTATTGTTGGCACAATCAAGAGGTAACACTACCACGACATTAAAAAACTATTGTAGAGAAATACAGGCGATACTGGATTCTACTAAAGTAGCTCAGGCATTAGAGGAATGCATACGTCTTAAATCACATATTATGCTTATCGTCGATGAATACGGTGGAATCGGAGGCATTGTGACATTGGAAGATCTTCTAGAAACGATGTTAGGCCGAGAAATTGTTGATGAAAGTGATAAAACTGTTGATATGCAACAACTTGCACTTAAGCTGGCGCGCCGTCAAAGCTTAGTAAAAAAACGATTAGAATAATATTTAAATGTCCGGTATGTTCATTTAAATTATTTTCGTTTAGGAATATAAAAATCTGTGATTGTGCCGCTAAATGCCTCTGCTGCCATAGCAACTGTCTCGGATAAGGTTGGATGTGGATGTATCGTGAGTCCAATGTCTTCAGCATCTGCGCCCATCTCAATTGCTAATGCACACTCAGCGATTAAATCACCTGCATTCGGACCAACAATGGCTGCTCCAATAATACGGTTTGATTCTTTATCGAATAAAATTTTGGTAATGCCTTCATCGCGACCTAATGCTAATGAGCGACCACTGGCAGCCCACGGAAACACCCCTTTTCCATATTCGATATTTTTTTCTTTGGCTTCGGTTTCGGATAAGCCGACCCATGCTATTTCAGGATCGGTATAAGCTACTGAAGGAATAACACGATTATCAAAACCGACTTTATGTCCGGCAATTGTTTCTGCGGCTATCTTGCCTTCATGTGTGGCCTTATGTGCCAGCATTGGCTGGCCGACAATATCGCCAATAGCGAAGATATTTTTAATATTGGTACGTTGTTGATCATCGACAGGAATGAATCCACGTTCGTTGACATCAATACCGGCTTTGTCAGCGCCTATCTTATTACCGTTAGGTTGGCGACCGACAGCCACCAGGATTGCATCAAACTTATCTTTTTCGGGAGCGTCTTTGCCATCGAAGCAAACTTCCAGATGTGCCTTATTAGCTGTGACAGACGTAACGGCTGTTTTTAAATAAATATTTTCGTAGAGACTGTTAATTCTTTTTTGTAGTGGCCGGACGATATCTTTATCACAACCGGCGATTAGACTGTCTAACATCTCAACGATTGTAATCTTGCAACCCATTGCAGCATAAACCGTCGCCATCTCAAGACCAATAATGCCACCACCTATAACGAGCATACGTTTCGGTATTTTTCCCAGTAAAAGTGCGTCTGTTGAATCCATAATACGCGGGTCGTCTGGCAGGCTGGGTATTTTTGTTGCTTGCGAACCAGCGGCGATGATGGCTGAATCAAAAGTAATAGTTCTGGTTTCTCCGTTATTATCTATCTCTATCGCATTCGACGAAATAAATTTACCGTGGCCCTCTATCACTTTTATCTTGCGTTGTTTGGCCATCGCTGCAAGACCAGAGGTGAGTTTTTTAATAACAGACTCTGTCCACTGTCTTACCGGTTTTGAATCGGGTTTTTTTGAACCCAGATCGATGCCGTGTTCTTTTAATTCTTCAATTTCTGAAATGACTTTACCAATATGTAATAAGGCCTTTGAAGGAATACAGCCTACATTTAAACAAACACCACCCAATGTTGGGTATCGTTCAATCAATATGGTTTGCTTGCCTAAATCAGCTGCACGAAATGCAGCAGTATAACCACCCGGACCTGCCCCCAGCACAAGCACTTCAGCATGATGGTCACTTGTGCCCGTATGTTTTGCCGGTGAGCTTGTGGCTGGAACGGCTTCAGAACTTTCAGTATTCGCAGCGGCAGATGGTTCTGTCTTTGTGGCTGTTTTATTTGATGTTTCTAGTATTAATATAACACTGCCTTCAGAAACTTTATCACCGACGGATACTTTTATTTCCTTTATTACGCCTGCTGCAGAAGAGGGAATATCCATCGACGCCTTATCACTTTCTAATGTAATAAGAGAATCCTCTTTTTGTACAGTGTCGCCAATCGCAACCAGTATTTCTATAATCTCAACAGTGTCAAAGTCGCCAATATCGGGGACTATAATATTTATTAATTCACTCATGAAAATAATCCTTACAGCAAGACACGGCGGATATCGTTCAGAAAACCAGACAGTGTCACCATGAATTTTGCTGCTGCAGCACCATCAATGACACGATGATCGTAAGTCAGATCCAATGGCAACATTAAACGCGGTTCAAATTCTTTACCATTCCATACAGGTTGCATATCAGAACGTGTTACACCAAGAATGGCGACTTCTGGCGCATTTACGATCGGCGTAAATGCTGTACCGCCAATGCCGCCCAGACTCGAAATAGTCATACAAGCACCTTGCATTTCTTTTGGGCTCAATTTACCTTCTCTGGCCTTACTACTGATAGCAGCCATTTCTTCTGCCAGATCGTAAATATGTTTTTGATCAACGTCTTTGAAAACAGGCACCACTAATCCATTCGGTGTATCTACCGCAATACCAATATGATAGTACTTCTTTAAAATAAGCGAATTACCATCGCTGGAAAGCGAAGCATTAAACTCAGGGTACTCTTTTAAGGCGCCTACCAATGCCTTCATGATAAATGCCAGGAATGTAACTTTGACACCTTTTTTTTCTGCTTCAGCTTTCAAAGATTGTCTAAAGGCTTCCATTTCAGTGACATCAGCCACGTCATGATGAGTGACCATCGGCACATTCAGCCATGAACGAGTAAGATTAATTGCGGTTAGTTTTTTAATTCTACTTAAGGGACGTTCTTCAATTTCACCGAACTTGGTAAAATCTATTGCAGGTACGGCAGGGATACCCGTACCACTTTGTACATTTGAACCGGATAAGGCCTGTTTAACAAATTTTGTTATATCTTCTTTCAGTATGCGACTTTTTGGGCCACTGGCTTTTGTTATTTTTGTAACGTCTACACCTAACTCTCTGGCATAACGACGCACAGATGGGCTTGCATGAATTTGACCTTTTGTCTGAGCTATAGGAGAGGCATCCGGCTCTACATCCTTTGATATTGACGCAGATTTTTGTTGCTCTTTTTCATGAATAATTTTTTCCTGCTCGTTTATTTCAGGCTCTTCAATATTTTTGGTATCGGTGTTTTCACTATTGGCTGCTTTTTTTTCAGTAACTGACAAGTTAAGAATATTAGCGCCTTGTGCAACATGGTCGCCCACTTTCACGAAGATTTCCTGAACAGTGCCAGCATGCGTGGAGGGAATTTCCATACTGGCTTTATCGCTCTCCAGAGTAATAAGTGCTTGTTCCTGTTTAACGCTGTCGCCCGCTTGCACCAGGACTTCTATGATCTCTACTTCATCAAAGTCACCAATGTCAGGTACTTTCACTTCAATAATGTCACTCATTAGATAGAATCCTGTCGTCTGCGTAGATGTTTAAGTTGAATTAAATTGTCCATGGCGCAGGGCTCTCATTATCAATTTCATATTTATTAATCGCTTTTGTGACTTCGCTACTCTTTAAGGTGCCCGCTTTACAAAGGCCTTCTAAAGCCGCAACAACAACATGGTATCGATTCACTTCAAAATGTTTACGAAGTTGCTCGCGCGTATCAGAGCGACCAAAGCCGTCAGTACCTAATACCGTATAACTGGATTGGTCTGGTAGATAAGGTCTGATCTGTTCTGCGAAAAGTCGTACGTAATCAGTAGCAGCTATAACCGGACCTTCGCTCTTACTCAAACATTTTTGAATATGCGATACTTTTTTATCCGACTCTGGATGTAGTCGGTTCCACCGTTCACAAGTCTGTCCATCGCGGGCTAACTCCGTAAAACTCGGACAACCCCATATGTCAGATTCAATACCCCAATCTTGTTTTAGAAGATCGGCAGCGGCAACGACTTCGTTGAAAATTGTTCCTGAGCCTAATAATTGCACACGTGGTTTTTTATTTTTCGCACCTTTTTGAAATGCATACATACCTTTTATAATGTCAGTCTCTACGCCTTTTGGCATAGCAGGGTGTGCATAATTTTCATTCATCACAGTGATATAATAATAAACATCTTCCTGCTCAACATACATTCTACGTAGCCCATCCTGAATTATGACTGCCAGTTCAAAGGCAAAGCTGGGATCATATGAAATACAGTTTGGTACAACAGAAGACCATAGTTGACTATGGCCATCTTCATGTTGCAATCCCTCTCCATTCAGTGTCGTGCGTCCAGCTGTTCCACCTAACAGGAATCCTCTGGTGCGTTGGTCTGCCGCTGCCCAGGCAAGATCACCTATACGCTGAAAGCCAAACATTGAGTAGAGTATATAAAATGGAATCATCGGTTCGTTATTGGTCGAGTAGGATGTGCCGGCTGCTATCCAGTCACACATCCCGCCAGCCTCATTAATCCCTTCCTGCAAAACCTGCCCATGTTTATCTTCCTTATAAAACATCAATTGGTCAGAATCCTGAGGCGTGTAGAGTTGTCCTAGCTGACTCCAGATACCTAATTGCCTAAACATGCCTTCCATACCAAAGGTTCGGGATTCATCCGGGACGATAGGGACAACACGGTCTCCAAGATTTTTATCTTTAACCAGAATGTTCAGTATTCTGACAAAGGCCATTGTCGTTGAAATTTCCCGACCTTCAGATGTGGCTTTTAATAATGTATCAAAAGCATCAATGGCAGGGACCTCGAGTGATTTTGATTTTGTCCTTCGAGCAGGTAAATAACCACCGAGGTCATTCCGACGTTGTTGCATGTATTCGAGTTCTTTCGACCCTTTTTCAAATACGAGGTAGGGTAGCTTTTCAATTTCTTCGTCGGCGATAGGTAACTCAAAACGATCACGAAATATCTTGAGCGATTCCAGACTCATTTTCTTTTGCTGGTGTGTAATATTTTGTGCTTCACCGGACGTTCCCATGCCATATCCTTTTACTGTCTTGGGTAATATCACTGTGGGTTGACCTTTATGGTTTACGGCAGCATGGAATGCCGCATAAATTTTAGCGGGGTCATGGCCGCCTCGGTTCAATTCCCAAATATCCCTGTCAGACCAGTCAGCTACCATGGCTTTTAATTCGGGTGTATTAAAAAAATGTTCCCGCACATAGGCACCATCTTTCGCTTTATAGGTTTGGTAATCACCATCGACACACGCGGCCATACGTTTTTTCAAAGCGCCATTATGATCTTTCTGTAAAAGTGAATCCCAACGGGTTCCCCAAATCACTTTAATGACGTTCCAGCCTGCACCACGAAAGTTGGATTCTAATTCCTGGATTATCTTACCGTTGCCTCTAACAGGCCCGTCCAGTCGCTGTAGATTACAATTTATGACAAATACCAGATTATCCAGTTTTTCGCGTCCAGCCATACCAATTGCGCCAAGAGATTCCGGTTCATCAGATTCACCATCGCCCATAAATAACCAGACTTTACGCCCATCAGTATTACGAATATTACGATCTTGTAAATATTTCATAAATCGTGCCTGGTAAATCGCCATGATCGGGCCAAGCCCCATCGACACAGTTGGAAATTGCCAGAAGTCGGGCATCAGCCAGGGATGAGGATATGAAGACAAACCACCGCCGCCAACTTCCTGTCGAAAATTATCCATTTGCTCTTCTGATAATCGACCTAACATAAAGGCTCTGGCATAAACGCCAGGTGACGAATGTCCTTGAACATAAATTAGATCACCATCATGTTCATCTGAGGCAGCGTGCCAAAAATGGTTATAGCCAACGTCGTAGAGGGTTGCTGCGGAAGCATAGCTGGCGATGTGGCCACCAACATTGCTATCTTTATTTGCCCGGAGCACCATGACCATGGCATTCCAACGTACGTAAGAACGAATCTTGTGTTCGATAGTAGTGTCGCCGGTATACCGGGCTTGTTTAAAAACGGGCAGGGTATTGACGTAATCAGTATTGGCGCTGAACGGAATATCAGCGCCTTCTCTTCTGGCTTTATCGATTAATTTTTCCAGAAGGTAATGTGCCCGTTCCGGACCTTCTATCTTTAAAACTGCTTCTAATGCTTCAAGCCATTCGCTAGTTTCGTGTGGATCGATATCTTGTTCATGGTCAGACATATTGATCAGCGCCCCGTGTGTATTCTTTATAATATACAGCTTATGAACTCATAAATTAGCATCATCAATCCGGTTTAATATTGATACTAATCGAGATTCTTTTATTAATGGATTATTGGCATAAGGATTAACTAATGTCCAATAAACACCATTGGTAATATGCTTTAATATTGTTGACAATAATGCCTTTAAAAGCATGAATACGCATCAAATCTAACATTTATTATATATATTGTCGACAATATGTGTAAATCAAAACGATCTAACCTGATATTAAAAAGATCGGTTTCAAAGTATTGATAGTCTTTCAGATTAGGATATCCAGTCATAATAAATCCCATAGCGCTAGTGAATAATGTTGTTTAATGACACGCAAGTTATAGGGAAAGATTAAGTGAATGAATGCAATAATTGCATGTCTATTCAGGATAGAGGCGGACCCGATAAGATCATTCTATAAGTGTTTTCCTCGTGTCATCGAACAAAGTTCTCTATCATTCAGTATAAAATCAGACATTGTTAAGGAATATATTTAATCATTATGAGTATTACACTAGACCAAAATAAAACGCTTCCCTCTAAAAAAAATATTGATGTTGTCAGTAACTGGCTGGTGGTTTTTGCACACTCACCGGCAAAGACGCTAAAGGAAAAAGCGGCATTCCCTTATCAAGAGAATTTATTAAGTCGTCGTCAGCAACTCGATTTAAAGAAAGCCGATACCAGCCCCATTGTTATTGATTTACCTAATCAGCATTCAAGCCATGTTGCTTTTGCCTCTATTGAGACAACTATAAACAGTTTTGATTTATTAACGCTGGCGAGAAAAATGTTGGCTGCACACACAGCAATTAATCCGACGCAAATAGGTATTATCGTGTCAGGCTTTAATGAACAGGAAGCCGAACGTATAGCTGAAGCTTTAATATCTGCTGGCCTCGCAGCAGCAGCAACAATGCCGAAATTCAAGAGTGATAAACAAACGCCGTCACGCCTGAAAAAATTATCCTTATACGGTGTGCGTGCGAGTCATGGTTTCAAACAAAGCTTTGCTGTAGCGGAAGGTAATGCATTAACCCGCAGTCTAAGTATCTTGCCGCCGAACAAATTGACACCGACTGAATACCTTAAAACCGTAAAAGAGATTGCGCGTGAGAATAAGTGGAAACTTGAGTTCTACGATGAAGCGACATTAAAGAAGAAGAAAGCGGGTGCCTTCCTCGCAGTCTCACAAGGTAGTCCAAAGGCAGACTCGGGTATTGTACGTTTACGTTATACGCCCAAAGTTGCCGCAAAAGGCAAGAAAGTATTTCTGGTAGGTAAGGGCATTTGTTATGACACCGGTGGTACTAACCTGAAACCGGCTAATTTTATGTATGGCATGCATGAAGATATGCAAGGTAGTGCTGTTGCCCTGGGTACTTTATTAGCCTTATCGAAACTGAATTTTAATCGCCCGGTGGAATGTTGGCTGGCATTGGCAATGAATCATATTGGTCCCAAGGCTTATAAACCGAATGATGTGATTACTGCTTCTGATGGCACAACAATAGAGGTCATACACACCGATGCGGAAGGGCGCATGGTTTTATCTGATACATTGGCTTTAGCATCAAAAGAAAAGCCATCATTGATTCTGGACTATGCGACATTAACCGGCGCCTGTCTGTATGCGATTGGTACATCTTATAGCGGTGTGTTTACCAATAAAAAAGAATGGCATGCAAACTTGATAAAAGCCGGTGAAGACTCGGGTGAACGTGTCTGGCCATTTCCATTAGATGAAGATTTTGATGACATGATAAAAAGTGACATTGCTGATGTGAAACAATGCTCACAGGAAAGCGGTGTTGACCATATATTGGCATCGCGGTTTCTACAACGATTCGTTAAGCATGATACGCCATGGGTACATATGGATCTTTCCAGTAGTCATAAAAAAGGAGGTTTGGCGCATATCCCTACAGATACAATCGGTTTTGGTGTGCGTTATAGTGTTCATTTATTGCTGAATAACTATTTAAAATAAATTACTAAACAGGGAGGTAACAAATGTCAGGCGGGATGATAAAAAATATTCGAGTATTGATACTCTTGTATATTTTATTAATGGTTGCTGTTGCTGCCTGGTTAGCCAAGGCGAGAAGTACAGATTGGGATAAACCCCTGAACGTTGTTGTGTATGCCATCAATGGTGATGGCAGTAGGGCGAGTCAGAATTATATCAGCAATATCGAAGATAGTGACTTTGATAATATAGAGAATTTTTTCGAAAGTTCAGCAAAACGTTATCAATTACCGTTGAACAAACCGGTAGATGTGTCTTTTGCCGGAGAGTTGACAGTGAAGCCTCCATTGCCACCGCGTAAGGGTTCAACTTTGTCAGTGATGCTTTGGAGTCTTAAGTTACGTTACTGGGCCTGGAAGAATGATGATTATCCCTATCCGGAAGATGTGCAGATTTTTGCGTTGTATTTTGATCCTGACCAGACTTCAACTGTTGCGCACTCATTGGGTTTGCAAAAAGGCTTGATTGGTGTTGTTAATGTATTTGCCAGTAAGAAAATGAAAAAAGAGAATCATGTGATCATCGCACATGAGTTGCTACATACGGTTGGTGCTATCGATAAATATAATCCAGATACTAATCAGCCTCTTTATCCAATTGGTTATGCTAATTCTCAGCAATCACCTTTATACCCGCAAACAAAAGCAGAAATCATGGCTGGTCGAATAGCGATAACTGAATCAAAGGCCGAGCAACCTCGAGAATTAAAACAGGTGGTGCTGGGCGAAGCGACAGCAATTGAGATAAATTGGCTTAAAATTAACTAGAACCAGGCAAAACACCGCAGAATCCGTAGAAATCCATCCACTTTTAGTTATCTCTCTGTATAATGCCGGCCTTTCGCACATCAAGGCAGCCCGAATAAGTGACTCAAAAACTCCGTAATATCGCAATTATCGCCCATGTTGATCATGGTAAAACCACCTTAGTGGATAAACTCCTGCAGCAATCAGGCACATTTGATAGCCGTACAGCGCCGACTGAACGCGTTATGGACTCAAATGAACTGGAAAAAGAGCGTGGAATCACCATTCTCTCCAAGAATACAGCCATCAAATGGAATGATTATCGTATCAATATTGTCGATACGCCGGGACATGCCGATTTTGGTGGTGAAGTCGAACGCGTTCTTTCCATGGTTGATTCAGTATTGTTATTGGTTGATGCCGTTGACGGCCCGATGCCACAAACCCGGTTTGTGACACAAAAGGCGTTTGCTATGGGGTTTAAACCGATAGTTGTGATAAACAAGATCGATCGTGATGGTGCGCGTGCGCACTGGGTTCTTGATCAGACTTTCGACCTGTTTGACAAACTAGGCGCTTCTGACGAGCAACTGGATTTCCCCGTTATTTATGCCTCCGCATTAGGTGGCTACGCAGGATTTGAAGAAGATGTCCGTGATGGTGATATGACGCCATTATTTGAAACAATAATTAGTCAAGTATCAGCTCCGGATGTAGAAGAGGGTGGTTCATTGCAAATGCAGGTTTCTACACTCGATTACAATAGTTATGTTGGTATTATCGGTGTAGGTCGAATTAAGCGCGGTACGATAAAATCCAATATGCCAGTGGCCTTGATTGATATAGAGGGCAAAAAACGCAAGGGCAAGATTTCATTGGTCTATAGTTTCCATGGTCTCGATCGCATTGAGGTCGAATCGGCTTCAGCGGGTGATATTGTTGCTATTGCCGGCCTCGATCCGCTGAGTATCTCGGATACGATCTGTGATCCGGAGAATGTTGAAGCCTTGCCAGCATTAACGGTAGATGAACCTACCATTAGTATGACTTTCCAGCCCAATACCTCACCTTTTGCTGGCAAAGAAGGGAAATACGTGACCAGTCGAAATATCTGGGATCGTTTACAACAGGAATTAAAACATAACGTTGCTTTAAGAGTAGAAACAACCGAAGACTCCGATAAGTATCGTGTATCTGGTCGCGGTGAATTACATCTATCTATCCTGATCGAAACCATGCGTCGCGAGGGTTATGAACTTGCCGTTGGTCGTCCGCAAGTTATCGTCCATGATCTGGGTGACCATAAAGAAGAACCCTATGAACAACTCACCGTTGATATCGAAGCGATACATCAGGGTGCAATTATGGAAAAACTCGGTGACCGCCGGGCCGATCTGAAAAATTTACAACCCGATGGTAAGGGCAGAGTACGTCTTGAATACATTATTCCTGCTCGCGGTTTGATCGGGTTTCGTAGTGAGTTCCTAACACTAACTTCAGGTACCGGATTGTTATATAACGTGTTTGATCACTACGGTGTGTATGTACCTGTAAGTATTGGTCAACGTAATAATGGCGTATTGATATCTAATGGACTTGGAAAGGCCGCGGGTTATTCTTTATTCAATCTGCAAGAACGTGGTAAGTTATTTATCGGTCATGCTGAAGATATTTATGAAGGAATGATCGTTGGTATACATGCGCGGGATAACGATTTGGTTGTGAATGCCCTGAAAGGTAAACAATTAACCAACGTACGCGCCTCAGGTACAGATGAAAACATTGTCCTGACAACACCGATTAGATTGACGCTGGAACAGGCACTGGAATTTATTGACGATGATGAACTGGTAGAAGTAACACCAAAGACCATCCGTATTCGTAAAAAGCATTTAAAAGAACACGAAAGAAAGAGTGCTTCAAGAAAAGCAGGGTAAAGAATAAAATCCTGGTCCTAAAAGATAAGTCGAAATAAAAACCGAATTAGATTGATGTAGTTCGGTTTTTATTGACTGATGTATATGTCAATACCAGTTATTTAGCAATTTTAATGAGCCCATGTTCTTGGCCAATAACGGATATTCTATAAAATAATTATCCACGGCAGTGTGCTATTGAAAGTAGACATAAAGCGCACGACACTAGATAAATTGTAGTGCATTGTGAATTTGTTTCCAGTGCTTATGATTATTTGGTGTCATTGGATATGCGGCGAGCGAGTAAAAACACACTTTTAAAACCATCTATGTCGGGTTCATTACAGCATATTGGTGTATCAAAATTTCTTTCCTTTAGATCTTCAATTACAGTATTAATATCATATGTGTGTAACTGCATAGCAGGTTCGAATAGAGGTCGATGTTTTATTAGGTTTCTCAACCAATGCAGTGGGGGGGGGAGGGCGTAGCGAAAACGTACTGCTGCTCTGACAAGATTAGAAGCATTGCATGATATAAATAAATGAACAGCTAAGTAACCGCCTGGCTCTACTTTAAGAGAGAGTTCCTGCAAGATTAATCGGCCACGTTCCCATGGGATGTGTTGGAGAACTATGTAAGAATGGATTAGGCTAAATTTACCGACAACATTCGTGAGCAGGTCATCAGACAAAACGAAGCCAACATTTGTAATGCCAAGTGACTTAGCATTATCTGCAGCTTCTGCAATCATGGAAGGCGAAATGTCAACACCTAGAGCATATGCAGTACGTTTGGCTAACGGTAGTGTGATACGACCAACGCCGCAGCCAAAGTCAAGTGCTCTATTCGGTTGGAATGTTTGGTTGAAATTTTCGTTTATAAGCCGAAACACCCTTTTAATATGAGTATTTCCTGTAGCAAAAAATTCCTTTTTTATGACGTCGTTGAGTCTATCTTTATGATATCTGTCAGAGCTAAGGACTCCAAAATATGGGTCTGTCGCTCCCCATCGCTCCCAATCTTTGTCAGTTCCCATGAGTAACCTTTTAAGTACGGTATCTGCTGCCAACTAAATTTTAAGGGACACTTTTACCATACGACATAAATATGAAAATTGTTATAAATCACGTTGATTATAGTTATCCTATATCCAAGGTGTCCATTTTGAGTCGATAGTAGCATAATAACTTTATTTCTAGATTAGAAGCAGACATAGAAAAGGCCGATCTGCATATAACGCAGTTCGGCCTTTTATACACAGCGTCTTATTAGTATCTGACTAGTATTGAGTAACTCAGAGTCGTACTACTTTCGGCAGGTACTTCGATATGCCATTCAGCAGTGCCGGCAGCCACTTTTTTAAAAGGATGACTTTGTTCAAGCATCTTCCAGTCGCCGGGTACGGGTTCGCGTACAATGACAGTCACGGCTTCAGACTTTGCATTCTTTAGTTCTACCTCATAGGCACTCTCGAAGGCATAATTGTATTTTCCATAGGCGTTACGTTTTGCAAAATTGGTTTGTTTTTTATCAGCCGTTATATCAAATGCATCGCCTAGTTTTAAACGTATGTCCTCATTCTTTGGCGTGTGGTCAATGTTGTCTTCACCAATAAACTGCGCATTACCAGCTTTATCTTTTTTATACACTCGAACTGTGCCTTTAGGTAAGGGCAATCCAAGACCTGACTTTTCCTTATTTTGAAATTCAACATAAACACCTACTTTCAATTTTTGACCGATATTGCCGTAACTACTTTGGTAATAATATTCATTACCTTGTAACAGGAATTCCTTATTTACAGGTATTTGTGCAGCGGTTAACAATGCAACTTGTTTGGTTTGATTGTTCGAGAGTGTAGTGGGACGATTTAAACTATAAAGATGGTATTCAAATAGACTTTCTTCCTGAACGCTATCTTCCATGACTATTTTAGCCGCAGCCATTGTTCTACCATCCAGTCGATGCTGGAGTTTATTTTTAACGACGTTTACATCACCCGCGACTAATTGAAGTTTGGCATTGTTATAAGCGGTACCACTTTTATTGTTTAAAGTGACCCAGCCCATTAAATCAAGTTTGCTATCGTCCGCGTTTAGTTCAGCCACATAATCTGCTTTCCAGGATAGACCTGATGAAAGATAACTCAGTTCGACATCTTGTGGCTTAGCTATCTGATTATTGAGTTGGATGACGAGTGTTGGTTGGTCACGAAGGTTGTCGGGCACTTTATCAAAGATGAAACGACCGCGTGGGTTGGTTTCAATTCGATCGCCTATCTTTACAACAACACCTTGGTTAGTGCTTAAGACCGTCGCTTGTTCGATATTCTCTACACCGGTTACCGGATTCATCGTTGCTATTTTGATTTGTTTTCCTACATATTTTTCCAGTATTTTTTGTGGCGTAAGCAAATCAAAATCAAAATTCTGTTCCAGAATATTAAAGGCTTTGTTGTTATTCAGACATCTTAATAAGGATGTTTCTGGACGCATTGTCGCACTGACGCCACGAAAAGCGAGAAGATTAAAACCCTGATCCAGAGTTATAGATCGTCGGTCTTTAATTAATGCCAGATTTTCATTGTAGATTGTTACTGCAACAGCATTCTGGTCTTCAAGTGTGCTTGTTTTTTCATGTTCTATTGCACTTGCAATAGAAGTTAAAAATATCAATGTTGCGACAGACATGGTTTTTAGTAGTTTATCAAGAAGGATTAATTTCATTATTGTTCTCCAGTCAGTTAATTTTTAAAATCTACTGGCTTAAACGAATGAAATTGAGAAAAGGGTTAATTGAATTTAAATTATTTCAGGAATAAAAAAAGCCGGTAAGAAGACCGGCTTTAATGTGTTGGAAAGATAAGTAATTAAAAGAATGCCATCGTCCGCACCTCTATACTTTCACGTGTTGCTGCATTCTCCGGGGAAGTAGGATCCTCAAAAGCACTATGCCCCATTGAACTTGATAGACCGGGCTCGCTTTCGTAAGTCTTGAGTAATAAAGCTTGTTCTGGAGTCATTCTGGGAAAGTAATACCAGCGATGCTTGGGTGAATAGCGTATGACATAGATTTCACCAGTACGGTCGCTGTACTTTAATTCCATTATCAATTTATCTTCTTCTATAGTCGTAGTGTCATCGATCATGGCTAGGGGAAACTCTTCTACGGTACGATAAAGTGGTTTCCAGACATTAAAAAATGCGACTCTACGTTTTAGTAATTCATCCGCTTCATCCGGTAATAATTCTCGAACACGTTGTGGCCCTGATTTTGGTGTGTAATCACTATGCGCCAGTTGTACTGTAGGGCGTTGTATTTCAGATTGAACTTTTAAATCTGCCGGCATAGGTTTACGGATAGTATGATCAAATACTTCGACCCGGTGTGCACCGGTGTGCTGTTTTACAAATTCAACAATCAAAGGATAAAAAGAATTTCTGATCTCATCATTATCGTTATATTTGTCAAACGTATTATCAATAGACTTGAGCTCAAAGCCTTCGCGATCAAGAGAGAACTTATCTACATTTGGCCAACCATTAAAAATTTTTACTTCATGTGGATCAGTGCCCGGCGGATTTAACTCGATCGATGGATCAGGTTCATAGAAGTAATAATCCGGTGGTATCCCATTATCAACGGTGTAGTTTATTGTTGATGTAACGAATTCTTCATTTTCCATAATCATCTCGATTAATTATTATGTTCAACAGGGGGGTAATGAATGTGAGTTCAATATTATCTGCCGAGCTTAAAACCAGGACCAACATAGGTTTCTTCCCAACAGGCTAATTGTTCTACACCTTCCGTCATCCATTTGCTCAGGTTTGCATGAGCATCAAGCGGTAGCTTTTGTAAGCCATGTAAATGCATTGGTGCGGCTACGGCAATATCAGCAATGGTAGGACTATTACCGCAAAGCCAACCATTCTTGCCCAAACGTTCATCTAAGATGCCGGCTAATAGATGAAATGTTTCATCTTGAGCTGCGAGAACTGCAGCATCTGGTTCAGCTTCCAATAAAGGTTTAACGACATTTTCAACCAGGTAGACGTAACATGATGGGAACCAGCTTGATGATTCCCATAGTAACCAACGATTTATATCAGCTCGTAGATTAAGATCAGTTGGATAAAATGCATTTTTACCGTTTTTATCTGCAGCATATTGCAAGATTGCGTTTGATTCCCATAAGGTTAAATCACCATCTACCATGGATGGCATACTGCCATTTGGATTGATGGCTAAATACTCAGGACTTTTATGTTGTCCCTGAAAATAATCAACATGCTCTAATTCATAATCAACACCCATTAGTTTTAGCCCGGCAATTACTTTGCGGCTGTTAACTGAGATTGGATCTGCATAAATTTTCATTTTTATTTCCTCAAACGTTGTCATTTCAGAGTATAGATCAAAGCTATAAGCTGTATTAATGATGTCTTAGCACAGTTGTTATTTTCTTAGATTGTCGACAATTTATCGTAATTTTGTGAAAAAGTAAAACACAAAGGGCTTACATTCCATATATTGTTAACAATAAGTTGGTTTTTAATAGAACATAACAATTTCAAAAATATAAAAAAGGCCGGTTAATCCGGCCTTTTTTATTTGAACAATAAGAGAAAAGACTACTTCTTCTTTGCTTCTTCGCGTGCCAATGTTTCAGCAATAACAGTCTCGGCCACATTTTTAGGGCAAGGATTGTACTGTAAGAATTCCATTGAAAACTGACCTCGACCGGATGTCATCGTACGCAGTGAGCCAATATAGCCAAACATTTCACTTAAAGGAGCTTCTGCTTTAATTCGGATACCGGTAGGCATGGCTTCCTGTGATTTAATCATGCCACGACGACGATTCAGATCGCCGATAACGTCACCGACATGATCTTCAGGCGTATACACGTCAATCTTCATGATCGGTTCCATTAATTGTGGGCCAGCCTTTGGCATACTCTGTCTATAACCAGCAGCTGCAGCTAATTCAAATGCGATGGCAGAGGAGTCAACGGCGTGGAAAGCACCGTCAACCAGGTTTACCTTGAAATCTAAACAGGGATAACCGGCTAGAACGCCTCTAACCATACTTTTTTTGAAACCGCCTTCAATTGCCGGCCAAAATTCTTTTGGTACGTTACCACCGGTTACAGTTGACTCAAAAACGAAGCCACTACCGGGTTCACCGGGTTCAATAACGTAATCAATCTTGCCGTACTGGCCAGAACCACCGGATTGTTTCTTATGCGTGTAAGAGTCTTCAATACGTTTTGTTACTGTTTCGCGATAGGCTACTTGTGGACTACCGACGATAACTTCAACACCGTGGGTACGTTTTAAAATATCGACTTTAATATCCAGATGTAATTCGCCCATCCCTTTCAGGATAGTTTCACCACTATCTATGTCTGTCTCAACGCGGAAAGAAGGATCTTCTTTAATCATTTTACCAATTGCCACACCCAATTTTTCTGAAGCAGCTTTATCTTTTGGCTCAACAGCAATTGAGATAACGGGATCAGGGAAAACCATGGGTTCCAGCGTCGCTGGCTTATTAGGATCACATAAGGTGTGTCCGGTTTGTACGTTCTTTAATCCAATCGCAGCAACGATATCACCTGCTTGCGCACCTTCAAGTTCAATACGTTCGTCTGCATGCATTTCGACGATACGACCAATGCGTTCGGTTTTACCAGTAAACGTATTTAGTACCGCTGATCCTTTTTCAAGTCTGCCGGAATAAATACGTAAGAAGGTCAATGCGCCAAAACGATCATCCATAATCTTGAATGCCAATGCGCGTAATGGTTTATCTGCGTCAACGGTAGCAACTTCACCTGTTGGATTACCCTCCAAATCTACTTCAGGTTGTGGTTCAACTTCTGTTGGGCTAGGTAAATAATCTACAACCGCATCCAATACCAATTGCACACATTTATTTTTAAATGCCGAACCACAAAATGTCGGGAAGAAACTCAGGTTAATAGTACCTTTGCGGATACAAGCTTTTAGTTCATCAATGGAGGGTTCTACACCATCCAGATATTTTTCCATTACGGCGTCGTCTTGGTCAACAACGGTTTCGATTAATTTCTCACGCCATTCTTCCACTAGATCTGCCATGTCAGCAGGCGGTTCCTGAATCTCATAATTTAGCGGATCATTTTCATCATTCCAGATCCAGGCCTTGCGCGTTAGAAGATCAACAGCGCCAACAAAGTTATCTTCAATACCAATGGGTAGAACCATAACCGCTGGTTTTGCACCTAATACGTCTTCAACCTGTTTCACAACACGATAGAAATCGGCACCAATACGGTCGAGTTTGTTAACCCAAATAATTCGCGCCACTTCTGAATCATTGGCATAACGCCAGTTGGTTTCAGATTGGGGTTCAACACCGCCAGAACCGCAGAATACGCCGATACCACCATCGAGTACTTTGAGTGAACGATATACTTCGATAGTGAAGTCCACGTGGCCCGGTGTATCAATAATATTGAAACGATGATCTTTCCAGAAACAGGTGGTTGCAGCAGACTGAATAGTAATACCGCGTTCACGTTCTTGATCCATGAAATCAGTGGTGGTTTCACCATCGTGCACTTCGCCGACTTTATGGATTTTTCCGGTGAGCTTCAAAATTCGCTCGGTCGTGGTGGTTTTACCTGCGTCCACATGCGCGAAGATACCTATGTTTCTATACTTCGATAAGTCAGCCATTGTTCTACTCTATATAAAGTTAAATTAATTAAATCGATTATGTTTCTGCACCAGATTCAGGAAAAATAGCGCTACCGTATACCACATCTATTGAATTACTACTGAGATGACCGCATTGACGTGCAAACTGGCGGGCGGAGTATAAACCAGAATGGTTAAAGATGTGAAATCGAGCTTCATTTCACTGCAAAAAAAACTAAAAATCTGCCTTATTTGGCTGATCAACCCAATAATGGTGGCATTAAATGGTCAAAATCATCAAATCCAAACTTTAGGTCAGTTTAAAGTCGACGTATAATTCTGAAAATGCATGATATTCCAAACCGAATCGCTGACGTATTATTAGAAGTAGAGGCTAGTCTGCGCACATGTGGCAAATGGGATCAATCCAAGCCCGATGCCAGCGATCTTAATAGTACAATCCCTTTTTGCATGGACACGCTTAAATTCGAGCAATGGTTGCAATGGATATTTTTGCCAAGAATGAAAGACACTATTGAGCAGACCAGACCATTGCCGTTACAAAGCGGTATATTTGAATATGCTGAAGAATGTCTGCATAAGGATGACCCATCTACAAATGCCTTGCTGAAGCAACTCAAGCGGTTTGATGATTTGATCAGCATTCAAGCCGGTGGTTTGAGACACTAATATATAGTCTCTATTGTGTTTATGGACGCCGTGTCATAATGTAATTTCATCTCCTGGGTCACCGACGCGAATGGATAAATTCAATAGAGTTATTGCTGATTCAAGGCGAAATGCGGAGTCTCGAGGCCATGGTTATCGAGAGCAGGCACTCAAATTGTATCCGTGGATATGTGGTAAATGTAAACGGGAATTTACTCGAGAAAATATCAGTGAGTTAACCGTCCACCACAGAGATCATAATCATGACAATAATCCTGGGGATGGAAGCAATTGGGAGTTGTTATGCCTTTATTGTCACGATCATGAGCATGCAAAATACCTGGATGCCAATGTTGCAGCAACCAATGCGACTAATGAACTTAAGCGGGGACATGCAACCGGCAAGCCTTTCGCTAATTTGAAGGATTTGTTGAATAAGTAAGGGGATAACTTAGGACATTCATCGTTTGTATGTTCCTGCACAAACGATATACATTACATCCCTGTAAATAAAAAAACCGCTCATAAGAGCGGTTTTTAGTTTTACTTCGAGCTGAGATTAAACAGCAGGAATTGATTTCTCAACAATCTTCTTAACGCTGGTTGCATAAGATTCGCCCAATTTTGCAATCTCTTGAGCATCTTCTACCGCATGTGTAGACAGATTTTGTGCAACTTCAACCTGACTGGTCAGATATTTTTGCAGTGAATCAATATCTTTAATCTCTGCCGCAGATTTAAGTGATTCAACACTTAACTTTGCATTTTCCTGAATGGTCTTTACCTGAATAGCAGTGATTTGTTCAATGCTTTTTAGTGCAAGGTCATTCAACTCTTTTATAGGTGCTAACATTTTTTCGTACATGTTTTCCATTTGTGTTTCTCCAATTATTTTATTAAAACATTGGAGCTAATTATACGCTTATTATGTTGCGTTGCAACAATTATTATATTTATTTTAAGTTATTGAATATAATGAAATAAAAATAATTCTGTAATTATTATGTTGAAAATATAGGTATAAAATTTAAGTGCTTAATTGGGCTTTCCAATCAAAAAAACCGCTCATCAGAGCGGTTTAGTCGATTAATTTTTGAGTAATCTTATTGCGGAATTATCGTTTTTTCGACAACTTCCTTTGCGTTTATAGCAAATGACTTGCTGAGATCTGCGATCTCTTGTGCATCAACCGCAGCATTATCAGAAACGTATTGTGTGACTGCGATCTGACTTTCTAGGTAAGTCTTGAAAGACTCAAGATCTTTAATGTCTTGAAGAGTATTTAGTGCGTACATACCAATTTTTGCATTGTCCTGGAAAGCTTTAAGCTGCAGGGACGTAATTTGTTCAATGCTTTTGAATGTCAGCTCATTCAACTCCTTAATTGGAGCAAGTATCTTTTCATATGTGTTTATCATGGATTATCTCCAAAAGTTAAATTTTTAATTAACGAAGATTATACGCCGAATATGTTGCACCGCAACAATATATTAAGGAAAGTGTGATTTAGTCGAACTTATTGAATTTATTGCATCAATTTAATGCAAAAAATGTTTAATGCACAATGTTGCACATTAAACATAGATTAATTAATGGTGAAAGTTAGTAAATTAATCACTTATTTTTTGTCTGACGCCATAAATGTGGATTTAGTGTCTTTTTTATCTTTTTTTGAAGCCCGTTTTTCTTTTAAAGTCAGTGCTGGTTTTTTCTTTGCTTCTCTGCTGCTGTGTTGTTCTTTTGACATTTGGAGTACTCCGAAACGGATGATAGGTATATTGCATACCGGTATATCACTCTACTGCAAGATGTTGAAAATAAACATCGATATAAGTAAATAGAAGGAATTACTTTTTATTCAAACATCCATTTATCCCAATAGGGTGGTGTTTCAAAATAACCTTGCATGTAGTCAACAAAACTTCTGACTTTTACAGACATATGTTTTCGATGTGCATAGATCAGATTGATAGGTAAAGCGCCGGGTTCGTATTTTTCCAATACTGGTTTGAGTCTGCCTGATTGTATATCCAGGCCAATCATATAGGAGGGCAGTTGTGCTAAACCACTACCGTTTATAGCCGCTACGCGTAAAGCATCCGCAATATTTGATCTTAAATAATCACCCGATATTTCAATCTTTTTTTCTTGCCCATCAACATTAAAAATCCAGTCAGATGAAAACACCAGGTTATGACACATACCTAAACAAACATGTTTATCCAGGTCCTCAGGTGTTAATGGAATACCATTTTCTGCCAGATACTCCGGTGAAGCACATACAATAAAACGACTTGAAGAGATCTTTAAAGCAACTGCACTCGTATCTTCCAGCGTGCCGACACGAAAAGCCAGATCCATGCCTCGATCAACCAGATTATCAAAATCATCTGAAAGGTTAAGTTCGATTGAGACATTAGCAAACTGTTTTTTATAGCCTTTAATAGCCCTGGCGACATGAAATGAACCGAATGAGGGTGGTGCCATTATGCGTAGTGTGCCGACGGGTTCGTTTTGTAATTCAGAGACACATTGTTCTGCCTCTTCGACTTCCGTAAGAATATCGATAATTTTCTTGTGATATGCACTACCGACTTCTGTCAGGCTAAGTTGACGGGTAGTTCTGTTTAAGAGTCTTGCCCCCAGACTGGTTTCCAGATCCCGAACGTATTTTGAACACATGGTGTTTGAAATATCGAGCTCTTCTGCAGCTGCAGCAAAGCTACCCAATCGAGTAACGGTGGCAAACACTTTCATGCTGGTTAGCCTATCCATTGTTGCATCCTTTGTTCTTGTTCTTTAGTGATTATGTCTTTTTTGGAAAGAGTCCATGAACTGAAACAGCGTTGCTAATGCAGGTGATCGTACCTATATTTATTGCAACGCACAAATTTAAACCATTTAACAGGAGTCTTTAACCATGAAAAATATTAAATATATGTTTTTAATATCAATATTATCCCTTAGCTCAGCTTTTGCAGCTTCAAGCCCAGCGGCAAGTCTCGAAGAAATGAGCGCTATATGGGTATCCAGTTTCGACAATGGCAATACAGAAAGTCTGAAGTCATTGTATACCGAAAATGCGATGGCTTTTCCACCAAGTAGTGAAATTCTTCAAGGTCCGACTGCGATTAGTGCCTATCTTGAAAGTTTGAAAAAAGTTGGGTTTGGTGAATATTCAATATCAAATGTTGATACGCAGATAAAAGGTGATACGGCTTATACAACCGCACTTTGGGAAACAACACGCATTGATGCAAACGGTAATGAAATCATACTTGATGGCAACATTACTAATGTATTGGAAAGACAAGTAGACGGCAGTTGGAAAATCAAACTCCAGAGCTGGAATTAATAAATACCTCCTCCTAAGGATAGTCTCTTAGATTAATTAATCGGTACACAAGGATGTGTATTTACATAAAATAATTTTTCAATATTCACTTATATTGAGTTGCCGCAATTTCGTAGCTACCGCTAGCGGCAAAAAAACAGATACAATGCGGAAAAAATCCACGAACTCGTCTTATCAAATTTAAACTCAGGTAATTATTAAATGAGTAAAACCAGCCCGTTGTTAAAATCTTTTCCATTAAACAAATCTCTGGAATTAAGAAATCGTATAGTAATGGCACCATTAACTCGTGGTCGAGCAGGTAGTGCTCGATTGCCGAATGCATTAATGGCCGAATATTACAGCCAACGCGCATCTGCGGGTTTGATTATCTCTGAGGCAACGGTAGTTTCAAAACAGGCTATAGGCTGGATTGATTCTCCCGGTATCTATAGCGACGAACAGATGCAGGGTTGGCAACAGGTGGTTGATGCCGTGCATGATGCTGGTGGCACCATTTTTTTACAGTTATGGCATTGTGGTCGAGCATCACACAGCAGTTTCCATAATGGTCAATTGCCGTTTGCACCTTCAGCGATAAAATTGAATGGCGAATATATTCAAACCCCGAAGGGCAAGGAAGATTATGAAGTTCCTCATGAAATGACACAGGAAGAGATCCAGGCGACAGTTAATGATTATAAAAAAGCTGCCAGACGTGCAATGCTCGCAGGCTTTGATGGTGTTGAAGTACATGCAGCTAATGGTTATCTGATTGATGAGTTTTTACAGTCGAAAACGAATCAGCGCACAGATAAGTATGGTGGCAGTATTGCAAACCGATATCGTTTTCTAGATGAAGTTTTACAAGCCGTAATGGAAGAAGTGTCTGTCGATAGAATTGGTGTACGACTTGCGCCAAATGGGGTTTTTAATGATATGGGCTCACCAGATTTCCGTGAGCAATTTACATTCGTAGCAGAGCAACTTAATAATTTTTCATTAGCCTATATTCATATTATGGATGGTCTTGCATTTGGATTCCATGAACTGGGCGAAGCGATGACTCTGGAAGAGTTTCGTAAAGTATTCAAAGGTCCGATAATGGGCAATTGCGGTTACACTCAGGAAACCGCAGAAAAGGCTATTAAGGATAAGCATGCTGATTTAATTGCATTTGGCCGCCCGTTTATCAGTAACCCTGATTTAGTAGAACGCTTTACTAATGATTGCCCGCTTGCCCCGGAAGCACCAACCGAAGTCTGGTATGCGGCATCAGAAAAAGGTTATGCAGATTATCCTGTCTATAGTGCTGATGACTAATGTCGGATTAAGTCATCCCGTAATTTGATACTTAAATATAAGTGAATAACGTTATATACGAATAAAAAGAAGCAGTCCTGATGAATACAATTCTTATCGGCGTTGTGATTTATATCATTGCACAATTCTCTTTCGGTTTGTTGCTAAGTCATCGCATTAAAGATGAACAGGACTTTATACTGGCTGGTCGTAAACTTGGGCCGTTATTAGGTGCCTTTACTGTTTTTGCTACCTGGTTCGGGGCAGAATCGGTTATAGGCGCCGCCGGTAATATTTATACCAATGGTTTATCCGGCAGCAGTAGTGACCCGTTTGGTTATGGTCTTTGTTTAATCGCTATGGGTTGTTTTTTTGCCATCCCATTATGGAAAAGAAAATACACTACCTTTGGTGATTTCTTTCGAGAACGTTATTCGAATAAGGTCGAGAAATTATTTGTTTTATTAGTTGTTCCCTCTTCAATCTTTTGGGCTGCTGCCCAGATCCGCGCATTTGGACAAATCGTTAGTGTAATTTCAGATGTTGAAGTAAATCTGGCAATTGCAAGCGCTGCGTTATTGGTCACTATCTATACAATGATAGGTGGTATGCGTGTGACGGCAATAACCGATCTTGTTCAGGGCGTGCTCCTGATTATTGGTTTGTTTATATTATTTATTTTTATTCTGAATTCTGCTGCTGGACTTGATGCATCGCTGGCACTGATTCCACCAGAACGAATCCGGTTATTTGAAAGCGATATTTCATTACTGCAATCAATTGAAAAATGGGCTGTCCCGATCTGTGGTGCAACGCTCGCTGCTGAATCGATTGCTCGTATTCTTGCAACAAGGTCAGCCAATACAGCTCGGTTTTCGGCTGTTAGTGGCGGACTTTTGTATATCACAATTGGTATTATTCCTTTGTATATAGGATTGCTTGGTCCCGAACTGGTAGCCGGACTGGATGATCCCGAACAAATCATTCCCGTGTTAGCAAAACAGCATCTTTCAACCTTCTTTTATATTTTATTTTGTGGTGCGTTAGTGTCAGCAATTCTGTCGACTGTAGACAGCGCTTTATTAGCGGCCGCTTCATTGATATCGCATAACGTTGTGGTGCCATTACGTTCGAATATAACGGAAGCAGGTAAGGTAACTGTTGCACGCATCAGCGTCATCGGGCTTGGGGTAATAGCCTATTATTTCGCTGTAAATGCCGGCGGTGTTTATGAACTGATTCAAACAGCAGTAGCATTTGGTACAGCGGGTATATTTGTGGTGGGTACAATCGGTCTTTTTACATCTTTTGGTGATCAATACAGTGCATTTACCGGGCTGTTTATTGGTTCAGCAGTATGGGTGGCAGGTGAGTTTGTTTTCAGCTGGGAAACTCCTTATTTATTTGCATTAGTAAGTGCAGCAATTGCCTATACGTTGGTTGCGATGATTGAACATAGGCTTTTCAGACAGTTACAGGTATAGAAAGAATTGATTAGCGCGTTATAAAATTGCTTATTGATTTCTCTCAATATAGTCCAACAGGGTCTTGTCATTAAGCACAGGTTGAATGACTGTGCTCAGTATGTCATTTATCAATTCTGCATTTTTTTCTTCGCTGGGTGCATTCAGTACTTCTTGTTTATGGCTTGCATTAAAGTTTTTAGAAATATTTCCGGCGGTACTCGTGATCGTTACTGAAACTTTTGCTGTAACTTCAACTTCGCTGATTCGATGTTCACCATAGCCCTGATAGGTTAATTCGACGATAACGATATTCATTCGGGTGGCAGCAGATTTATCAATGTTATAACCGGCTTTTTCAAACAGCGGTATTAGATTTAAACGAATCTTTTCGGTAATGTCACCCTCAGTTTTTATTATAGCGGTTTCTTTATAAACGCCACCGCGTTGACCTAATACAGGACTTTTCCTTTTATCAGTGACAGACAATGAGAAGCGCGTATTCGCAATGACCGATAACTCTTCAGGAAGCTTGAGATCGGGATCAATTTTTACAGTTTGCGGACTAAGTGCGCAGGCGGTCAGGAATAAAAAGATTAAAAAAACATTGATAGTTTTTTTCATTTGAACACAATCCTCAAAAAAGGGATGAAGGTTAAACATACTATATATTAGTGTAGACGGATGCTGTAAACATAATTTTAAATGTATAGTATGTTTGTAAGATATTTCAATATTTTACTTTGTTGAGAGGGCTTTATATCTATGAATAGAAAATCCAGTGATAATTTAAGTGTAGCTGTACTTGGATTAGGCATTATGGGCAGGGCGATCGCACAGAACCTTGAAGAGGATGGTCTATTAATGGCGACCTGGAACAGGACCGCTTGCCCGGATGCCCCGCAATATACCCCTGAGATTAAAGAGGTGCTTAATAAAGCCAGATTTCTTTTTATTGTTGTTACTGATGGAAAAGCAGTTTCGTATGTATTGAACCTGATCAAACCATTCCTGAGAGAAGACCATATTGTTGTGCAATGTTCTACCGTTATGCCTCAGGAGAATATTGAATTCTCACATCAGGTTGCGTTGACTAATGCCACATTTGTTGAAGCATTACTTGGTGGTAGTAAAGTGGCAGTGGTGTCTCGCAAACTACCTTTTTATCTTGGTGGAGACATAAAAGACGTTAAGTGTATAGAACCAGTTTTATCAGGATTATCATCCAGTATTATTCATGTTGGTGAGGTAGGTAAGGCAAGTGTCGCTAAACTTGCGATGAATTTGAATCTTGCAATTCAGATTGAAGCGCTTTGTGAGAGTTATGCTTATGCAATCAGTAATGGACTGGACGACGAGCAGTATTTTGAAGTATTACGTAATAACACAGGTTGGAATTATCTCGCGGAATACAAAGAGCCTAAATTAAGAAACCGGGATTATAGTCCTCAATTTTCTGTGAGAAATATGTTGAAAGATGTGAAGCTTGCCTTAGCGACGGATAAAACATCTCGGGGTTTAACCCTGTTAAAAAAAACCAGGGATATTTATGCCAGTGGAGAAGAGAAAGGTCTGGGGGATGAAGACATGATCGCACTACTTAAAATGATACAGCCCGAATAGTTTAATAGTATTTATTGCTGGTATAACCACTTCAATACTTCATCTTGTACCAGTGTCCCAATTGTATTTTGTACGCCTTTATAGTTTTGTAATGTCACGATAATATAATTTTTATTATTTTTACTCTTAACATAACCTGCCATTGCCCGGACATCGTCAATTATGCCTGTTTTTATTCGTGCACTTCCCGGTGGAATTATACCTTTGAGACGTTTTCTAACGGTTCCATCAACACCAACAAGAGGAAGTGATGAGAAAAATTCCGGCTGGTAGGGACTATGTAATGCGTGTTGCAACAGCAGAGCCAGTGTTTTCGCAGACACTCGCGCACTCCGTGATAGACCTGAACCATTTTCGATAATCAACTTAGGAGCCAGGATACCTATAGTATTCAACCAGTCTGCGATAGCTTTTCTGCCAGCTGGTTTACTTCCTGTAGTATTAAGATACTCACCACCGATAGTGAGTAACAATTGTCTGGTCATTACGTTGTTACTGTATTTATTGATGTAGGTAATAATTTCAGTCAATGGTTTTGAAGGCACTATGTAGAAGGGCCGATCTGCATCAACTGTTGTTTTTCCAATTGTGCCATCAATAGTGCCACCCATGTCTTGCCATAATGCTTTGAAGACACCGAAAATATATTCACCATTTGGCATTACTGCCCGTAACAGTTCCTGATTACCGCAATTTTTCGGATAATTGCCAGCGAACTCTACGGTAGTTACAGAACCTTGTTTGATTACATTAAATTTAAGTTGGCGATGTTTACCATGACATGCCCCGGTTACTAACTTAACCTTGTTGCTAATTTGCAGGTTCGATGCCGGTGGATCAGCATAAATATGTAGACGGTTGTCCATCGGAATGAAATAAAATTGATGTGCGCGGAAATTAAGTAAAGCAGCATCAGGAAAAGTGTTATAGACACGATATGGCCTGTTATCAAAGTCTGCCGGCGAACCAATTTCATCTTCAAAATATTCGTCATCAATCAGCAAGTCACCGGTGATATGTTTTATTCCACGATTCCGGAGTGTAAATAATAAATGCCAAAATGTTTCCCGAACCAGGAAAGGATCTCCGCGACCTTCAATAATTAAATTTCCGTTAAGTGTGCCGTTACTGAGCTTACCATCAAGATGCACATGTGTTTCCCATGTGTAATCGGGACCCAGAATCTCAAGTCCGGCGTAAGTGGGTAATAGTTTCATGACCGAAGCCGGGTTACGCGGCGTGTCAATATTTAATGCGACCAGTGGAACAGGTGAATCATATTCCTGTATATAAAGACTGAGAGAGCCTTTAGGTAACTTATGCCTTGCCAGTATTTTACTGACAGAGTCGGGTAAGTGTTCAACGCTATGATCGGCAATGGTATAGTTGCTGAATAAAATTGATATTAAAAACAGTATGTGGAAATTGAAACGCATTAAATTCATATTGAATCGAGGTTTTTATATTGTTTGTAAAGTAAATAACTGCCCCAGACAAGCGATGTCATTATCAATACTAATCCTACGGTGTCAAATGCGCTTGCAATTTCCCTGTGTGATTCCAGTTTTCCTATATCTATAAGTATTGCATTCCAGTCATGATAGCCTGGTCTGTCGGCACCGGTTACACCACCTAGTAAAATTAATTGTTGATTGTAAGCATCATCTATATATGGCGCGCATTCCATAGTGCTTTGACCTAACCACCAAAGACCAACTGATGCGCCAAAATTATTTTTGCTTTTTATCAGGAACGTCAACATAACGATAATGGGCATTAATAATTGTCCTAATGTTCCACCGAGTTTTGTCATGAACCAGCCAAATGGCATGAATATAAAGTGTCCTGCTTCATGAAATACCAGATTAATACGGTGCAGGAAGGAGTTACCTATTTCAGTGGGGTTATTAATAAAATCCATATTGATAAATTGCCATCCCCATACAGCAAGTCCAATCAACACGAGAGTACGACCATAAAAAACAAATGGATTGACCTTGTCTTCTACAAAAAAAAGACTGGAACTAAACTGGTTTATGAGTCTTGATGTATTGGATGACTCTCTTTTATGTTTAGCAACAGATTTGCTCGTTTGTGTCGAGAACTGTTGCTTCATCCATTTTGAAAAAACAATGCCACAGGCAGGACAAATATCCTGATTTGATTTTTCATCAACTTGACGTTCGTATTTACACTTGGGACAAGTTGTATACATATCAGGCTTGAGCAATCAGGTGTCCGGTCGTTCTTTTCCGCAAGACCAGCAAATTTCAAATTGTCCATCGATAATCTCATTACACTGACAATGCCAATCATCTGTTTTATCAGCAGTGGCAAATGCATCTTCTATCAGGCGTTGAGCAATTGAATAATCTGACGCATCATTCACCCATACTTCCGGCCAGCATTCATTAATGGGAAGTTCGCCTATCCCTCCGGTTAAATTCATATTTCGAAGATGGCAATCGATATCATTGGCTTCTAACAGACTATGAACATGGCCCGCCATGATGACATTATCGCTACTATAAACTTTTTTCATTATCTACATGGATGTAGTGTCATGATAAGAATAAACCAAGGCAAACGATTGAAACGATAAGAGCGAGGATACTGAGCATGGTTATTCTATTAAGATGTGTCATTGTGTTTTTCAATTGCGTAGCAAGAGATTCATTTTGCCGAGCAAGTTCTTCAATCAGTTTAAGCTGTTCCAGGTTCGATTCAGTACTCATGTCCAGACGTTGATGTAATCGTTCGATCTCATTCTTTATACCATCAATCGTTTCGGGGATATCTTCATCAGGCTTACTATCCTTACCCTGGTCACGTATTAACTTGATTAAACGCGTTGCGCCTTGAATGACAATTGGCGCTGTATTTAATATCGTATTGATTGTTGCAAGACTCATAATATTTTTTTTAGCCACGATTATCGTATAACGTTTGGATAGTAGATGAGATTAAGAAAGTAGTCTCTATGCCTGCAATTATCAAGGCGTAAGCTTTTTTTATCAGTAATACTGATACTGCAGTAATGCCTGAATAATCCATTCTGATATCAGCTTTATGCCTATCTTGAATTATCTTATTAATGGCAGATTAACCTCATAAATGTTGAAACATCTGTTTTGGATGAGACAATACATGATATGTTTACGGCTTTACATAGGATTGCGTCCTTTCCTATGTAATCAGAGGGATTTTTCCCTGAATTTTATTGTCTATAACTCCAAACATAAATAAGAGCACTAAAATATGTCTGTCATTTCAGAAATTCAACGACTGCAATCCTATATCGGGAAGCATATTATTGGTCAGGAACAACTGGTCAATCGATTACTAATTGCGTTACTCGCCGATGGTCATTTACTGGTTGAAGGCGCGCCGGGATTGGCGAAGACCAGAGCGGTAAAGGTTTTGGCCGATGGAGTAGAGGGCGATTTTCATCGTATCCAATTTACACCGGATCTATTACCGGCTGATTTGACCGGAACAGAAATTTATCGCCAGCAAGAAGGTATTTTCGTATTTCAACAAGGCCCTTTATTTCATAATCTGGTGCTTGCAGACGAAATCAATCGTGCCCCTGCTAAAGTACAATCAGCATTGCTAGAGGCAATGGCTGAACGGCAGATAACTGTGGGTAAGGAGACCTATGCTCTTCCGGGCTTATTCCTGGTGATGGCAACACAAAACCCGATTGAACAGGAAGGTACCTATCCATTGCCAGAGGCACAGTTAGATCGATTCCTGATGCACGTCACCATCGATTATCCCGATGCAGAAGAAGAACTTGATATATTAAAACTGGCGCGAACTGAAGCTAAACAATCATCAAAACCCGAAGTGATGACACCGATAACTCAACAGGTTATTTTTGCAGCTCGTGAAGAAGTCTTGTCATTGTTCATGGCAGAAAATGTTGAGCAGTATTTATTACAAATTGTTCTGGCTACCAGAAACGCGGGTGCCTATGGCGATGATCTTAGCAACTGGTTGCAATATGGCGCGAGTCCAAGAGCAACTATCACGCTGGATAGATGTGCGCGTGCCCATGCATGGTTAAAACAACGTGATTATGTTGGACCGGAAGATGTACAAGCGGTTGCTCACGAAGTATTACGTCATCGTTTGATACTAAATTATGAAGCTGAAGCGGAAGGGATGACGACTGATGCGGTTATCTCAGAATTAATAGCACGTATCGCAGTACCATAAAGCATGTCTGCTGTACCTGAATTGAAACAATCTCCCGCAAATATAACAACATCAGGCCTAATCGCACTGAGTAACAAGACCCGTGGTTTATCACTTAAACCAGGCGTTATTGGTGCGCTTCAATCGGGTGATTACCAATCGGCCTTCAAAGGCAGAGGTATGGAGTATGATGAATCTCGCTTGTATCAGGCTGGTGATGATATTCGGAATATAGACTGGCGGGTAACAGCACGAAGCGGAAAAGCGCATACAAAATTATTTCGAGAAGAACGTGAGCGTCCGGTACATCTGTGGGTGGATTTTCGAGCCCCAATGTTTTTTGCTACACGGGGGAAATTCAAATCTGTCATTGCCGCTGAACTTGCCAGTCTATTTGCATGGACTGCACAGCGTCAGGGTGATCGTGTTGGCGGGATTGTTTTTTCCGATACAGTACACCACGAATTAAAACCACAACGTGGAAAAACGGCAGTCTTGCGCTTGATTAATCATATGGTTGACCATCCGGGTTGGCAGCAACCAGAAATTGATGAAGACCAGCAACAAGGACTATTACACTCATTAATTAATCTGAAACGTCTGGTTAAACCTGGAAGTATGGTTATTCTCTTAAGTGATTTCCGCGGCTTTGACGAGAAATGCCGTTCCCACCTGATTCGATTACGACAACATAATGAGGTTGTGATGGTCCATATTTATGACTGGCTGGAAGAATTCTTGCCACCCGCGGGCCACTATCGCATCACGAATGGTCAACGGGAGTTGGAGTTTGATACACATAATCAAAAACTAATAAATGATTACACTGATAAGTTTAAAGCACATAAAAATTTATTAATAAAGACAGCACGTTCATGCCATACAAATTATCTTTGTTGTCGTACCGAAGATAATCCCGAAAGTATAATTAAAGAAGGTCTTCGCAGTAGATAAATGGAAGGCACTGATCCAACGAGTTTACCATTACGAGATATACATCTGCCTGATCCTGTCTCATGGTGGCCACTTGCGCCTGGCTGGTGGGTATTATTATTAATCGTCATAGTGACGACATTAGTACTTATTTATTTTATTAGGAGACGACGTAATTATAAATTATCCGCAGTCTATTTAGCCAAACAGGAATTAGTACGTATAACGAATATGTTTGAGAATAATCAGGATAAAGAAAATCTGGTAAAAGAATTATCCGAATTAATAAGACGCTTAAGTATTAGTATTTTCCATCGAGAAGAGGCTGCTGCACTAACTGGTCAGGACTGGCTGGAATTTCTTGATCAATATTCAGGGAAAGATAAATTCAATAGTGAGACAGGTCGGATTCTTATTGAAGCACCCTACCAGGCCAATCCGGAGTTCAACAGTAATGACTTGATTAGTTTAGTTTCGTCATGGCTTGATTCAGTTGCAAAAATCAAAAGAGGCAGTTCATGATCCATTTTGATTGGCCGTGGGTGCTTACATTGTTGCCTTTGCCGTTTCTTATTCGGTTCTTTTTAAAACCCACAGAGATAGTTAATGAAGCGGCTTTACGTGTACCTTTTCTTAAAGAATTCGGAACACAGACGAATGATGAACATCATATTGATGTTAAACAACGTTTACTCTGGTTAGCTGTTATTGCCTGGTGTTGTTTGATTATTGCCGGCATGCGGCCACAGTGGTTGGGTGATTTTATTGATATACCGGTGAGTGGTCGAGATCTGATGTTGGCCGTTGATTTGTCCGGCAGTATGGAAGAACAGGACTTTATTATAAAAGATAAGCGTGTTGATCGTTTAACAGCCACAAAATATGTCGCTGGTGAATTTATTGAACGACGCATAGGTGATCGTCTGGGTTTAATCTTGTTTGGTGAACAGGCTTATCTGCAAACACCACTAACTTTCGATCGTCTTACCGTTAAGACATTGCTGTATGAATCTGCGATAGGACTGGCGGGTAAATCTACCGCAATAGGTGATGCAATTGGTTTAGCCGTTAAACGGTTACGTGATCAGGATGAGAAAAGTCGTGTCCTTATATTACTAACCGATGGCGCAAATACTGCCGGGGAAGTAGAACCTTTGGCGGCGGCAGATCTTGCTGCGCGTGAGAACATGAAGATTTATACCATTGGTATAGGCGCAGATGAAATGATCGTGCGTTCAATCTTCGGCTCGCGTCGAGTCAATCCTTCAGCAGATCTCGATGAGAAAACATTGAGTGCGATTGCTGATAAAACAGGTGGGCGTTATTTTCGGGCAAGAGACACAGAGCAACTGGAACAAATATACGCGCTGCTGGATGAGCTTGAACCGATAGAAAAAGATGTACAGCGATTCAGACCACAAACGGCATTATTCTATTGGCCACTGACAATTGCATTAGCTCTGATGTTTATTGTCATTATCCTTCGATATTCTTTAACGATAAACAGATTCAAGGCAAATCGTGATGCTGTCTGAATTTCATTTTATACGGCCTTACTGGTTTTTTGCCCTTATTCCATTGCTGTTTTTATTATGGTTATTGGCTAAACGCCACTTGATTAATAAAGATTGGGAAAGCGTTTGTGATCCGGAATTATTACCCTATATTTTGGTAGGCCGAACAGGCACAAAAAAATACACCAATATTTCATTAATTGGCATTGTCAGCTTATTAACTATTATGGCGTTATCCGGTCCAACCTGGGAACGTTTACCGGAACCCGTGTTTGAAAAACAATCTGCCGTAGTTATAGCGATGGACCTTTCTTATTCGATGTATGCGGATGATATCAAACCGAGTCGTCTTGAGCGTGCCCGATTTAAAATTTCAGATCTTCTGGATCTTAGACGTGAAGGGCAGACCGCATTGATAGTCTATGCCGGTGATGCCTTCACAGTAACGCCATTGACTGATGATATTAAAACGATTAAATCACAACTCTCCGCACTTACTCCCGAGATCATGCCGGCTCCTGGAAATAATACCGGGCTTGCAATGAAAAAATCGATCGATTTATTAAAACAGGCTGGAAATAGTGAAGGGCATATCCTGCTGGTTACAGATGAAGTCGAGATGGATTTTGACGCTGGTTTTAATAAAGCGAAAAGCCTTGGTTATAAGGTGTCTATTTTAGGTGTTGGTACTGAAGCAGGTGCGCCGGTAAAGTTGAATAACGGTGGTTTCCTGAAAGATCAGGCAGGAACAATCGTTATCCCAAAACTCGATCAATCAACATTACGACAATTGGCTGATGCGGGGGGAGGATACTATGAGGCAAGTCAGCTAGGTGATAGCGATATTGAGCGTCTCAATCGATTTTTTAATACAGGACTGCAAAAAAGTGAAGAAAAGAAATCCAGTTTTGAGACAGATCAGTGGCAAGAGTTTGGACCGTGGCTTGTTTTATTGATAATTCCAATCGTTGCTTTTGGTTTTCGGCGTGGTTATTTAGCCTTATTTGTCTGTATATTAATTCAACAACCTGATGATGCCATGGCATTTGATTGGAACGATCTCTGGTTAAATAATAATCAAAAAGCAATGCAGGCGCTGGAAAATGAGCAGGCTGAGTTGGCCGCTGAATTATTTAATGATAAGGAATGGAAGGCAGCAGCCAATTATCGTAAAGGTGATTATGCAGCAACAGAAGAATTGCTTAATGAAGAACAGGATGATCGTAGTCTCTATAATAAAGCCAATGCACTGGCCAGACAGGGTCGTTTTGAAGATGCGATTGCTGCCTATGAAAAGGTGCTGGAACACGAGCCTGAGCATGAAGATGCTAAATTTAATCGTGATTTAATTAAAAAAGAATTGGAGAAACAACAGCAGCAGCAACAGCAAAAATCGGATTCCGAAAAGGAATCAGAACAACAGGAAAAAAATGAGGAACAAAGTCAGCAGTCAGATCAACAGTCTGATTCAGATCAACAGAGTAAAGATCAGCAGCAATCTGATTCTGAACAGCAGGAACAAAAAAATAACGATGAGCAACAACAATCAGATACAGAATCACAACAAGACTCGGACAATGAACCAGAGCAGCAATCAGAACAAGAGATGAAAGAACAGGAACAAAATGAGAAACAAGGTCAGGAGCCAGAAGAGCAAAATGCATCTCAAGAAGCATCATCAGAACTTGATGAAGAACAACAGGCTACCGAGCAATGGTTACGCCGTATTCCTGATGACCCATCCGGTTTATTAAGACGAAAGTTTAAATATCAATACCAACAACAAAACAGACAACCCGCTAATGATGGAAAATATTGGTAAACATGAATATGAATTTTAAAATATTAATCACACTACCATTATTACTTTTTTGTCAGTTATTAATGGCAGAAATTACAGTTAAGGTCGATCGTGATCCTGTTTTAGTTGATGAATCATTTAATATTGTTTTTGAAAGTGATCAAAATATTGATGCCGAGCCTGACTTCAGCCCACTGAATAAGTCATTTACTATCTTAAACAGGAGTAATCGCACCAGCTCAAAATATATTAACGGTAAGTCCAGTTATTCACAGATGTGGATATTGAGCGTTATTTCAAATAAGTCCGGTACTCTGGATATCCCTTCAATCAGATTTGGTAATGAGTCTACTAAACCACTTTCGGTCAATGTTGTCGCGAGTGCGACGGCAACTAATAACAAGACTAAAGATGATATTTTTATCGAGATTGATATCAATACCAAACAACCCTATGTACAAGCCCAGGTAATTTATACAGTGAAACTTTACCGCGCTGTTGTTACTAATAATGCCAGCCTTTCAGAACCAGAATTAACGGGCGGACAGGCAATCGTCAATAAACTTGGAGAGGACAGTAGTTTCGAAACACAGCGTAACGGCAAACGCTATGTTGTTATTCAGCGTCAATACGTTATCTTTCCCCAGAGCAGTGGTAATTTAAAAATAGAACCTCTTATTTTTCAGGGACAAACAGGTGGTGCTGGCAGTTTTTTTAGTTTTGACCCTTTTGGACCGCAACCCAAGTCTATTGTTAAACGCTCTGAACGAGTTGAACTTGATGTTCAACCGATTCCAGATTTTTTCACAGGTGATACATGGTTGCCTGCAAATCAATTAACAATTCAGGAGCAATGGTCGGTTGATCCCTCCAGCCTTAAACAAGGTGAAGCAACTACACGTACCTTAACCCTGACAGCGAATGGTCTGGCAGCAAGTAATTTGCCAGCTATAAAAAGCCATTTACCTGCTGAATTGAAGCAGTATCCCGACCAGCCTGAGTTTGAAGAAAAAAATAATGCGAATGGTTATATTGGTATTCGCCGAGACAAGATGGCCATTATCCCTACAGAAGGAGGGGATTACACACTGCCTGCTATCAAGATCCCTTGGTGGAATACCGATACAGATCAGATGGAAATTGCGGAATTACCGGAGCGACTTATACATGCGAAAGATGATGCAGCAATTCAGACAGTTAAAAAACAAGCTGTAGCAGCGGATGAAATACCATCGAATACCAGTGAAAATAAAGAACAAAGCGGGATTACAACAATTGATTCAATGGCTGAAGCGCCGATCTGGAAATGGGCAAGTTTGTTATTGTTAGTTTTGTGGTTAGTTACATTGTTTATTTTATGGAGGATTAAACGGGTTTCTGTTGTTGAAAATAATAAGCCAGATAAAAAACCATCAATCCAGCGCCACATAAAAAAAATACAACAGACCTGTAAAAGCAACGATCCTGAATCAACCAAACAAGCATTGCTTGAATGGGCTAATAGTTTGTGGTCGGAAAAAAGAATAAATAATATTAATGCTATAAAAGAATATTGTGATGAAGACTTTAAAAATAAGATAGATGATTTAAATAATTGTCTATATGGTAAAACATCGTCGGCATGGGACGGCATAGTATTTCTGAAAAGTTTTGAATCGCAGTCTTTTGAAAAGAAAAAATCGACAGCAGCACCTGGTAAGCTGGAACCTTTATATAAAACGTGAAAGAAAAAATAGCGTTATTAATATCAGCGATGGGTGATAAACGAACGCCATGGTATGCAAAAGCAATGGTTGTATTGACATTGGCCTATATTATTGGCCCGATAGATCTTATTCCTGATTTTATTCCTGTCATTGGTTTGTTGGATGAGGTTATTCTAATACCAGTTGTTTACACTCTCGTTATGAAACTCGTGCCAGATGAAGTGAAGGCGGAAGTTTTGGCAGCGGCAAAGCAAGAGCCTGTTCACATCGCGATTAAAATATTTGGAGTTTGTGTGATCATGATTATATGGCTTACTTTAATCTTTGTTGCATATACACTTTTATGAAACTACTGCCTTCTTTTTAATCGTTTGTTACCATCTTTATCTGCTGGTTCAAACCATTTATCAGTAAAAGGATCCTTCTTATTCTCTTCTTTAGACTCTGTTGCTTCCTGCTTGGTTGTTGCAATTGTTGAAACTTTAAATTCCTTAGAGAAATAAGCCTGGCAGGAAGTAGTAGCAATCTTTAGTGCCTCATCTGATTGATTCTGACTCATATTAGTGATTACATCAGACTTTAGCTGCGCTACTAGAGAGGCTGCATGGCGTAGACATGCTTTATTGATTTGTGTATCCATGTTCTCTGCATATGTAACGCATGGATATAAAGTAATAAAAAATAATAAAAGCGATGTTTTCATAAAGTCCTCTCGTAAATTAATCTTTTGCTATAGCAATAAATAAGCTTGACCAGGAAAGGATAAATAACAATCCACCAAGTGGGGTAATCATGCCTAACCAACGCAAATTAAGAATGCTCAATAGATAAAGGCTACCACAAAACAGGATGATTCCGAGAAACATCATCCAGCCTGCGCTTTTGAGCCATGTATTAACCGGCAGGTTCATCGCTATGATACCCACCAGAATTAATCCTAGCGCGTGATAAAAATGATATTCAATACCCGTTTGATAGACCTTCATTAGTGCATCATCCAGCCTTGCTTTCAGAGCATGCGCACCAAAAGCACCCAGTGTCACTGCCAACGCTGCATTAGCTGAACCCAGTAGTAAAAATAATTTCGCAGTTACATTGAGTTCATTCATTGTTTAACAAAACGTAATGTCATGCGATCACTTTCACCTATTGCCAGATATTTTTCTTTATCAATATTACCCAGGCGAAGAGTTGGAGGAAGCGTCCAGACACCTTCAGGATGATCATGACTATCTTTAGGATTGGCATTTATTTCAGATGCACCTGTCAATTCAAAACCGGCATTCTCTACCAGTCTTATTAAATATGATTCGGGAACATATCCTTGTTCGGCAGATTTTTTTGGATCGCTGCCTTTACTTGCGCGATGTTGAACAACGCCTAAAATGCCGCCTGGTTTCAAGACCCGATGAAAAGAAGCATAGATGTCTTCTATACCGCCATTACGCAACCAGTTATGTGAACTACGAAATGTCAGCACCATATCTTGAGAGGCATCAGGAACTGATGACAGGTAATCGCTTTCTTTATAGTTTACGACCTTGACCTTGCCATAGACATTCGGGCTTGCGGCCATCATCTGCATCATATTTTTATGTAAGCTGGACAAATGCTCGTTTGGATGATTTTCACCGAAGTGGGCAATAGTTAATTGTCCTTGATCTTTTAATAGTGGTGCGAGAATTTCAGTATACCAACCTCTCCCGGGTAATATTTCGAGTACTTGCATATCTGGTTTGATACCAAAGAACTGTAATGTCTTTTGCGGGTGGCGATAGATATCACGCGCCTTGTTTTCTATATTTCTATTTGCATCGTTAACAGCCATTTCAATATGATCATGGTCGTTAGCGTGGGCATTAAATGCCAGCAATGAAAATAATGTACAAACAATGATTGATGCTTTGTTTAATGTCATTTTATTGTTCCCTGTTTATATTCAATGTAAATTCTTCTCCACCATACTACTGACTTTCGCAGATAATACATCTGCTTTACCAGCAAGACTAATAATTGGTAGAACTAGCAGACTTAGACTTAATAGCGCATTACGCATATTATTTGAAATTAATATATAACAAACACTATTAAAATATTCATCAAATTATGGACAAGCATACTAAAACACAAGTTCCAGTAAAGTTACTTCTGAACCCCATACATTGTTTATCTCTTGGATTCGGAAGTGGGCTCACACCAAAAATGCCCGGTACGATAGGTACTCTGGTTGGTGTAATACTGTTTTTACTGTTGCCTGTGCTTGATTGGAAAATTTATCTTGGAATTACTCTGGTGGGATTTGTTGCAGGTATTTTTTTCTGTGGATATACAGCCAAGGCGCTTAATGTTCATGATCATCCCGCAATCGTCTGGGATGAAATTGTGGGTTATTTTATTACCATGTTTATGGTGCCGAAGAGCTGGGTATGGTTTTTGACTGGATTTATTCTGTTCAGGATCTTTGATATCTTCAAACCCTGGCCTATCTCTATCGCGGACAAGCAACTTAAAGGTGGTCTGGGAATTATGCTGGATGATGTCATTGCTGGTGTTTTTGCATTGATAATTATTCAAATAACTCTATATCTGTTATAAAGTTAAATGAATTACCTAAAAAATGGTTTAATTAAATACAAACCACATGCGTAATATTAAAATCATATTAATCTGTTTTTTTATCCTCTCGATTATTTCGATGCCGAGTCGGGCTGATATCTATAAATATGTCGACAAATACGGTCGTGTAATTCTTACGGATAAGCCTTCTCATAGTGGTTTTAAACAACTGGTTAAAACCTGGAAAGGCTGGGAAGAACGAAAAGCAGTTTCAAAGGATTATAATTGGGTCAAAAATCAGCAAAAGTTTGATCCAACTATTAGAAGTGTTGCTAAATTATATAAACTTCCGCACACGTTGTTGCATGCCGTTATCACTGCTGAATCATCTTATGATCCAAATGCTATCTCGCGTGCCGGGGCGGTTGGGTTAATGCAATTAATGCCGGAAACTGCAAAACAATATGGTGTTAGTAACAGACGTGATCCAAGACAAAATATTTATGGTGGATCACGTTATCTACGGTACCTTTTAAAATTATTCAATAACGACTTGACTCTGGCGCTGGCTGCTTACAATGCAGGGGAAGGTGCAGTAAAAAAATACGGTAATAAAATCCCACCCTACAAAGAAACCCGAAATTACGTCAATAAAGTCATCAAGTATTACAAAAAATATCGTAACTCGATGAGTTAATATTTTTCAGTTGCCGGTGCTTTATTGGCTGCATTTTCTCTCTTGAATCCCTTCTGTGAGTCGCGCTTTATTAATGCGATTTAAGTTTCTTCTAAACGACATATACCTGAAATAATACCGACATAATAATTTAATAAACTTCATAGCAAATTAGCAACCACATCTATGGACGATTGCGACTATGAGTAAGGCGTTAAAGGGAAAATTTGTACACGGTGCTCACGACCTTTTTTTCAAAACAGTGCATCACCGCTGGCTAATCTATAATGCCAGTTGGGAAGATCCTCGCATTGATCGACAATTATTGGAGCTGAATGAAAACAGCAAAGTGGTCGTCCTTACCAGTGCGGGATGCAACGTGCTGGATTATCTGATTGATGGTCCGGCTGAGATTAATGCTATTGATGTAAATCCACGCCAGAATGCTTTGCTAAATTTAAAGTTGGCATTGATAAAACGAGGCAATCATGATGATTTATTTGCCATGTTTGGCCAGGGAGCACATTCCGATTTTCGTCAGGTCTATGCTGATGTTAAACAATATTTAGCCGAGGAAGATCGAAAATTTTGGGATAAAAAAATCGTCTATTTTGATCTGAATAGTAAGAAAAAATCATTTTATTACTACGGTAGTTCGGGTTTGTTAGCCTGGATGATTACACGCTACTTGAGTCGAAATCATCAGTTAAAAACTGAATTGTTTAGTTTATTTGATGCAGACAATTTGCATGATCAGAAAGAAATTTATGAGCGAATAGAGCCGCTAATCTGGGGACGGTTTATTTCCTGGTTGGTAAGACAACCCTATGCGTTGACTCTGGCTGGCGTACCAAGACCGCAAATAGCTTTAATCAATACACAGTATCCTGGCGGTGTGGGTGGTTATATAAGCGATAAATTACGCCATGTCTTTACTGAAATTCTGGCGAATGACAATTACTTTTGGCACGTTTATCTGACCGGTTCATATTCGAAAAAATGTTGCCCTAATTATCTGAAACTTGAAAATTTCGAAACCATACAAAAACAGGTTGATCGTGTAAAAATTCACAATAATAGCGTGACAGGTTTCTTACGCCAAAATCCCGGAAAGTATTCACATTTTGTGCTGCTAGATCATCAAGATTGGTTGGCACAGCACGACCCTGCAGGATTGGAAGAAGAATGGCAATTGATACTGGAAAATAGTCAGCCCGGAAGCAAAGTACTGATGCGTTCTGCTGCGATGGAAATTAATTTTTTACCCGGTTTTGTAAAACAGGCGCTACAGTTTTTTCCGGAACAAACCAACTTATTACATACCACTGATCGTGTCGGTACGTACGGCAGTCTACATTTTGCGGAGGTATTATGAATATTACACACGTTGCAGATGCACCTGTATTAAAAAGTTATTATAAAAAACACGCCAGTATTTACGATGCGACACGCTGGAGTTTTCTATTTGGGCGTGAAAACATCATTACGCTGGCCAATCGCCAAATTTTGCCTCATCGAATTTTAGAAGTAGGCTGTGGGACAGGGACTAACCTATTATCACTCGCACAACGATTTCCTAACGCACAAATAACGGGAATAGATTTATCGGATGATATGTTGACTATTGCAAAGACTAAACTCGAAGTATTTGGTGAACGAGTCAAGATTTTGAATAAAAAATATGATGCACCATTAATGAATATGATGGGTGAATATGCCAATTATGATTTAGTACTCTTTTCCTATGCTTTGACCATGTTTAACCCCGGCTGGGAAGTCGCTATTAAAGCTGCTCATGAACAATTGCGTGAAGGAGGCATCATCGCAGTAGTTGATTTTCATAATAGTCGCTTTGAACATTTTCGAAGTTGGATGAAAATTAATCATGTAAGAATGGAAAGTCACTTATTACCCGTTTTAGAAGAAGAGTTTACTCCGTTAATCAGCCAGGCAACTGATGCTTACAAAGGCTTATGGCAGTATTTTTCGTATATAGGAAGAAAGAAGCCTTAAAAAATGAACTGTAGTCTTCAGTGAACGGAATCCATTTACTATTTCCAGTTATTACTACTGAAGAAATTAACCTAATCCTATCTGACTCTCTTATAAAGAGATTTTAGGTTTTCTACTGAGCCTTTGTAACGACTGCGGTTAAGTGCGTTGTGGCAGAAAGAGAATTGGTTATGAGACATATTGCTTCGGACTTCTCAAGCATTCGATGCGCTTTTTCTTCTATCATGTCTTGATCAATAATGAGGTTGACTGTCAGTATAAATTCAGTGAATTTAGTAATACTTTCAATCCGCTCAAGTTTTCCTTCGACCCCACATTCCAGTGATACCCATGACAGTTTGGAAGCTGTAGCAATAGCACGAAAACTGAGGATAAAACAATCTGCAACCGCAGCTACTAATAAGCTTTCAGGAGACCAGCGATTTCCCGGCCCACCAAATTCCTTTGGTGGTAAGGATAATATGGGTTCTACGTTTTCAGCTGATAGACTGACTTCGCCATCTGTCGCAGCAGTTGCCGCAACTTTGTAATGGTGTGGAAGTGATTGCAAATCATTTCTCCGTTTATTAAATAATAAGTTTATGAATCAATTGCTACTGTCGAATTGTATTACTCATCAGTAACACAACCTTCAGATGCCGTCTTCACAGTCTTAATATATTTATATAGGGTTCCACGACTTGCTTTATATGGAGGCATTTTCCAATTCGCTTTCCTTTTATCAAATTCATCATCACTGATCGCAAAAGAAATCTGGTTTTTTTCAGCATCGATAGTGACAACATCACCATTTTGCACGAGAGCAATCGGTCCACCTTCCTGTGCCTCGGGAACAACATGACCAATAATAAATCCATGTGAACCACCAGAGAAGCGACCATCGGTAATCATTGCAACATCACTTCCTAGCCCAGCACCCATAATGGCCGAGGTTGGTGTTAACATCTCAGGCATGCCGGGACCGCCTTTAGGGCCTTCATAACGGATGATAATGACATCACCTTTTTTGATTTTGTCTTCTTCCAGGGCTTTCAACATATCTTCTTCAGAATCGAAGACATTAGCTGGCCCGGTAAATACAAGCCCTTCCTTACCAGTGATTTTTGCTACGGCGCCTTCAGGCGCAAGATTGCCTTTTAATATGCGAATATGACCGCTCTTTTTAAGCGGTTTATCCAGTGGCGCAATAATATCTTGTCCACTTTTAAATCCCGGTAGATCAGCCAGGTTTTCCTTGATGGTTTTTCCGGTTACTGTCATGCAGTCACCATTGATTAATCCATTCTCCAGTAAGAATTTCATAACGGCCGGTGTGCCGCCAATCAGGTGCAAGTCTTCCATAACATACTTACCACTCGGTTTTAGATCGGCAAGATAAGGCGTGCGATCAGTGACCGCTTGAAAATCATCAATCGTTAAATTGACATCTACAGCACGTGCCATGGCCAACAGATGTAAAACAGCATTTGTTGAACCACCCAGAACGGTAACCAAGACCATTGCATTTTCAAATGCCTCACGCGTCATGATGTCGCGTGGTTTAATATCTTTTTCCAATAGATTTTTAATCGCCAGGCCTGCATTGAAACATTCTTCCAATTTACCCGGATCAACTGCTGGTGTTGATGAACTGTACGGCAATGACATGCCCATGGCTTCAATTGCCGAGGCCATGGTGTTAGCGGTATACATACCGCCACACGCACCAGCGCCGGGACATGATTTTTTAACAATTTCCTGACGTGTCTCGTCATCAATGCTACCCGTGATAAATTCACCGTAGCTTTGAAAGGCAGAAATAATATCCAGCGTTTTTTTATCGCAATATCCGGGCTTGATTGTGCCGCCGTAGATCATCAGTGACGGACGGTTGAGCCGTCCCATTGCGATTAAACAACCAGGCATATTTTTATCGCAACCGGGTAATGAAATATTCGCGTCATACCATTGCGCAGACATGACCGTTTCAATCGAATCGGCGATCAGATCACGTGACTGTAATGAGTAACTCATGCCATCTGTACCCATCGAAATACCATCGCTGACACCAATGGTATTAAAACGCATGCCTACCAGACCGGCAGCGACAACACCTTCTTTTACCTTTTGCGCCAGATCGAGCAAATGCATATTGCAGGTATTGCCTTCATACCAGACACTGGAGATACCGACTTGAGCCTTGCTCATATCGGCTTCTGTCATCCCAGTGCCATAAAGCATGGCTTGCGATGCGCCCTGAGATTTGGGTTCTGTAATACGTGAACTGAATTTATTAATTTTATTACTCATTATTTGTGCACCTGTATCGATTCTTTCGCTATGTCTGAAAAAGGTGCGTTAGAATACATTAGCTCTGGCCGCTTGTCAGGCTGATTAAAGAATAACAATTAATATTAAAAGTATGAGAAAAACACCGGAATTTGAAGATTGCTTTGCAGAGTTAATTAGTTTGCCCTCTGTAAGTTGTGTTGATCCCGCCCATGACCAAAGTAATCGTGCGGTTATTGACGCGCTTGCCAATTGGTTTGAAGCGCTTGGATTCGACTGCGAGATTATGCCGCTTAGTGCTGATCCTGAGAAATGTAATTTAATCGCTCGTCGCGGAGATATTGATGACAATAGTGGACTGATTTTATCGGGACACACTGATACGGTTCCCTATGATGCAAAAGGCTGGGATACCGATCCATTCAAACTAACGAAGTTGAATGGAAATTATTATGGTCTCGGTACCGCTGATATGAAGAGTTTTTTTCCTATTATTCTTGAAACGCTGGAAAGATTGTCAGATGTTAAATTTGATAAGCCCGTCACTATTGTCGCTACCGCGGATGAAGAGAGCACGATGTCTGGTGCCCGCGCCATACAGCAAGCAAATAAACCTCTAGGCCGTTATTGCATCATAGGTGAACCTACTGATTTGATACCGCGACATAGTCATAAAGGGATTATTATTGAAACAATCAATATACAAGGCCGTTCTGGTCATTCCAGTGACCCTACTTTAGGTAATAGCGCTCTGGAAGGGATGAACGATGTCATGAATGCCCTTCGAGCATGGCGCACTGAATTACAGGCTGAGCATCATAATGATGATTTTAAGATACCTGTCCCAACATTAAATCTGGGGCGTATACAGGGTGGAGATAGTGCCAATCGTATCTGTGCCAGCTGCGAACTATCTATGGATCTGAGGATGTTGCCGGGTATGGAAATAACGTATTTGAGAGAAAAGATGCATCGCGTTGTTAAAGATACACTGGCTGGTTCGGGTCTCAAGGTTGAGTTTAATGAACAATTTCATGGTGTACCTCCAATGCAGACTGCATTTGATAGTGAGTTAGTGAAAATGAGTGAAAAGTTTACGCAGATGAATTCAAATTCAGTTGCCTTTGGTACAGAAGGGCCATTTTTTAATGACATGGGGCTAGAAACCGTTATCCTTGGGCCCGGAGATATTGATGTTGCACATCAACCGAACGAATATCTTCAAATTGAACGAATTGAACCGATGATAAACATCTTGTCAAAGATGCTTAATCATTTTTGTGAGGGAAAATAATGACAGACGAAAACGCCTTTGTAGACTGGTTTAGAGGCGCAGCACCCTATATACATGCACACCATGGCCGAACCTTTGTTCTGCAATTGGGGGGCGATGTTGTCGCGTCAGAAAATTTTCCTCATCTCATCCACGATTTAGCATTACTGAATAGTCTGGCAATTAAACTGGTCATCGTTTTTGGGGCAAGATCTCAAATAGATACGCTATTGAAAGAACGAAATATCACTCCGCAATATTGTGGCGCTCTACGTGTCACGGATGAGGCTGCTATTAGCAGCGTAAAACAGGCAGTTGGAGAGATAAAAATACAAATCGAGGCGTTATTGTCGATGGGTTTACCCAATTCGCCAATGGAAGAATCAGCAATCAAGATAGCCTCAGGAAATTATGTAACAGGCAGACCTTATGGTGTTGTTAACGGTGTTGATCTTGACCTGACCGGTAGAGTTAGAAATGTCGGTGTTGATACAATTAATAATCGACTTGAGGCCGGTGAGATAGTGTTGATTCCACCTCTTGGTTATTCAGCAACAGGCGAAGTTTTTAACTTGAGTTCCATCGAAGTCGCAGCTCAAGTGGCTATTAACTTGTCTGCCGACAAACTTATTATGTTTAATAATGCATCTGTTTTGAAAAACGAACATGGCGACATAATAAGGCAAATCACCTGTGCACAGGCTAAAGAAAAACTCGATCCCGCAGACGCACATAATATTGATGAAACCCCGGCGACTGCATTAGCTCAGGGAATTAAGGCGTGCGAAGCAGGGGTGAAACGAATTCATTATATTGATCAGAATATCGATGGTGGTCTTTTACAAGAACTCTTCAGCCGTGATGGCGTTGGTACACTGCTTAGCGGTATTCCATTTGATACGATTCATCAGGCAACGGTAAACGATATTGGTGGCATTCTGGAATTGATAGAGCCTCTGGAGCAACAAGCGATACTGGTAAAACGTTCGAGAGAAAAAATAGAAGTTGATATTGATGACTACAACGTTCTGGTTCGTGATGGTACTGTCATCGCTTGTGCTGCGCTACATGATTATCCTGGAGAGAAAATTATGGAACTGGCCTGCATGGCTGTGCACCCTGATTACCAGGGGCAGTCTAAAGGCGATATGCTGTTTAAATTTATAGAGTCGGTTGCAATAAAAAAAGGTGCAGAAAAATTGCTGGCATTGACGACCCAGACCGAACACTGGTTTCTTGAGAGAGGCTTTGTAGAAACCGATATCAGTTCATTACCTATCAAAAAACAGGAAATATATAACTATCAACGAAACTCTAAAGCTTTGATTAAAACGCTGGGCGTTAAATAATTTAATACTTAAAGTTATAAAGGATTCAACTTATAAGCATTGAATCCTTTATACAGCACCTTCCAGTTCTTCTTCCTGTATTTCAATTTTAATATCATCATTTTCCAGTTTTACAAACACATGACCGCCATTTTCAAGTTTGCCAAACAGAAGTTCTTCAGCGAGAGCACGTTTAACTTTATCCTGAATCAGGCGAGCCATTGGCCGTGCTCCCATGAGCTTATCGTAGCCATTGAGCGCTAACCACTCACGTGCTTCGTCAGAGACTTCAACCGTTACTTTTTTCTCATCAAGCTGCGCTTCAAGTTCTATCAGGAATTTATCAACGACATTGGCAATTGTGCGTTTATCAAGAGCATTGAACTGAATAATAGCATCCAGACGATTACGGAATTCAGGACTAAACATTTGTTTAATGCTTTCCATTGAATCGCCAGAATGATCCTGAGTCGTAAAGCCAACAGAAGCCCGGCTCATACGATCAGCCCCGGCATTAGTCGTCATGACAATTATGACATTGCGAAAATCTGTCTTGCGACCATTAGCATCGGTCAAGGTGCCGTGGTCGAATACTTGCAACAACAGGTTGAATACATCGGGGTGTGCTTTTTCCATTTCATCAAGCAACAATACACAATGTGGTTGTTTGTTTATGGCATCAGTCAGCAATCCACCCTGATCAAATCCGACATATCCTGGCGGTGCGCCAATTAATCTGGAAACAGTGTGGCGTTCCATATACTCGGACATATCAAAGCGTACCAGTTCGACGCCCATTTGCATCGCAAGCTGTCTTGTGACTTCAGTTTTACCAACACCAGTTGGGCCCGCAAACAGAAAATTACCTATAGGCTTTTGTGGATTACCCAAACCGGAACGCGACATTTTAATCGCATTGGATAAAGTGCCAATAGCTTCATCCTGCCCAAAGACAACCATCTTTAAATTACGATCCAGATTCTTGATGATGTCTTTATCGGAAGAGGTAACTGTCTTAGCAGGAATTCGTGCAATCTTGGCTATGATGTTTTCAATATCGTTAACACCAACGGTCTTCTTACGTCTTGACGGCGCCAATAGTTGTTGTGCTGCACCAGCTTCATCAATGATGTCGATGGCTTTGTCAGGCAAATGACGATCGTTTATATAGCGTTGTGTTAATTCAGCCGCAGTCCGCAATGCTTGATGTGTGTATCGGATTTGATGATGTTCTTCAAAACGTGATTTCAAACCCTCAAGAATTTTAACGGTTTCATCAATAGAAGGTTCGGCAACATCTATCTTTTGAAAACGTCGTGCCAAAGCACGGTCTTTCTCAAAGATGCCACGGTATTCCTGATAGGTGGTTGAACCAATGCATTTCAATTCACCGGATGCCAACACAGGTTTAATGATATTTGATGCATCCATTACACCACCGGACGCAGCACCCGCACCTATAATGGTGTGGATTTCATCAATAAAAAGAACGGAACCAGGCTGTTTTTTAAGCTGGGCGATAACACCTTTCAAACGTTTTTCAAAATCACCACGGTATTTTGTGCCTGCTAATAAACCACCCAGATCAAGTGAATAGATTACAGCATCCATCAAAACTTCAGGTACGTCACCGTCTACGATCAGTTTTGCCAGTCCTTCAGCAATAGCTGTTTTACCTACGCCGGCTTCACCAACATATAGAGGATTATTTTTTCGGCGGCGACAAAGTATCTGAATGGTGCGTTGAACTTCTATCTGTCTACCGATTAACGGATCAATCTTGCCTTTCATTGCTTCTTCATTAAGATTGACTGCATAAGTATCCAGTGGACTGGCAGCAGCGTCATCCTGATTGGCACCGTCTTCTACTTCATTAATGCTGTCTTCGTTTTCATGTTCATCATTTATCTTCGCTATGCCGTGAGCGATATAATTTACAACATCCAGTCTGGCAACATTTTGTTGGCTCAGAAAGTAAGCGGCGTGTGATTCACGTTCTCCAAATATTGCGACCAACACATTAGCACCAGTCACTTCTTTTTTACCGGAAGACTGCACATGAAATACGGCACGTTGTAATACCCGTTGAAATCCCAATGTGGGCTGCGTGTCACGCTCATCCTCATCATCGATGATGGGAGAGTTTTCCTGTATAAAACTCGTTAAATTGCTATGCAGACTATTCAGGTTTGCACCACAGGCTTTAAGTACGTTCGTGGCAGACATGTTATCAAGCAAAGCAAGTAACAAATGTTCTACCGTCATAAATTCATGACGCTGGGTTCTTGCTTCCCGAAATGCATTGTTAAGCGTTTGTTCTAGTTCTTTATCGAGCATATTAGTTACCTATCAGGCTTTTTCCATGGTACAAAGAAGAGGATGCTGGTTTTCACGCGAATAATCATTAACCAGCGAGACTTTTGTTTCTGCAATTTCATGAGTGTATATACCGCACACACCTTTACCATGCGTATGTATCTGTAACATGATGCGCGTCGCATTTTCCCGGTCAACCGAAAAGAATGCTTCAAGTATGTGTACAACGAAGTCCATCGGCGTGTAGTCATCATTTAACAAAATGACTTTATACAATGGGGGACGCTTGACTCGTGGTTTAACTTCCTGAACCGCTAAGTCATCATCGTATGTGTTGTCAGGTTTGTCTGACATGATAAATTTTTCTCATCGGTTTTAGTAAATTTAATGTAACAATTTTTTTCATATCCACACCGCTAATGATGATACTTTCTGCTAGTCATTTTCAAGTCTTTTTTGAAATTTAAATACGCATCTTTTGTGCCACAATACTATATAGGGTTTGACAGTAATATTATCAATAGTGCAATAAATTTATCTGTTATTTTCCGCACTGAATTGAGCCATAGCTTCAGGGTCCATGCACTGAATAAATTCACGTGCTGCAGGTGAGAGGACTTTGCCTTTACGGAGAAACAAGCCATAGGTCCTTTTAGGGAAGTATTTTGTTAGCGGCACACAATCTAGTTTCTCTTTTCCAGACAAGCAAATATCAGTCACTATCGATATACCGAGGCCATTTTCAACATATTTCTTGAGAACTTCCCAGCCTCCCGCCTCTAAAGTCACTTTATAGTCCACATTGTATTGTTTAAAAACTGAATCAACAATTTGCCAGGTAGACATGTGCTGTGGCGATAAAATTAATCCGTATTGACTAATATCCTGCATGCTTATTTGCTTATTAGTCGCCAGTGGATGCCCAATAGGCATGATTAACACAGGCTCAAATGAGTAAATAGGGAGGTAAACAACATCTTCCGGAACATTCAATGTCGACCCTATTGCAAAATCCACCTCGCCGTTACGCACCTTTTCAACGCCCAGCGCTGCAGCACAATTAGTCAGCTTTATATGTATATCTGGAAAGGTGTCTGTGTATCGCTTGATGATATCGGGCAGTATGTAGAGGATGATAGCCTCAACAGCAGCAATCTTGAGATTACCAATAACCGAATGGCTGCATTTTTCTTCAAAATTTTCTGGCAATGTCTCCAGTCCTTCAACTAAAGGTAATGACATATCAAACAATATTGTTCCTTCGGCGGTTAATTCGATTCTTGGTCCTTTGCGGACAAACAAGCTTTGTCCAAGATCTTTTTCAAGCGATTGAATTAAAAGGGAAATAGAGGGCTGACTAAGGAACATTTGTTCAGCGGCACGCGACATACTCTTGAGTTGTGCGGCATAACAAAAAGCCCTGAGTTGCTTCAAACGGTTCTGTTTATAATAAAAACGACTCATAATATAAGCATTATAACTTTAGTATTAATATTGTTAATACTAATTATTAAAATAATTAGCTTGCTAAATAGTAGATATCTTATTATTTTTGCTTCCCCTGAAATTTAAGGGTCATGCCTGATTCATTTGGGCTAGTCTTTTATATGCAGTTTTACCCGCGCATATTGAGATGAAGTGACTAAATCTGAAATATTAGGATTCATTGCTAATTTATGAGTCCATATAGAACCGCAAAATTTGGAGAAATACATTGACTAGAGAAGAGCAAATCAAGCAGTTAGAGAAGGATTGGGCTGAAAATCCACGTTGGGCAAATGTAAAACGTGGCTATAGTGCAGCAGACGTTGTTCGTTTGCGCGGTAGTGTCCAGCCTGAATATACCCTTGCACGCAGAGGCGCTGAAAAGCTCTGGGAAAAAGTAAATGGTACCTCCAAAAAAGGCTATGTGAATGCCTTTGGTGCTATTACTGCTGGTCAGGCTATGCAACAAGCCAAAGCCGGTCTGGAAGCTGTTTATCTGTCAGGTTGGCAGGTAGCTGCTGACGGTAATACCTCAGAAACGATGTACCCTGACCAATCTTTGTATGCTTACGATTCGGTACCAACCATGGTTCGTCGTATCAACAATACCTTCAAGCGTGCAGATGAAATCCAATGGAAAAACATCGCTGATGGCAAAATGGAAGACAAAGACGCGATTGATTACTTCCTGCCTATCGTTGCAGATGCTGAAGCGGGTTTTGGTGGTGTCTTAAACGCATACGAATTGATGAAGAATATGATCGCTGCCGGTGCTGCCGGTGCTCACTTCGAGGATCAGCTCGCAGCAGTTAAAAAGTGTGGCCATATGGGTGGTAAGGTACTGGTTCCAACACAAGAAGCGATACAAAAACTACTTGCTGCGCGTTTAGCGGCAGACGTTATGGGCACACCGACTATCGTTCTGGCTCGTACAGATGCTGAAGCGGCAAATCTATTAACCAGTGACTTTGACGAAAATGATAAACCTTTCGTTACCGGTGAACGAACTGCTGAAGGTTTCTACCGTGTTAAGAATGGTCTGGAACAAGCTATCAGCCGTGGTATTGCTTACGCACCATATGCTGATTTGGTTTGGTGTGAAACAGGTACGCCTGATATTGGCTTTGCACGTGAATTTGCAAAAGCTGTGCAAGCAGCAGTTCCTGGCCAGTTGATGTCTTACAACTGCTCGCCTTCGTTTAACTGGAAGAAGAACCTGAGTGATTCACAAATTGCCAGCTTCCAGGAAGACTTGTCTGAACTCGGTTACAAGTTCCAATTCATCACTTTGGCTGGTATTCATTTGGCCTGGTATCGTACTTTCGACTTCGCATACAACTATGCGCGTGGCGAAGGCATGAAGCATTACACTGAAATGGTTCAAGAGCCTGAATTTGAAGGTCGTGAACGCGGATATACTTTCGTATCTCACCAACAAGAAGTGGGTGCAGGTTACTTCGATGATGTCACTACCGTAATTCAAGGTGGTTCATCTTCTGTAACTGCATTAACCGGTTCTACTGAAGAAGCACAGTTCGACGACAAATAATACGTTTTCGTAAACAGTGACACAAAACCCGAAGGATTAACGTCCTTCGGGTTTTTTTACGTCCATGGATGGACCGGTCGATAATTGCTCCTGCATTATCGACACTTCCGCCATCCATGGCGGTCGTATGTCGTGAGACGCTACAGGGATGTAGGCAGTAGAGAATGTCTGGAACACATTCTCGAGGACACGACTGCATGGATGCAGGAGATAGAGCGAAGCAGGATGCTAGAGCCGAGGAGTCCGAAGCGACGATGTATTGAATTTAAATATATTGTATGTTCATCTATGCAATTCTATTAAACAAAGAATTTCAATCATGAAATTATCCGTAATAATTCCTTGTTTCAACGAAGAACCGACTATTAAGCAAATAATAGGTGCTGTTCGAAATTGTAGCTGGTCAGATATTGAGCTTATTGTCGTTGATGATTTCTCAACAGACCAATCTCGTAAAATTCTGGAAACAGAACTAGGCGATCAAATCGACAAGCTTATTTTGCATGATAGAAATCAGGGGAAAGGTGCTGCTATAAAAACTGGATTAAAGGAAGCTTCCGGGGATGTGGTGATCATTCAAGATGCCGATCTTGAATATGATCCAAATGAATATGAAATATTAATGAAACCAATTGTCGAAAATCGTGCGGATGTTGTATACGGCTCACGTTTTTCATCTGGCAGCGCACATCGTGTACTTTATTTCTGGCATCGACTTGGCAATGGTTTTCTTACCTTCCTGTCAAATATGTTTAGCAATCTGAATCTTACCGATATGGAGACCTGTTATAAGGCCTTCAAAAAAGAGATCATTGATCAAATCGAGATCGAAGAGAATGGTTTTGGGATGGAGCCTGAGTTAACGGCAAAAGTCGCAAAACTAAAATGTAGAATATACGAAGTCGGTATATCATATTACGGACGCACCTATCAGGAAGGCAAAAAGATAAATTGGAAGGACGGTGTTCGCGCTATCTACTGTATTGTTAAATACAATGTATTCCGTTGATTAAATTAATGCGCTCTATGACCTGCAAATGCAATTTTATCAAGGTAGGCAAGTAGTAATGCTGAAACAACGAAAGTCATGTGAATAATGACATACCACATTAATTTGTTATCAGGTATCTGGCTGACTTCCATAAATTTTTGTAACAAGTGAATTGATGAAATTGCGACAATAGATGCAGCAACTTTAAGTTTCAGTGTTCCAGCATCAAGCTTGCCATGCCAATCCAGTTTTTCATCGCCTTCATCAAGATCAATTTTTGATACAAAGTTTTCATAGCCACTAAACATAACCATGACAATCAAACTTCCCACCAGGGACATATCAATCAGTGAAAGAATAGAAAGGACCAAATCCGCTTCACTCATAGAAATGACTATCGTGAAGGTATGAATTAATTCCTGAAAGAATTTTATGCCTAATGCAATCAGGGCAAAAGATAAACCAAGATAAATAGGCGCAAGTAACCAGCGACTGGAAAATAAAGTTCTTTCTATAAATTTTTCTATCATTAGTTTTAATCTTTAAGTAATTGTTCGAGAATATTCTGATAAATTTTTGAAAGCGTTTCCAGATCATCGACCTTTACACATTCATTTATCTTATGAATCGTTTTATTGATAACACCGAGTTCTATTACTTCAGCGCCGCTGGGCGCAATAAAACGTCCATCAGACGTGCCACCACCAGTTGAGCAATTTGTATCAATGCCACAAATATCTTTTATTGCCTTGCAGCTGGCATCAAGTAATTTACCTGAATCGGTCAGAAATGGCGGGCCGGATAGTTTCCATTGAAGGTCATAATCAAGTTGATGTTTGCTTAACATAGCAGCGACTTTTTCCTGTATCTCATCCTGATTCGTTTCGGTTGAATACCGAAAGTTAAATAACATTTTCATCGAACCGGGGATAACGTTATCAGCACCTGTACCGGCACTGAGATTTGATATTTGAAAACTTGTTGGAGGAAATGAATCGTTGCCCTGATCCCATTCAGTCGATGTTAACTCTGCTATAAACGCACTGGCTTTATGAATGGGGTTGTCAGCAATATCAGGATAAGCGACATGACCTTGAATGCCCTTGATGGTTAATATTCCATTTAAAGACCCACGACGTCCAATACGAATCGTATCGGCAAGTTGCTTATCACTGGAAGGTTCGCCGACAATACACCACTTAATTTTGATGTCGTTTTCATTCAGGTAATCAATGACCTTACGCGTGCCATTGATTGAAGGACCTTCTTCATCACTGGTAATTAAAAAAGCTATTGTGCCGTTATGGTCAGGATGGGTTTTAACAAAAGTCTCTGTCGCTGTTACCATGGCAGCAATACCACCTTTCATATCGGCAGCACCGCGACCATAAAGATGACCATCGATGATTTCAGGTTTGAAGGGATCGGTTTTCCATTCTTCCAGTGGTCCTGTTGGAACAACATCAGTGTGTCCAGCAAATGCAAACACGGGTCCGGACTCACCATGTGTTAGCCATAAATTATCGACATCATCAAAACGTAAATGCGTAGCCTTGAAACCTAATATCTCCAGACGTTCAGTAATTAATTTTTGACAACCGACATCATCAGGTGTGATGGATTGTCGTTTAATTAATTCTTCTGTGAGTTTTAATGTGTCAGACATAATTATAGTTATTGAAACACGGCAAGTAGCTCTTCTACCTTGCCTCGATTACGTGTGTCGCAGCTAATAGTCCTTCTAACCATAAAGCGTTCCGTCTCTGCTCCGGCATCTTTATACAATGCGCGCGTATTGTCGGTATTGTGATTTGAAATAATCACTGGAATACCTTTGCGGGCAAGTTTACCTGCCCATTCAGCCAGCTCGATTTGTTCTTTCCAGGCAAACCCACCGGAGAAATAATCTGTAAAACAGGCAGTCTTTGATAATGGAACATAAGGTGGATCGCAATACACGACATCTCCTTTCCGGGCTTTTTTCATCGTGTCCACAAAGCTGGCATGAATAAATTTAGCTGACTTTGATGCCTGATGAAAAGCGTCTAGTTCTTTTGTTGGAAAATACGGTTTTTTATATCTTCCGAAAGGAGTATTAAATTCATGTTTTGAATTGTATCGACATAAACCGTTATAACAGTGTCTGTTCAGATATAAGAAAAGCGCTGATTTATACCTGACATCTTTTGTTCTATTGAATTCTTCCCTGAAGTAGTAATAACGTGCTTCACAATTGTTTTCCGGTGTAAAAAAACGCTGACAATACTTGTCAAAATCAGCATCGTTCTGTTGTACTTGTAGATACAGGTTGATCAAATCGGGATTGGTATCGGCTAATAAATATTTTTTAAAACCGGCATTCAAAAATACAGCGCCCGATCCTACGAAGGGTTCAACCAGACGCTTACCTGAGTCCAAACGGTTTCGAATCCGTTCGAGCAATTTAAACTTACCGCCGGGCCATTTAAGAAAAGGTTTAATGAAAGACACTTTACTTGTTCTCACCAGTGGCGATGGCTTCAATACTCAGCGCATGTATTTCGGCAGGCATAAGGCTATCGACTGCGGCATAAACCATTCGGTGACGAGCAAGGGGTAGTTGACCGTTAAATTTATCAGACACTATCCGCACTTTGAAATGTCCCGCACCACCATGACCGCTATGTCCTGCGTGTAGATGTGACTCATCAATGATATCGAGTTCAATTGGCGCAAACTCGGCTTCGATCAAACCACGGATCATTTCTGTTCGATCAGATTCAGGCACTGGGAAATACTTTCTTAAAGGGCTTTACGATTACGTTTTCATAAACCCCGGCAGCGATATAAGGATCGGCATCTGCCCATGTTTGTGCTGCTTGCAAAGAATCAAATTCTGCAACAATCAGGCTACCACTGAAACCTGCTGGTCCTGGATCTTCACTATCGATATTAGGATGTGGTCCAGCAAGCAACAGACGTCCTTCATCTTGCAATGTTTGAAGCCGTTGCACATGCTCAGGTCTGGCCCCCATTCTTTTTTCAAGACTATTTTCTATATCTTGACTGATGATTGCATAGAACATGATTATTTTTTTTCCTCCTCGACTTCGCTTATAAATCGTGACATGTAGACTGCCTGACCAATAGCAAAAATAAATGTCAGGCCTAATAATCCAAACACCTTGAAATTGGCCCAAAATTCCGTACTAAAATTATAGGCAACGTAGATATTTGCTGCTCCAGATACAATAAAAAAACAGACCCAGCATAAATTTAATTTATTCCATACCTCATCCGGTACAGATATGGCATGATCCATCATTCTGCGGATGATTGGTTTATGTCCAATAAACTGACTTCCAAGGAAAACGAGTGCGAATAACCAGTTTACTGCCGTTGGTTTCCATTTAAAGAAAAGTTCATCATGCAAAATTAAGGTTGCACCACCCAATACCAAGGTCAGTGCAAAGGTAATGATGTGCATTTTTTCAAATTTTCGAGCCACCAACCAATAGACCAGTATTTGTATGGCAGATGCGATGATGATTACCTGTATACCAAGGTAAATGCCTTGCTCTCTATTTTCGGGATAATAAAAAGCGATAAGAAAGGCGACTAGCGGGAAAAAATCAAACAGGAATTTCATGAATCTTTAAGTAAGTTGGATGTGAACACAATCATAACCTAATTTTTAATTAACCACATTATGGCGCAATATTTTAAAATACATAATCAGAATCCTCAGGCACGCCTGATATCGCAAGCAATCGCTATCCTTCGCGATGGTGGCGTCATTGTTTATCCGACAGATTCATCCTATGCACTGGGTTGCTGTCTGGGAGAAAAAACAGCTCTGGAACGAATTCGAAAGCTACGGCAAATGCCGGCAGAGCAAAATATGACCTTATTGTGTCGGGATCTTTCCGAGATAGCTTCCTATGCCTCGGTTAACAACTCCGCCTTTCGCATGATGAAATCAATGACGCCCGGACCCTTCACGTTCATTCTGAAGGCAAAAGGTGATGTCCCCAAGCGATTACAACATCCGAAACGTAAAACAATCGGTATTCGTATACCCAATAACCCGATCTCACTGGACTTATTAGAAGCATTGGGTGAACCAATGATTAGCATTAGTCTGGTCTTACCCAATGAGGTGTTGCCAGAAACCGACCCGGAAATGATTGATGAGAGGATCGGCAGGCAAGTAGACCTGATAATTGACGGTGAGGCAGGTGGTCTTGAATTTACAACTATCATTGATTTGACTGGCGATGAGCCCGTCATATTGCGTGAAGGCAAGGGCATTGCCGACCTGGCCTTAAATTAGTCATACAAAATTCTGTCACGGCTACTCAGTCTGGGTATAATGCGTTTCTTTTGCTATATCCCCTTTTAAAAACGACCGCGGGAGGTTGTGTTGTCTACAAGTGGTAAACAGCGGGTATTGTCAGGCATGCGCCCGACAGGCCAACTGCATCTAGGTCATTATCATGGTGTTCTTAAAAACTGGCTCGAACTACAACAGGAATATGAATGTTTCTTTTTTGTTGCGGATTGGCACGCCCTTACTACGGAATACGAAGATCCTTCCATTATAGAAAAAAGTGTCTGGGATATGGTTATCGATTGGCTTGCAGTAGGCGTCAATCCGGGATCAGCCAAACTATTCATACAGTCGCGCGTGCCTGAGCATGCAGAACTACACTTATTGTTGTCCATGAGCACACCGCTGAGTTGGTTGGAAAGGGTGCCGAGTTACAAGGACCAACAGGAAAAATTATCGAATAAAGATCTGACGACGTATGGGTTTTTAGGTTATCCGCTGCTACAAACAGCCGACATTATTATATACAAGGCCGGTCATGTGCCTGTCGGTGAGGATCAGGTCTCGCATGTCGAGTTAGCGCGCGAAGTGGTGAGACGTTTCAATCATCTCTATGGAAAAGAGCATGATTTTGAATCGAAAGTAGAAGCCGCAATCAAGAAAATGGGCAAGAAAAATGCCCGGCTTTATTATGATTTACGTCGTAGTTACCAGGAACAGGGCGAAGGCCTGGCACTGGAAAAAGCGCGGGCATTACTGGAATCGCAGCAGAATATCAGTATTGGTGACCGTGAACGTTTGTCAGGTTATCTGGATGGTTCGGGTAAGGCCATATTCCCGGAGCCGCAGGCCCTATTAACGCCTGCGTCTAAAATGATGGGGCTGGATGGGCAAAAAATGTCCAAATCCTATGGTAATACTATTTCACTAAGGGAAAACCCGAGTGTTGTAGATGAAAAGATTAAAACCATGCCAACTGATCCGGCCCGCGTAAGACGCACCGATCCCGGAGAGCCTGATAAATGCCCGGTTTGGAATCTGCATCAGGTGTATTCCGATGAAGATCTGAAAAACTGGGTTGTCGATGGCTGCACAAGCGCTAAAATTGGGTGTCTCGACTGTAAAAAACCATTAATAGATGCCATATTAAAAGAGCAACAACCCATTCGAGAACGTGCTAACGAATATATGAACGATCCAGAAACTGTCCGCGGTATTATTGCCGATGGTTGTGAAGCAGCCAGAGACGTTGCCCGTGAGACTCTGGAAGAGGTTCGTGATGCAATGGGACTTATCTACCGATAATCCCGAATAGTGTTATTACAATAAAGATGAACGAAGAAATCGAAACACCTAAAACCAGTCAGGATGAAATGCCGTTCGCATTGGTTTTGGGCTCGCCGATGACACAGCTGCCCAAGGATTTATATATCCCGCCAGATGCGCTGGAAGTCTTTCTGGAAGCATTTGAAGGTCCGCTCGATTTACTGCTTTATCTTATTAAGCGTCAAAATATCGATATCCTTGATATTCCGCTGACCAAGATAACCGAACAGTATATGTCCTACATCGATCTGATGGAGACGATGCAGCTTGAATTGGCTGGCGAATACCTGTTGATGGCAGCGATGCTGGCCGAGATTAAATCAAGAATGTTATTGCCTCGTCATACAGAAGATGAAGAGGAAGATGATCCAAGGGCAGAGTTAATCAGGCGATTACAGGAATATGAAAGATATAAACAGGCGGCTGAGAAAATTGATGAATTGCCTCGTTATGAGCGTGATTTGTTTGCGACTGTTGCAGAATTTCCGGGGCGAAAGATAAATCACAAGCCACCCGATGTTTCTATGGATTCAATCTTACGTGTGTTTGCAGAAGTATTACAAAGGGCTGATATGTTTTCACACCATATGGTAAAGCGCGAAGCCTTATCGGTGCGTGAACGTATGGGCATTGTGTTGGAGAAGGTCAACCCGGACACCTTCACCGATTTTAAAGATCTGTTCAGTGTAGAAGAAGGACGTGGCGGCGTGATCGTTTCACTATTAGCCATACTGCAACTGGTAAAGGATTCATTAATTCAGCTTGTTCAGAATGAGATCAACGGACCAATTTATGTTAAGGCAGCATCATGAGTCAGGAAAAAATTAAAAACATTATCGAAGCCGCTTTGATGGTATCACCCAAACCACTCAGCATTGCATCTATCCAGGGTTTGTTTGAGAGTGAACAAACATTAGCAGTCGAACGCGATGATATTCGTGCGGCGATTGAGGCATTACAACAGGACTATCTTGGGCGCGGTGTTGAATTAGCAGAAATTGCCAGCGGCTTTCGTTTCCAGGCCAGAGATGAATATGCCTCATGGGTGAATCATCTATTTGACGAACGACCACCACGCTACTCTCGTGCATTGCTCGAGACCCTGGCCATTATTGCCTACCGACAACCGATTACGCGCGGCGAGATTGAAGAGATACGCGGTGTCAGTGTTAGTGGCACTATTATCAAAACATTATTCGAACGTGAATGGATCAAAGGTGTGGGGCATCGGGATGTGCCGGGCAAACCGGAATTATTAGTCACTACCAAGACCTTTCTGGATTACTTTAATCTCAAAAAGTTGTCCGATCTACCCGCATTGGCCGATATAAAAGATTTTGATTCAATCAATCCCGATCTGTTTGAAGCACTCGAATCAGAGTCAAATAACGATGCCGAAAACAAAGACGAAGTAACACAACAGGATTCAAACGAAGTTGTTGATGAATCTGAACAAGATGATGTGATTGAAACTGTCGAAGAAGCACAAGAAGTAGTTGAAGCAAGCGAAGAGCAGGAACCTGAAACTTCTGAAGAAGAAAATGATGCTGAAGGGGCAACGGTTATTCCTTTCTCAGGTTGATAAGAAATAACACCACGGCTGATTTCTTATGACAGAGCGTATTCAGAAGGTCCTGGCCAATGCCGGTCATGGATCACGGCGAGAAATAGAATCCTTGATCCGCGAAGGCAAGATTACTGTAAACGGTAAACCTGCCACGCTGGGACAAGCAATCGATCATACAGACCGTATTGTCATTAATTCCAAATCAATACGATTGCATCATGAGCGAGAATCCAAACCAAAAGTACTGGCCTATTACAAGCCGGCTGGTGAAGTGTGTACTCGTAAAGATGAAAAAGGGCGCGACACTGTCTTCAGAAAATTACCGGGGCTAAGAAACAGTCGATGGATCAACATTGGTCGACTGGATATGAACACAACCGGTTTATTACTCTTCACCACAGACGGTGATTTGGCCAATAAACTCATGCATCCCTCAAATCAGATTGAAAGAGAATATGCGGTGCGCATTCTCGGCACAGCCGACAAAACCCAATTGCAGGCACTGCGTGATGGGGTGGAACTTGAAGATGGCATAGCCAAATTCACCGATATCGTTGATTCCGGCGGTGAAGGAGTCAATCACTGGTATCACGTGGTAATTATGGAAGGGCGCAATCGAGAAGTGCGCCGTTTATGGGAATCGCAGGGTTTTCAGGTCACACGCCTGATCCGGACTCGCTTCGGACCCTATATATTACCGCGCAGAAAAAAAGCAGGGCAGCACTGGCGTCTTGAAGACAGAGAGATCAAGGCCTTACTGGAAGCAACAAAAAAACCGACTGAGAATCCCGACGCAAAACCTTAAACGGCTTGTGAACACGGTTATATCGCAGCGCCAATCGCATATATATGCAATAAAATCGGGGAATATATTGATTTCATGGCGTCCACTCTGTAATCTTTGCGGCCTTTTACTATAAGGCGATCAGGCCATGTCACAGCGTCAATCTTTGGTCGCAGCCAATTGGAAGATGAACGGTTCACTTGAGAGTATTCGCCAGCTTCTTGCGGCTATAGCTCAGGGTGTTAACAAGGAGACACAATCCGAGGTGCTTATTTGTCCTCCGTATGTGTATATTCCTGAATTGGCTGGTTTACTGGATAACACCGAAATTAGGCTAGGGGCGCAAAACGTCTCACAGCATAACAGTGGTGCTTATACCGGCGAAGTAGCCGCATCCATGTTGAAGGATTTTGCTTGTGACTATGTGATAGTCGGTCACTCGGAACGCCGAACGCTCTATGGTGAAGGTGATGTGCGGGTGGCAGAGAAATTTGTTACGGTTCAGGCACACGGCATGACACCTATATTATGTATCGGTGAATTGCTGGAAGAACGCGAAGCCAATAATACCGAAGAGGTTATCGCCAGACAGCTGGATGCGGTGATTGAAATGGCCGGCATCAAGGCCTTCAATAATGCGGTGATTGCCTATGAACCGGTTTGGGCGATAGGTACCGGCAAGACAGCCACACCGGAACAGGCACAGGAAGTACACGAATTTATACGGTTACGCCTGGCAAGGCATGATCATGAAACTGCAGAGACTGTCAGGATCCTTTATGGCGGCAGTGTTAAAGCGGATAATGCAAAACAACTTTTTGAATTAGCGGATATTGATGGAGGTCTGATTGGCGGGGCATCACTCGTCGCGGAAGATTTTCTGACAATCTGTCACTCTGTGAGGTAGGAATAGAAATGGAAACAACCCATACATTATTATTTGTATTACAAGTACTCGTCGCCGTCGCGTTGATAGGCTTGATACTGGTTCAACACGGCAAAGGCGCAGATGCAGGCGCGGCTTTTGGTAGTGGTTCGTCATCAACTGTATTTGGTAGCTCAGGCGCAACCAGTTTTTTAACCAAGGTAACAACCGGTTTAGCGGTCGTATTTTTGGGGAATAGTTTACTACTCGCTTATCTCGCAACGGGGCAAATCAAAAAAGCACCGACCAGCTTGCTCGATCAACCAGGCATCGTGTTGCAACAGGAAGCCGTTGAAAAAGACATCCCTGCAGTGATGGAAGAACAAAGTAAAGCGCAGGATTCAGATATACCCAACTTACCTGCAGAATAAATCCTCATAGCCGATGTGGTGGAATTGGTAGACACGCTATCTTGAGGGGGTAGTGGGAGTAATCCCGTGGCGGTTCGAGTCCGCCCATCGGCACCAATACAAAGTCCAGTAAAATCCAAAGAAGTCCTAAAAGCTTTTAAATTAAAGGTTTTAAGCTATTTCATAGTCCAGACACTGTACGTCGTCAAAACCTTTTGGACAAAGAGCGGCATAAACTAAGAGACAGATCGGTTCATCGGGTTAGTTAATGTGTTGTTTATCGTAATGCATCTGTTTACGTAGTGCCAAGGTATTTTGTTT
>Ga0222715_10000078_pt1 | contig 99996 bp, 143 predicted proteins | sample C33_9DmetaG_FD_165056 | JGI IMG/M metagenome (GOLD analysis project Ga0222715, IMG submission 165056) | Estuarine water microbial communities from San Francisco Bay, California, United States - C33_9D | ecosystem: Environmental > Aquatic > Marine > Unclassified | place: USA: California...
CATTTGAAGTGTACCTTTTGCTTGAATGATACCTGTACCTGATGGGTTGAACTCAATGTCACCACTACCAGCAGTTTTCATTTGAAGGTTTTGGTCACTGTCAGCAGAAACAACGATTGTTCCTGAACTATCTTCTAATACTTTTTGTCCGTTAACATATAAAGATCCTGGACCAACATAGACATCTCGCCATTGCTTGGTCGATGAACCCAAGTCGTATGTAACATCAGTATCAGGTATGATGCTTCCATTAAAATCTGATAAATGGGTTGTTACATCAGTGTCACCATACTGTGCAGCACCAGCGATTGTTAAAGTGTCTGCACCATCGTCATATGTTAATGTGATTCCTGTACCAGCAGTTAATAGTGCATTAACACGATCATCTACTCGTTCACTTGTATGATAAAGGTTTGTTGAACCTTCTGCCACATCATCAGTATCTTGTGCATCTACATATGCTTTGATAGATTCGGAAGATGCTAAGGTTGTAGCAGTTGCTGTTGCGAAAGTATCGTCATCAAGTACTGCTGTACCTGACACTCCTGTATTCAATACAGGACTTGTTAATGTTTTGTTCGTTAAAGTTTGGGCAGTAGAAAGGTCTGTTACAACTGATGTATCAATTTCGATATCATCTGCGTTGACTGTAATACCATTTCCTGCTCCTACATTGACTGTAAGTTCGCCACTAGCACCACCACCTGTTAAACCTGAACCTGCTGTAACACCTTCGATGTCACCTGCTAAGTCTGCGTCTAAGGTTAGAGTACCAGCACCGTCGTCATATGTTGCTGTGATATTTGTACCACCAACAACCATTGCTCCTACTGTATCTTGAATATTCTCAGTAGTAGAAGTACCCAATGCTGCAGCAGTAATTTCACCACTGCTATCTATAACTTCAACACTACCAACTGTTAGACCATTCTTAACTACAAAGTTCTTTTGCGTTGCCATTAGAATGTACCTCCGTTAATCGTTGCATTGTCGATTGTTTTTGATGTTCCTGATGCTAAGAATGTTCCTACAGCACTATCGCTGTAATAAGTATTCGTAGATCCTTCGGATAAGTTATCGGTTGTTAGTTCTGAAATAGCAGTTGCCTGTAGTTTCCCTGAAGAATTAATTATCTCCGTGGAACCTACAGTCAAACCTGCTAATATAACTAAATTCTTTTGAGTTGCCATTTGTTTTCACTCTCCAACTAAATGACCATATTCTCTTCACAAGATAATATAGTCGATTGTGTCCTTTTGGTTGCAATCTATTTATTAAACTTATGCGTCTACAAGAGTTACATCAAACTTGATGTCTGTTGAAGTCGCACTATCTGGTGTGCATAATAATCTGCAATCTGAACCACTAATATCAGCATCAAAGGTTGCTAATGTGGTTGATTTAATCTCACCATATTGTGTCATATCGACACTTGATCCATCATTAACTAGATGAATCTCTAGGGAATGATAATCAGATCCCCTACTCATTGCAATCAAATATCTGCCTGATGCATAACTTGCGTGAGCAAATGTATGCAAAGCAAACTGAGTTGTTGCAGTAGTAGTTGATGATCCCCTTTCTTTCCCTGCACTTTCCAGCACTACACTGGTTTCCATCTGATTCGCATCTGCGTTATAAGACATATGACGAATCAATATTGCTAAATCTCTTGCTCTACCCATTCAATCCTCCTATGATAGTCTTATTTGAAAAGTACGAAACGATGTATTCGTGTTAGCAGGTGTAACCAATAATCTTAGGTTATCCCCACTTATATCGGCATCTAAAGTCATCAGCGAAGATGAAGTAAATACTGTCGCATATTCTGACATGTACACAGTGCTACCATCATGAGTCAATAAGACTTCAGTAGCATGATAACCAGCAGATCCATGTGATGCACTGATCACATATTTCACAGCATTGTAAGCAGTTTTGCTTACTTGTGACATAACTTGATCTGCAGTTGTTGCAGTCAAGTCAGTAGTTGTATAGTTTCCTTGAACTAAATCCAAAGATTCTATAGCAACAACTTCTACTGTATCACCATTTACCGCAGTAGATGACAAAGTTATGGTTGAGGAGTCAGTCGTTGTATAGTCGACTCCTCCACCTATTAACTTAACACCATTGAGGTAAACTGATTCTTCTCCCGCATTATACGAGAGAGAGTTTGCGTTATCATCATTACCAGTGATAGATGTAGTATCACCTGTAATTGAATATGTATATGTAGTTATACCATCCCCTGTTCCTGATTGATCAGCAAATGCTAAAGCACCAGAACCATCTGTTACTAAAACTTGGTTTGCCGAACCATCGGATGTTGGGAATGAGTATGCCGAATTGACACTAAAAGTTGCAGGATTGGATCCAACTTCTATAATAGAAGCAGAACCATCATTTTTTTCCAAGAAGACTCTTCCGTCATAGGTGTTGATCGCCAATTCCCCTAATGATAAATCACCAGTGGTTGGAGAAGCACCTGAACTTGAAGATCTCTTTAACTGAATTACTGCAGCCATTTTAGTTTCCTCTTCCTAATAAAATTAGAATGAACCTCCATCTATGGCTGTAACAGTAACTTCACCAGCACCAGAAACTGCAAAGTTTCCAGATGCGAACGAAGCGACACCAACAGCAGATGTGGTCGCGATATCATTTTCTAGTGTGATAGAACCATCACCATTTGTGATAGTTACACCATTAGAACCAGCAGTCAAAGTTGCTAATTCTAGATCGCCATTAGATCCATTACCGATCATTAATTGACCAGCAGTTGGAGCAGCACCGTCTACAGAAGTGATTGAACCACTTAATGCTAGACCAGATACTTCTAATCCACCGAATACTGCGTCCATCGCTGTACCTGTGAATACAGATGAAGTGTCAGTTGCTTGTTTTAAAGCAATAAACTTCTCTGCTGACTCATCCATACCGAAGAATCCAATTCTAGCAGATCCATCGTTATATTTGAATTTAATACCTCTATCGAGGTTATCATCTGAAGCATCGTCACCAATTTCAAAAACTGGATCGGCGATTGTTACAGTTGTAGAATCAACTGTAGTTGTTGTACCAGATACTGTTAAGTTTCCTGTAACAGTCAAGTTGTTACCAATTGTAACATCATCTGGTAATCCGATTGTTACTGTCTGCCCAGAAGCAGAAGTTTCAATCTCGTTTGAAGTACCAGCAACTGTTAAAGACTGAGAGTCTAAATCAACTGCAAAAGTACCACTGTCAGCAGCACCGTCTAAATCTTGTGCTGTAACTTGTGAATCAACATAGTCTTTAACTGCAGCAGAAGTTGGTAGAGTTGTATCGTTATCGTTAGATGAGATACCCTCTCCTTCTGTTACAAATACTGCGTCTGCGATTTTGTCAAGTGTAACTGCATCATCAGCAATTTTTGCTGTTGTTACATTACTGTTCAAAATCTTAACAGTTGTGACTGCGTCGTTTGCGATTGTAAGTGCACCATTACTTGCTAAAGTAGCATCACCTGAAACACTAACATTATCAAAACTATCAGTACCATCGTGAACAATGATTTGTCCTGTAGATGGTGCTGAAATATCAGTATCAGTTGCGCCAGCAATTGTTGAGGTTGCACTTGTAAAAGTTAAGTTTCCAGATCCATCTGTTGACAAGAATTGTCCATTAGATCCATCTCCATCAGGAAGCACCCAAGCGATAGATGATCCAACAGAATCTGGTGCTTTGAAACCGACATAGTTTACACCATTGTCAGAATCTTCTCTAAGTTGTAGAGTCGCACCTGCTGTTGCACCATTACCAACTATAAAGTTGCTTGATGTTGGAGCAGAACCATCGATGATGTCGGTATAAAATTTACCACCGATTGCGTGAATCGCAACTGAGTCATCATTGTTGATAGACTCAATATAGAGTTTCGCACTCGCACCATCATTGGATTTATCTTGTACATATGCCATTTCTCCTGCTGATAAGTTTCCATCAACTGGAGCACTAGCACCTGTGGATCTTTTAATTTGAATAACTGTAGCCATTTATTTTTACCTCTATGGTTATATTATTTTAAAAGATATAATGTAAAATTCTATATTAGAACAACTAGAAAGTTCCACCGTCGAGAACTGTAGTTGTTACCCACTTATCTGTGGCAGCATCATAAGACAGAAGTCCGTCATCGGTTTCTGTCGCATTCACGTCTGCTAGGTCATTTAAATCTGCAGTAGAAACTGCAGAAGAAGATGAACCTATTGCCACTTGCTTAACTTTTGTTCCACCAGAAGATGTAACTCTTGCTTTAAAGGTGGACCCTGTATTTATTGTTCTTATTGCCATTATCTTGTTACTCCTGGAGTGACGATTACTTGTCCTTCTAAAACACGAGTTTTGTCACCACCCGATGAAATAATCACACAATCGTAGACATATCTTCCGAAGTCTAATGCTGAGGTTTGTGTGTCAGTAAGTTGTAATGTAATTTGACCAGCAACTCCTGAAACAGAAGTTGAAAACACTGCTGATGTTGAAGTGCTGGTGTATGCTTTTCTTATATGGGCAGTTGCTGTATATCCAGAAAGATCCATAGCAGTTCCATCACTGTTTGTCATGTCTACAGTGAATGAAAAGTCTGATCCTTGATCAATGTATAGATTACTTACTGATGCCATAATGATTCCTACTAGTATTTATATGTTTAGAGATTGTATTGCTGTGCTCCAAACAATAATATAGTGGGTATTTTCGCAGTAATTCGACACTCTTTTGTAATATTGAATTCTTGAACGGAGTCATATTCAGTATTATTTATTTCAATTTTTCCTTCCAGCAACAATAAAACTGATTTTACACCCTCTGGTTGTATGCGTACGAACTCACCCTCTTGTAAGTCATGTACATCATACTTCCAAAAGTCGTATGGAGTGGGTAATGTTTGTGGATTGTAGTTGTTAGAGATACAATTTACAGTAGCACCATCTGTAAGTGCTGTGGAAACTGTGTTAAATTTTTGATCAGGATCCTCAAATTTAGAATTGTTGACATTGATCTTAGGAATTCTATCGTACTTTCCAATGTTGTGTGTACCTCTACGATCTATATGTCCAGGATTTTCCTTATCTCTCTCATAGGGTCCAGGATTTCCGTTCTCATCGATGGACACAATCTTAATTTCACCTTGTGTATAGATATGAATCCTTTTGTTGTGATGAAGTTCTCCATTGTCAAGTATCTTAAGAGATTTCCAAAAGACTGGATCATGATCTTCTAGAGTTTTAAAAATTTCTTCTTTGGTAATGCTGTCTTTATCCATGTACTCAGCATATGTTTGCATTAGGTTATCCCAAATTTCACTAGGATCTACAGGATAAGTTGCCTCCAATGCATAATCTGTGGGTGCTGAGAATCGAGTTTGATATCCTGCATCCATAATAGTGCGTTCGACTACGAATGTTCCGCATTTGTATGTTTCTGATCTTCTTTCTGGTTGTTTCATACTATCTCTGTAATCGTTGCTACCATAACTTCATCCTTTGCTCTTATGGTAACATCTTTACCTGAAGTTGCTTTGAGGTATTCAAATCCTTTAACATGTTTGTCATTAATTTGAGCACGACCTTTTGCTATAAAGATATGTATATTTCCACCTAAGTTGCCGATGGTTATGTATTCATCTTTTTGTAGAGTGACATAATCGTACACAAGTTCTTTTTCTTGCATCTTATGTTTAGGATGAATGCAGTAGAGGTGTCCTCCGTCTATAAAGTGCATCCGAACTTCAGATGCATCAGTGTGGTTAGGATACCATGGTCTTCCTGGCATAGGATTTGGTTTGAGACCTGTATTAGCATAATGTATGTTACACCAACCACGAGGAGCAACACCAAAACTATGAGAGTCTTTTCCAAAAAGGACATCATGTTTCTCAGTAAAAATATGTATTGCGGAACTTGGTCTTTCACCTTCTCTACCCTCCTCAAATCTGTGAGTGTTCACTTGGAAGTATTCATCTTCCTTTGCATGATTGTCAAAGACTAAGACATCTTCGTAATTGAACCAATTCCATTTCATAGTTCTGTAATGATGACAGCCATGTTATCTGATGATCTACCTTGTAAATCATAATCACTCTTACCTGATATTGTTACAAAGTTTATAGAATCTAACACATCCGTATCTTTTTTCTTACCACGATTACAAACTTTAAACTTACCATGTAAAAGAAACACCCATACTCGTTTACCATGATGTTTCATGCGTACATACTCACCCTTTTCAAGTTTTACAAAATCCCAGACGCACTCTACATCTTTCATAGTCTTTGGATTTGCTAATACGCATAATGACATAGCATCATCTTGGAACTGCCATTTAATTTTAGTTCCTGTATACCCTGTCCAACTTGGTGTGCCTTTAAATGGATTAGGATCGTTTTGCCTAAAGAAGTTTATATTGTTCCATCCGTGACCATGTACTCTTCTTGTTACACCTGATCCGTCGGCAGCAGGTGCATCCATTTCATTAATAATAGTTCCACCAATCACGCATCTAAAGTTGCTGTGTCTTTGTTCTTTGTCTCTCCCCTTTTCAGGTAAGTGAGTGTTGGGTGTGTAGACGTCTCCTTTGTTTCCTTCTATAGAAAACATCCAGAAATCTTTGGCATCCCAGAACCTATTCTTTATTCCCATACTTCTCCAAATCTTGTAATGCTTCTTTAGCACTTTGTACTTCTTGATAATTTGCTGAATGTTGTATAGTCACTTCAGACATCTCAATCCATGGTGGTAAATCTATAAGATACTCTATAAACTGAACAACCCAATCATGATCCAATGAATCTAATTCATGTTCTAACAATCCTAAGTTAAGTGTACACATTCTACACTGCTTGTCAGAATTGAAAGTTAGATTGTTTGCTAAATGGTTAAGTGATGCTTTCTGCGCAGCATACATATAACCTTTACTTATATTAGCATACTTCGCACGTGATGAAAAGTTTATGATGAGTTTGTTAGGATCATGCTTCCAATGTTCAAATATACCCATCAGCAATTCAGTTTGTTTGAAGCGAAGATGTGCTAGATTAATAAAGACATCGCAATCTTTAATCTTATCTACTACTGCGTCGGCATACTCTATTGAAAAATCTGCACTTGAAAATTGTACAATCTCATAATGAGAATAGTTTCTTAAGAAGTCTGCGATCTTACCACCGAGACCACTCTTACCTGTTATTGCTACTTTTATCATAATAATCCTTAATCAAATCAAACGATGGTTTACCAAACAATGAACCATCTACACTACACTTGTTACAAGGTGAGCATGATCTATCACCTTTGATTAACCTTTTTCTTATTTTGTTCATAGGTTTACTGAACCAAACTTCATGTAAAGATTGCTGTAGTAGATTACCCACTACATGTTCTCTACCCCAATCATTAGAGCAGAACAATACATCACCATTCCAGTCTACAAACATTTTATAGAAAGGATAATGACATGGTTTACCTTCTAGAGATTTAACATCGGATTCTTCAATACCAACCCAATCTATTACACCACTTCTATTGTTGAGTATCAACCCATGCTTTTCAAACTCACCCCAATGCATACGATATTTATATTTTGTTACAGGTATTTCTGCCCAGAGTATTAATTCATCAAAATGTTTCATCTGTTCTGGACCATCATATAGATTGATGTAAATCATGTCTAATCCACTATTATGAATAAGATCTACAAGATAACGATGATCTAACTTATCACCATTGGTGTTACACTCTAATGTAGCATAAGGAAGTTCTGTTCTGAAGATTTTTACGATATCTCTAAAATCTGGATTGAGTAAGTTCTCACCAAATCCACTAAATGAAACTTTACCATTGAAAGATTCTTCTGCCAATTCTTCTGCTATTCTTTGAGCACCTTTGATGGTCAAATGTAGATTTCGATTAGGGAATACTTCTGGATCATGTCTTGGACAAAACACGCATGTGCGATTACACAACTCTGTTGTGTTTATCTCAACTGTAAGTATTGAAGATAGTGGTTTGTCTAGTTGGTTATGGTTTCTTTCGAAGTGCTTTCGCTCTTGTTCTCTGCGATGTTCTAGGAAACCATATTGATCAACTGCTGGTATCCTTTCTGTCATTATAAAATCCTCTTTCAATTATCGCAGTTTGTACTCTAGGAGCAATAGGTTCAAAGAGTGCCATGGCACCCCTTAACTCATTTACATCATCAGTTTTGGCATCTGCCTTTAGCACATCGATGTAGGTTTGTGTATTAGTTAGTGATGTCGATTTTTCCATTATAAATTAAATTGTGGGGTTGGTACAGATTGGTGTATCTTACTAATTTGATTAGCAGGTGCAGTAGGATCGTTTACATACACCTCTTGTGCTTTTCTAATTGTACCACCTTGATTTATATATACACCTTTTGCTTTGGCAATTGGTCCGATAGGTCTAGTCGCTGGGTATGGCTGTTGTGCAGGATTTTGATAAGTCTGCTGATATGTGTATGGTTGCTGATAAGGTTGCTGTATCGGTCTAGTAGCACCGAATGGTTGTTGATATCCATAAGGTTGCTGGAAAGCATAATTCTGCTGATATCCATAAGGTTGTTGGAAAGGATATGGTGTAGTGCCTGTTGCTGGACGTGTTCCAGTTGCAGGTCTTAATGCAGGTGTTTGTCCAGTTGCTGGTCTCGGACCAGTCGCAGGTCTTACTGCTGGATAAGGTTGCTGAAATGAATAAGGTTGTTGAAATCCATAAGGTTGCTGGAATGAATATGGAGATTGAAAAGTTGTATTAATCGTTGCTGCCTGTACATTTATTGAATTATTTGCTTCATAAACAACTGGAATTGGTTCTTCTTCCCCAAAGTCGAATTCTTCTTCTTCTAATGTCCAATTTACTTGGAAACCAAATGGACCTGCTGACCCAAAACTAAATGGATATGGTGTATCTGCTGGACTAGATGCTTGATGCAATAGAACATTTGCAACAGTAGGTGTTTGAGCAGTCAATTCAAACTCTCCTGGCTGATTAGGAGCAGGATAAAAACCTACAAAGTTGTATGCAAATGTATCACCTTTGTTTATTTGTGCTGAAACAGGCGAATTAGATTGACCAAATGGTGATGATATTAAAATATCAGAATAACTCGGTTGTGCTGTTAATGTAACAGGATATGTTGACACCAATGATGGATGCGTTCTTTGATAAGTTTGCTGATATGGTTGCTGATACTGATAAGGTATTTGTGTAGCACCTTTGGGTTGCTGATATGGAACAGTTCCAATGGCAGGTCTTACAGCAGTACGAGTAGCAGGTTGCTGTGCTGGAGTTGGTTGTTGTCCTGTAGCAGGTCTAACCCCTGTAGTGGGTCTTGTTCCACTGGCAGGTCTGGTTGCTGTATAAGGTTGTTGAAATCCATAAGGTTGCTGAAACGGATATGGAGTTTGATAGGGTTGTTGAAATCCATATGGTTGCTGGAATGGATAAGGTGTTGTCCCAACAGCAGGTCTTGGTCCACTTGCAGGTCTTTGTGCTTGAACAGGCACAGTTCCAGTAGCAGGTCTTGTAGCAGTATAAGGTTGTTGTGCTGGTCTTAGAGCAGGTCTAGTTCCAGATGCAGGTCTAGTCGCAGGTTGTTGTATAGGTCTGAATGCAGTGTATGGCTGCTGGAAGTTACTCCCGATATTTATGTAGATATCATCAGACATGATCTATCCTTTAGACCACGAACCAAAGATGTCCTGTGGAAGTTCCTGTTGAGTCTGTTGGTGCACTACTTGTAATTTCATAATCTAAAGATATACTTAAATCGTATGGGTCAGATGAAGATCCTGGAGTTGTATCTGTTAAGTTAACATCAATACCAGCACCCTCAACATATTTTAAATACTTACCACCATCCATAGTAACTTGAGTTCCGTCACCATCGATAGCATACCATTCGTAAGTATTATTTAGTGTTAAAGTTCCAGCAGAATCATCATAAGTCTTTGATATGTTAGTTCCTGCTGTAATTAAGTTAGCAACTCTGTCATCTACTCTTTCATCAGTATAGAACTTGTTAGTACCTTCTGAAAAATCATCAGTGTCTAGTGTTCTAGTTCCACCGAGTGAAACAGATGTACCATTAATAGTAATAGCAGAATTTGCTAATGCTGAGTTTGGTAAGTTTGTTACACTTAGATCAATCGCACCATCACCTGCATCATCATAGGTAGCAGTGATGTTAGTATGCGAACCATTGGTCACTAATTGGGCACCAACGATATCTTGTATGCTTTCTGTATCTGTAGTTGCTGAGTTTGTGATTGTCAATGAACCAGCACCATCATCGTAAGATAAACTGATGCCTGTTCCTGCTGTAAGTAAAGTGTCAACTCTATCATCTACTCTTTCGTCTGTGTAGAATTTGTTAGTGCCTTCTGCTAGATCGTCAGTATCTAAAACTACAGCACCTGTAGAACCATTCACACTTGTAACAGGAGCACTTGCTGCTGTAAAACTAATTACACCTGATGAAGAATCGTATGAGATATCACCAGATGCTGAAATTGCATTTCTTGCTAATGTGTTACTAAAATATTGATTGGTAGATCCTTCTGCTAAATCATCTGTGTCAAGATTAGATAAACTAGATACTGTTCCTGTTACATCACCTGTGATATCACCAACGAAAGCAGTTGAAGTGATACTTGAGAACCCTGTACCAACTCCATTCGTAATGGTTGCTGTTCCATCTGTAATGCTAGGTGATTCAAAAGTATGACCAGTGTCAATCTTCATGTTACCATCAACAAAAGTATTACCTTCTAATTGAACTGTGTAACCTGATTCTAAAGTAGTGGTTGGTGAGGATCCATCACCATTAATAATTACACCAGATGCATTATTGTTATAGATAGCACCAAGAGCAGTAAGTTCCCAATCATCTGCTGCACCTTCTGTACCTTGCACATCTAAATATGATCCTGTAAAAGTTGATAAACGAATAATATCATTTAAACTAGCAGCAGAGGTAAGAGTAATGGTTGTGAACAATCCACCACTGGGTCCACCCACAGCATAGTCAACACCACTTCGAAGTAAAGCACCATTTTGGAATACTTGAACTCGGTTCTGTCTAAAACTTAATGTATTACTAAAGTTGTCTGTACCAGAGAATGTAGTTTGTCCAGAACTTGCTGTGAATTCAAATTCTTGGTAGTAGAAGTACAAATCTTGTATGCTGTTTACAGCATCTACAATAGTAGTTTGGTTGATAGTTCTTAAACCAGAAACATCACCTACATCGGTTGCAAGTTCGTTATATCTACTTCTCCAAGTTTCAAAAGTATCTGTGGTATTAACTGTCTTTGCCATTGTTTAAAGTCCCAATAATTGTTGTTAACATAGATTTAATTTGAGTCACCTCATCTTTGAGAATAGAAATCTCAGTTTGAGTCGTTCTCCATACTCTCTGTCTATTTTTAGCAGCAGTGTAGGAGTCCATATCAGTATTTATTATAGCACCTGATCTTTCATCTCTTAAGAGATTCTTATGTCCTTCTACTTTTACTTTTGCCATTTTATGTTGCTAATGCGATTGCTCTAAAGTTTTGAACAATCGGTATCTCAGTTGTTTTTGTTCCTTGCCCTACAATCTTAATAGCAAAAGCAGTAAACTCTGCTAAATTGTTGACTGTATATTCGTACTCTTTAAAGTTTCTAGAATCTGCTTCTACAGTAATATCTGGTGATCCATCTGTATTGAAGTAAGTCCAACCAATTTCATCAAAAGGTAAAGACTCATCGTTTCTTAAAACTTTAAACATGAGTTTTACATCGTTAGTGCTATTTCTAAAGATGTCTGCCATTACTTTAATTGCTGTTGCTGGAGTCTTAAGGTTTACTCTCTTAGTAATGTAAACCATAGCATTGTTATCCCCTTCTGCCTCTGTGCTATCAAAGTATGTACTGTAAGATCCTACATCGGATGAAGAATCTACATTGTTAATTCTGTTGTGTATTGCTAAACAACCAATTGTGCTTACATCTATAATCGGTGACAAGTTAGGGTTCAGAGATTGTAAAGATAACTGTAATGTAAATGACTTAGCATTAGACATCTCATTGTTTTCATTAATTCCTGAAGCAACCATTTGCCCATCAGAGAAGAACACATTATCGTTGAGTGCGATGTAATTAGAAACACTACCTCTAGTGTATTGTGTTCCATTAATTACACCTTCTGGTGATTTAGCAGGTGTTGTTCTCACATTACATAACATGTATGTATCTTTAAATGTTAAAGAAGGTATCATCGTATGTAATGTATCGAAGTAATAGTCTTGTGTAGCAAGTACACTAGCACCACCACCTCTAGAAGTTTCTATCGCACCACCAACTAGATCATAAGCAGATAAAGAAGGTGTTACTGTATAAGAGTCAATCTCTATATCAGTTAAAGCAGTAAATGTAGTATTCAATGCAGCGATAGGGAATCCACCTAGTGTATCACCAACTGTATCTATCGCAAAGGTTGTGCTATTTGTAGCAGAACCAAAGTTTGTTACAGTTAGAGTATCGGCAGCATCATAACCTGATCCTGGATTTTTAATTTCCCAAGAACTAATAGCACTTGATGCGACAACCACTTTGACTGTTGCACCTGTTCCAGATCCAGAAGTCGTAGTTGCGATGTCATCATAAGTACCATCAGCAGGTAATGAACCAGAACCCACTGCAGATGGATTAGTGATGGATAATACTGAGTCAGTTCTATCCCCTGTTATACCCGACAATGTAACATTACCACTAGCATCATACATACCATGCGAATAATGTGATACTTTAACTTTACTGTTGCCAGAGATAAATGATATCGGAGATGCTCCTAATCTAGTAGAATCTAAAGCATCGTTGTTAAATCTTACTGTACCTTTCTGAGATGTATCAAACTTACATTGATTCAACTTAAACTTAAGATCTTCTAATTGCTCAGCAGACCATGTTGATGCGTTTTGTGATTTGAATAATACACCAGCATAAGGTTGATCAGTAATCACTTCTTGTGTAATTAAATCAGTACCACCCATCTCAGATACAAATACTTCGTATTCGTTTGAGTTAGAAAGTACGACCACACAATACTCTGTATTGTTCTCAACATAGACTGGAGATTCAAATGTAAATGTAGTTGCTGTAGCACCATTTGCTGAAGTATTTACAGCAGATGGTTTCTTAGATACTGATGAGAATGGTAATACTATTTGTCCAGGATAACCATTCACCATGTTTCTAATTTCTACATTCACAGGTAGAGAATCGTCTTTAGTTTTAAAGTAGACATCTACAGAAGATAAGAACATACCACCATCTGCTACAACCATAAATGATTGTGCAAGTGGATCTCTCCATCCACCATCCATCATTTGAATTCTCAAGTTTCCAGGAATTCTTGGATTACCAGGATTTTGTATTTCTGGAAATTGTCTTATAGGTAATATAGGTTCAACTCTAGCAGGCACTGGAGGTGCTGGTGGAGTTGGTATTAATGCAGGTGCTATCACTGGTGATGGTATTGTCACTGTTGGAATTGGTGTAGGTATGGTTGGTGCTGTAAGATCAAATTGTACAGCATTCAGTTCTTCACCTCTTCTAGTGATAGTTCTATTACCACTTGTTTGTTCTTGTATAACTCTACCATTTCTAGTAGCGACAACTGTTGTTTGATTAGATTGTAAAAGACCTCTAGCACTATAAGTTGCTTGTGCTTTAGAGTCTGCATCTATTTGTCCATTAGGATCAGAGATAACTGTTAATACTCTCTCCCCTGTAGGGAATCTTTGAGCACTTGAATTAGGTATAGAGAATGTAAATGATATATCACCAGATCTATCAGTTTTTACTCCAGCACCTAAAGATGCACTTCCTGATTGTGAGTATGTAGCACTTGATGGTGTACAGAACGAATCTACATCTATACCATCAAAGTAAACATAATGGAAGGTGTTTGGTTTTAATCCATCACCTGTTACAGTTATATCTCTGCTTCGAATAAATGGTATTATGCTAATACCAACTGTTCTTGTGTTTCTATCTTCAGTAAATTCTTCGACTACTGAAGTTCTAATTCCTGATCTTGTTTGTGTTTCAGGTGTTTCTGTGATTGTTCTAGTAGTTCTAGATCCTGGAACCCAAGTACCACCTTGTCCTGGAGTTCCTTCCCATGCACCTGCACGATTAGAAACTGTTTCAGTTCCTGTATTATTAGGTTGCCCAACCCATGATGTCTGCCAGTTATTCCATACTGTACCAAGTGAGTTTCCTACACCTGCTAATACAGTATCAAAGTTTCCTTCTCTGTTAACTCTAATCTCTGGTAAAGTTTGAGTATCATTCCATACATCAGTTCCAGGAGATAAGTTTAATGTTCCTGTAAATGCGAAAACATTATAAGGATTAACATTAATTGCTTTAGATGCTTTTGATTGATTAACAAAAGGCACTTCAGAGAATGGTAGATGAATAAGATCACCAGTCTTAGTATAGTTTGCTGAAGTAGTTGTATCTAGACTAATGTCAAAGAAGTTTGTTACAGACATAGGTCTAAGATGACCATTCTCTGCATCAACTGCTACTTTATAGTCGGGATGGTTAACATCACCAATACCATGTCCTCTAAAGTTATCTACTAAGAAACCTGACTTGAATCTATCAAATCCATCACCATCAAGTATCTGCATAGATTGAGTATCTTTTTCAAGTAGAGATAGAGTCGTTACTCTTTCTAGATTCTTAACTCTATCTGCTAATCTACCGATATCTTTCATAGTATATCTTCTATGATCTTTTGATCGGATAACTACATCATCTAATGTTTCTGTATAAGGTTTGAGTGATAACTCAAACAACTCGATAGCATTATCTACAGGAGAAGGTCTGGTTGGTGATAAAGAAGGTGTTCCATGAACAACCTGTAATAGACCTGTCTGATGTAAGAATATCTTATCTATTCTTCCAACATAAAAAGTGATATCACCAACAACATTTGATCCAGGAACTAGCATATCAACGATAGATGCTCCCGATGCTGTTACACCTGATGTGGATGCTTCGAATGATTTGTTTTCGTAATAGAATGGAGCACGAACAGCACCACTTGTAGAGTTTGATAAATCTACAGGGGAACTAGGATCAGGTGTAGTGGCACTAAATGTTGTTGTACCTAATATCTGACCAAGAGAAGGTCTAAAGTCAACTGAATCTCTTAATTCATATTCTCCATCTGGTTCTAATGACTCAGGATCTACTCTGTTAGATATGTACTGAGGAATCTCATCATAATCCACACCAGAGTAAGAATTGACATCGTAGAAATCACCAGAACCTGATGATGTGAAATAATCAAACACCACCATGATAGGTGAAACAGGAGCAGGTGCTCCAGGTTTTCTAACGATTTTTGCTAAGTCATAGAAACCATCTCTTTGACCATCGTCAAAGAAGTAGTTGTTTGTTATAACTTTTGAACCTGCATCTATGGAACCCAATGTTCCTGCTGCTGTAGATGTTGAACCGATAATAGATTCTCCATCACTAAATGCAGTTGTCGAAGTAAGGTAGAAATAGGAAGTGTTTCCTGTACCACCATAGTTAATCATCACACCTCTGGCACCTGAAGTTTGACCAACAATAACTTCTCCTTGGTCAAATCCAGTGGCAGTGGTTTGTGTAATTGTAAAGGAAGGTGCTGTAGCATCATTACCATCTACACCCTCATAGATTGCTCTTAGTTTGAAAGCATCAGATACACCCAATGTGATTTCTTTATCATCATAGGCAGTACCATAGAAACCACCAGCACTTCTGGCACTTCCTACTTTCAATACTCTAGCAGATTTTAAGTTTTTATCTCTGTTAACAGGTGAGTTGATATCAACTGTGTATGTAACTTTAAGTATAGCACCATCATCTGCGGCATCAAAACCACTAATGGTCAATGTTTGCTGAGAACCTGAAGTAGTAATCGATGTTGTGATATTATTGGTATTGTCATGAATATCAATGATATCACCATTTAATAAGTTTCCACCTGATTGTTCTTCAACTACAGCAACAATAAAGTTATCTGCTGTAATGCTGTCAAAAGTTTCACCTGTTTGTGTTGTGATTGCTATTTGTTGAGATGTTACTGTATCAACAACCTGTCTTCTTACAGATACTTGGTCAGGAGTATGACTTGATACATAATCTCTTGCCCATGCTGCAATCGCAACTGTTTGTTCTTGATTGTAAATTTTAGTTCTTCTTCTTGTGATGTTACCAGTCTGAGTGCTACCTGCATTTGCTGTAAGTGTTAAAGAAGTGTCACTTGCTATAGAAGAAACAATTCTTTCATTACCTGCGGAGTCAACTAATATATCACCTTCTTTTAATTCAGAAGAGAACAATGTTCCGAATCCTGTTACAGCAGTTGAACCACTTGTTAATGATACTGTACCGACAAGTACATAATCATTATCAGTAACTACATCTGCAGTAAAGGTTTCTCTTGAAGTGTTTTTAGGAACTTGAGATACACCTCTAACTCTATCTATGTTATAATTTCTTGTTGCTGTATTTTGTCCTGCTGTAATTGAACCTGATCCTGAACCATAAGATGTTACACTATCAGAGTCATCCCAGTTTCCTACTACATCATGAATGTATAGATTGCTGGATGTATCGTGTGCTACGATACCAGACTTTGTTCCGTCTGCATTGCGTACTTGGTCACCTGCTGTGAATGTTCCACTCTTAGCAGAATATGAAATCTTTGTAAACATCTTAACATCAAATAGATACAAATTAAAGTTATCTGTTTGATCGTAGATACCATAACTTCCTGATGTGGAAGATGTACCACTTAAATGATCAAAGTTTCTTACACGAGCATAACCAATGTGATTTGAAGTTGGTGCAGTTCCTGGAGTAGCAACTGCCACATCCCATAGTTTTACAAAGTTGTATGGTGCTTGTGTATCATCACCTGACTCATTACCGAACTCTGGTTCACTATGTACATCTGTAATCTTAAGATAGTTTCCTATTCTAACAGGTGTATTTGCTGCTGTTAAAGATTGAGTTGTGCGTGCCTTTGATACAGACACTGGAGTGGTTGCTGTTTTCTCAATCTCATAACCTCTCACATATGCTTTTCCAGGAGATACTTGTACTACAAACTTGGTAGAATCTCCACCATTTGCATTTGAGTAGTATCCTCTGTTTGTACCATCATTAAGATGCTCTCTTAATGAAGTTGTAAATTGTTGAACCACATAGTCACCAGACTCATCATAAGTTCTGCGTGCTAATGTGTTTTCAATTTCACTGTAGTTTGTATTACTGACTTTGTTTTCAATAATACCATTGTTAACTCTCAACAATTCAATAAAGTTAACATCAACAACTGTATCTAATGCTTTCTTTGCAAAAGTAAAATTGACTTTTAATCTATCTGCACCTGGAGCATTCTCATTAGAACTTCCTTGTGCGTTATCAAGTAATGAAGAATCGTTAGCACTTGAGACTAATGATTCTGTTACATCTAAACCAACTCTATAAGAAGGTCTGGGTGAATACTTCTCTAGAATGACTGTTTGTGCGTCAACCTTAACGAAGAATCCACGAACATAAACAATACCCTCAGATATTGCTGCTGCAGAACCTCTTCCTGTTGGAACTTTATCTTCAGACTCTACTTGAAATTGATTGTTGTTAGAAGCAGAAGTAATTGAACCATCAGATCCTACTGCTACTTCACTCAACACTTCTAATGCATCGAAGACTCTAGAGTTATCTGCATCTGTACCTGCTGCAAGGTACTTAACAAAGAGAGTCAGTGAGTCGTCTGTTGTTTCTGCTGTAGAGTTAACAACTTTTGCGACGACTCCTGTAGTTCCACCTTGTAAATACTTATCGTGGAAACTTTCTCTATAGGTTTCAACATCAGCAGTACCTGCTGACTCTGGATTTGTATTTTTGACTTTGACATAATGGTACTCGAAGTCTGCATCCGATTGTGCTCCAAGAACTATAGACCCTTCTTCAAATATATGATCACCAAATCTTTCGATCTGGTTCTGTAATATTGATTGTGCCTGAGTTAATTCCCTTGCTTGTATCGGTCTACCTGCTCTGAACAATACACGATGAAACTTTTTACTTTCGTTAAAGTCATCGTAATATGGCGATACATTTAGATCAGTCTTCTCCATTATGCTTCCTCAATTACATCTCTATGATTAGTTTAATATCTTCGATTTGGTCTGCTGCTCTTGATACAGCACCTCTATTCTCAATGTAAGTTACTTGACCTGAGTATCTTTGAACTTCAGGGAATCCTGAAGTGACAGAGGATATAGTTCCAACTGATGCACCACTTACATATACAGTATCTGCTGCACTGAATGATTCCAATGTACCATCACTGTTTACAACAGGAAGGTAAGATACTTCTAAAGTTGATGAATTCCATGAAACGACTCGCCCTTTTGCTACACCGACACCATCTGAACTTGCGTCTGTAATGATATCGTCAACTGAAACAGATCCACCTGAATTAAAGATGAATTTGTTGACTGCGGATAAAGTTGTTGCTGTAGCAACTGTAGTTGTACCAGCATCAAATGGGTCAACTACTAGACCTATTCTTCTAAAGTCATTATCAGTTGGGAAGTCACCAGATCCTTCAGCATACTCTAAACGAGCATTTAGAATGACATAGTTTCCACCCAATTCTGTTACAGGGTCTGCCCCATGACCATAGATTGGTGAAATGATAGGTGTTAATGTTAATGTACCTGAATTAGTACCCACACCTGACATGTCAGCAAGGTTTAACTGAGCATTTTTATATCCTGTGCCATTAGTAGTCATAGTGACATGAGTGATCGCACCACCTGCTACTGTTACTGTACATTCTGCGTCAGTACCAGAACCATTGTCACCTTTAACTGCGACACTTGTATAAGTTCCGTTGTTTAAACCTGCTCCACCTGAGTCAACAGCAATGTGAAGGATTGCTCCATCCACTGCGTCGTTCTCAACATCCCATTGTGCTGAACTGTCGTCAGAAGCAGCAGATCCTATTGCAGCACTGTCACCGATTACTTCAGTTTGAGCACCAATAGTTTTTACTGGGATAAAGTCATTTGTTACGAATTTGATAACATCAGATGCTGTAATACTGTACATGTATTTCCAAAGATATCCTCTACCTGATGCAGCACTTGAATCTGAAGTAGCAACCAAAGAAGAACTTGAAGTTCCTGTTGGTTTTACATCAGATGCTACAGGGTTACCAGAGGAATCTCTTCCTGTTCTGATACATTTGTATACATTATAGTCATCTGTGATAACATGAAATCTCGAATCGTATAGATTCGTTGCACCTGATGGTGCTGAGTTTGATGAGGAATAGTCATGACGATATTCGTCATAAATTGTTCCACTAGTCCAGTCTCTTCGGACAATACCATGCGATACATCGGACGAGGTGATTTTCTTCAAAGCAACCATGTCATCATATGCATCGATCTCATTGGAATTATTATCCACTGGTGTTTCGACTGTATCGTCGGTTCCCCATAACCATGGGCGACCGATAAACATGTATGTGCTAGAAGCAGATTCACCGAAGTCCTCTTTGAATTGGCGAGCATTGTTCAAACGAAACTTCTCTGTGATAATTGCAGCCATTTTTTGCTCCTAAAATTTAATTGTTATACTATTTATACTCATTCACCAGACACAACATGTGCTGACAATGAAAAATTAGTCTTATTCTTATAATGCTCTTCAAACGATCCAATCGTCCAATTAGCATAGGTTGTAGATACATCAGCAATACGCAATCCTTCAGAGTTTGAACTCTCAGACATCAGCGATCCTGCTTGATCTTCTAATAAAATATTATCTTCACTTTCATCTACGATGTAGTAAGATATATCATAAACTTGTTGTCGTGATACTAGTTCCAGTGTACGCAGGGTTGGACCCACACGAACAAAAGTAATGAGTGTATCACCACCATGTTCCATGATAATTCCATCACCATCTTCGGTAACGATTTTATCATAGTTCTCATGCTTTAAGTATTTAGAGGTTTCAAAAGTCCTCTCTGTTACAAAGTATTCTTGCACCTCTGTAACTGTTGCTGTTTCTAATCCTAAGTAACTTCCATCTTCTAATATGATCTCATCACCATTTTCTGCATAGATATCAGCAGGTGGTAATATAGTTGAAGTTGTGATTAGATTTGAATTGTTGTTAGCATTAATGGTTCTTTCATATCTCATTCTACCTTGTTCTTCTTCTGGAAGTAGATAGTTACCATCTTCTAATAACATTCTCTCTTCTTCGAACATAGCAGATTGTATGACTTTACCATTGGCTGGTGCTCTTTGTGTATTCCTTGTAAGGTATCCAGAGTCGCCATAATCTATGCGTAAAGTTGTTGCTGTTCCTGAGTCTTGATCTATTCTTGTACCCACTTGTGCTGATGCTGTAGCAATAGATTGAATAATCTGAATATTTACATGACGATTACGCATTCCAGAATCACCATACTCAGTTCCAGGTTCAGTGATAGATCCATCAGTTCGTGGATCAGTATCAGCATTAGGTGCACCTGCTGGTTGTAGCACTGGACTTTCGTCAGATACATCGGCAGCAAGAGTTGGGAACTGAATAAGAATATCGTGCTTAGCATGCATTCTTGCTTCTGCTTCTACGATTCTTCGATAGAAGTCATCGGTATCTTCAACAATATCTGTACCGACTACAAACCCTTGTCCTGTGACTTGATCGTATACTGTAGATCCTTCTTGATAGTATCTTTCTGCTCTGAGCAGTCCGTCTTCATTTTCCAGTCCGATAGAGTACTCATTATCTATGCCTAATGCATCCCATGTATAATCTTCGTAGATAATACCAAGAGCATCAACTTTAGAACCAATGTAAAGTGTAGGTACAAAGGATCTTGAGACATTCGTGCCATCAAAGACTCTATTGTAAATAGTTGCTTGTGCATTAATGTCAGATCGTATTGCTACTTCACCAAAGAAGATATGTCCTGTAGGATGTACAAGATCTTTAACGATACTTCTCCATCGGTTAATGGACTCACCAATCTTCACTACATAAGAATGCGTTTGATAATAGAGAGAGTCATGTATTGCCATACCAGAGGCATCGGTGTAACCATAATCATTGAGGAAGTTACCATCAATGCGTGTTTCACCTACAAGTTGACCTCTAGCATTCAAAGGACGGAACTTAGCAACTTTGAGTGACTCTGTGCTAGAGAATGTACAGGTCTCACCTTCTAAGAATGGACCTGATAAATTTTTAACTTTTAAAATATGTCGATTAGAATTATAATCAACAATCGTTGCTGTTACACCTGAGATATCACCTGACAGTGTACCATCTCTTGGAGGTGTATCGGATGGAGTAGTAACCAACATGGTGATAATAGTATCTTCATCATCGATGATACCTCTCTCATCGTACTTATTACCAGCATCCTGCATACGCAATGATGCTATACCACCAATGTTATCACCATAGGTAAGTAGAATCGCTCCCTCACCTGAAGTTACATTGTGTGTAATAATGGTTGCGGTGGTACTTGAAGTTCCACCTGTAATCGTATCGTTGGAACTAAATGCTCCTGTATCGGAACTTCTTCTTCCGATCGTCAATCTATTCAGATCGGTATCTACACCGATGATTAAACCTGTAGCACTGGCAGATGAACCTGTAATGATCTCACCTTTTTGAAAACCAGTGACATCATTGAAATACATGAATCCACCTGGATATGCTAAAGGTGTAAATTGATATCCATAACCTGGAGATGCTACGATGACCTTTCTTATTTCTGTTTGATTCGTATCGAGTCCAAGTACTGTATTATCTTCAAATAATATATTATTGAGATATGCGTAGACTTCTATTTTATCATTGAGAGAAGCACCAGAAGAAAGCACGATCTTGTTTACAAATACATTGTAACCTGAAGTCAGTTTAACATCGTTTTGATAAACAATGACTGACTCGGCATCAAATGCCATCATCTGATGTAAGTCATCGTGTCCTTCAAATATGGTTTGCCCATTGGTTGCTGTAAATACGAAGTGTCCCCATTGAGTACCAGATTCTAATAAGAGTTGATCACCGACCGATTCTATTTCTGCAAAAGCACCTGAACCATTCGTACCAGCATCATCAAATACTACTAGATCTCCTGAAGAATAACCTGTGCCTCCGTCCTCGACATAAATCTCAGTGACTCCTCCAGAAGTCAAACCATTGATCTGTGAGGTAGCATCAATCGCATCGTCAGATAAAGCAGATGCAAAATTAATTTGGTCTGAGATACTGTACAATGATCCTGCGTTTCCACCTTCTAGATATAATCCTGCTCCGTCTTCGAGTAAAATTCTATCTCCATCAGCATCGGATAGATAGATAGATGAATGATCTAAATCAACCCCACCTATCACACCACGCACTGTTCCTGTATTGACTGTGTTGTCATCTCTATCTAAAAAGGATACACTGTCATCTACCGCAAATGTGCCTAAGTGATTGATAGATATTTCACAACGATAAGCAGTTTCATCTGCTGGATCAAAATAAACATTTTCAATAATCGCTTCTGCTTCTATGGTTACACCATCCGCAGAATATCTGATTATTTTTCCATTGTTGGGTGGTTGCCCATTGGGTAGATACACTTGAATCACATTGGGTTCAACCCAACTAGATTCAGAAGCATGTATGGTATTTTCTATCGGATAGGCAACTTCTGCATCTTGCTGATACAGAATACGCATGAGGAACTCTAATGATTCTTTCGTTCCTTTGCGTTGGTATAATTCTTTAACATGCTTAATGAGTAGTCGCTTATCTGCTGCCACAGAGAAGTCGATACTTGGCATGAAGTCTTTTTGAAAGTATGATAGAAAAGATCCAATGGTGGTATCAATATCTGCATACTTTAGAATGTTATTATTTGCAGCGATACTGTTTTCGCTGAAAGTGTTAACAATTGCTTTTTGTTCTGAGGTTCGACCGACAATGGTCTCTCCAGGATCAAAGGTTCTTGCATTGATTTCTTCAATGTATAACTTATTATCACCTATGACTCGTATGGTTGCGAGTGCACCTGAAGATTGCCCATAGATATATTCGCCAGCAGTAAATGCTGTGGCACCTATGGTTGCGTTGTTACTGTTTTGTTCAAAGACTATTTTTGCTTTGTCTTTGGGTGAGGGTTTAAAAGCAGCATCTTCAAATAATATATTTCCAGTCTCTGCTTCTAATCCTATAAAATCTAATTCTTCTTGCGACTTGAGAGTCAATACTCCCATCTCAAGATATTCAAAATATGCCTTTAAGAATGCTATTAATTCAGCAGACTCTTCCTGAACGAATCCAGGAAGAAGTCTTGTTAACTGATTAGATAACTTGTCTACTGAAAAAGGCATGGTCGTTTATTATGCTACTGTTGCACCATAAGATGAAACGACATACCACTTGCTTCCATTCCAGAACAACAATACAAACTCACCAACTGCATCAAATGTGAGTTGGTTAGTTGATGTTGAAGTGGTTCCAAAGTTCGTGACTGTAATTACAGCAGTTGAACTTGAAGAAGGAGCAGTAGTCATACCAACGATTTTTAATTGACCTGTGTTTGATCCATCGCCCAATGTACCTGTAGCAGTTGTTGATGATGCTGCAGCATTTAAATCGAACAGTGTTGTGAACTCTGTGTTTAAATCTGCAGTTGCATTACCTGTGTATGTGGTAAGATCATCAGATGCTAAGAATGTAGGGATATTTTCAAACAATTGATTAATTGTCATCTTTTTGTTGACAGGTGTTCCACCTGGATCGTCAACGATATGTAGTAAGTCTGCACCACCGATGTCTGAATTAGACACTTGGGTCAGAGCAGTAATTTTTTTATCTGCCATTTTTTTCTCCTAAATTAAAATCCTCTTTCGAGGGAAACTACTTGCGGGACTCGCACCACTTTATTCATTATGAGGAGTACGAAGTGACGGAACTATATCCTACACCAGCACTCGATTCACCACTTGCGATGGTGTCTGCTTCACCTGTCACTGTTATCAAACCTTGTTTAATATCAATGAGTTGCCCTCGAGTCGCAGTTACATCGTAACTGTTTGGGACTATGGTGAAGTAAACTGATTTATCTGTATTAGAAGTATCGGTAATGATAATTCCATTGATGGTAACTTTCCCTGCTGTGTAATCTATCGAACCTGCTGTAGGATCTGCATAGACACGTGTTGAACCAGAGAAATAATATCTTCGAAGATTTCCGTTTCCGTCATCATCGAAGAAATAAGTTGTTACACTATCGCCAGATATTTTAAATCCTGTAGACACTAAGATACCACCTGTCGTGCTAGCATGTCCATCATGCGGATGATAGAAACCATTACCGAAATTAAGAGTGTATCCTAATGAGGTATTGATAGTTGGTTTGAGTGTCTTTCTAAGTTTAATGGTTGTAACATTGGAAAGAATAGAATCATCTGTGGCATCTATGCTCTGAGTAAGATTCGAATGTCTAAAGATAGCATCGAATCCATTCAGATTGGTAGTGTCATAGTTTCTTATGGTCGTTGTAACGAGAGATTCTAATTCTCCTTTTGATACTGTTGCTGTTCGAGGGTTGTATTTAAATGTAGCATTGATAACTATATCAATGACTTCCGCATCAACAATCACAGGTCGAACAGTCAGCATGTTAAGATCTCTAAGTCTTGCCTTGATTAAATCCTTTTCATTCTGTGACAAATAATCTGAATTAATAGGTTTGATAGATAAGAATATCTTTCCATACTCAGGTGGATCATTATCTTCTCCACCCCATATTGCTATCGCATCTGCGTTAGGATAAAACTCAGTGACCTTTGCTTTATAGTCATTGAGAGTCACCAAACGATTTTGCGATGAATAAAATTTGGATGCTTTAAATTTAATAGACTCTATGCTTTCATTTTCTGCACCACCATAAGCAGTGGTCACATTACTGACAATAGCATTAGAGAAACCATTAATCGCATCTACCAGTGAAAATACTTTGGCACCATTCGCATGGACACTGTCCACGACGATATAAGTGATAGTGATAATATCACCATCTAAAGGTTTGGCACCAATCGTGTTATCACCAAAATATAATTCTGTAAATCCTTCATCATTTTCTTGTGAAAAGAAAACCTTAGAAGTTGTTGTAATACTAGAGAGATCCCCTGCTTGCGTCCACCCTGTAGTCACACTGTCGCTGTTCACTGACACTGACAATGAGTTGGAATCTACTCTTTCGTTGCTGAGTTTAAACTTGGGATTGGATATTTGACCATCGTATACGAAAGTATCCGTGACATAAGTACCTTGTTTTAAATTAATGTTGCTGTACAAATAGGTGGATCCATTTTGCGTTGGAGTCACGGATGAAGTCACCACAAAGTTATAAGTGGAACCATCAAACACAGTAGAGAATCGCGATCCTCGTGTCAGTGTCATTTCACTGAGTGAAGGATAACTCCCTGATGCGTTACGCACATTGAGTAGATTCATTTCAAATTGTGAACTGGCACCTGTATATGAAGTCGGAACATATCCTAACTCTTTGGCTCTGGATATTACATTCTTACGCAACTGTGCAGTATCTAAAAATAATTCAGATGCTGCGAGGTTGGTATTAAATGCTGAGATATGTGAATTGTATGCTAATAGATCTATGAGTATAGAAAGAGTTGATCCTTCAAAATCATAATCCTTAAGAGTGCTCTGTCCTTTGAGAAACTCTTTTAGATTATCTGCAATATTCTCAAAGTCTGTTTCGGTAACATTCAGTGCTGAACTATTTACTGCCATTATCGTATCCTATTTACTACTATATCCAATTGTTGTGGTCTTGGATCGTTTTTAATTTTGTATTGTATAGTTACATTGAGATCGTTGCTGTCCAATGCATTTTCATTCGCAGTGACTTGAATATCTTCTACACGAGGTTCAAAGTTTCGAAGTAGTTTTTGTACACGATCTGCTACTTCTTCCATGAGATCTTCACCTTGTAATTCAAATAATAGAGATCGGATGTTGGCTCCGATTCCAGGTTTGAAAGGTCTTTCGAAGTTATCTGTGAGCACAAGATTCTTTACTGCTCTGCGTATGGCATCGCTGTCCGTCTTAAGTGAAACATCCTTCGTGACAGGATTGGAAGTAAACTTCAGATCTAGATCAGTGAAGTATTGCTTCGCGACATTCTTACTTTCGTTGACTATTTCGTTTGCCATATCAGTATTTATACTCGGTGTGTTACTTTATTCATCAGATTATACATAAAAACCCATCTATCTTGACTGTTTGCATTCGTAAAGGAATGAAAAGATCGATCATTCCTCAGAAAGAAGTATCCTTTATTCACAGTCCAAGGATGCTCCCACATTCCATCCCCATCTTGAGACTCATAAAATCTCGTGCCTGCAGAGGACACAGGATCCACATAGGTTAAAAATGTTCCTACCTTAGTCGCGTCGTCGGTGTGTATAGGATAAGTCATTCCAGGTGGAGTTCTTTGTAACACTGCTTTAATATCATCAAAGAATATCGTAGTCTTTAACAGAGATTCTATGCGTGGTAATATTCCAATAAAATGCGTGTACATATATTCCATGACAGGGCACTTCTCACACCATGGTCGTTTCCAATATTCAAATTCAATCTGATGCCTTTCATTCTGTTCCTTTGCCATATATCCTTTGAGTGTCTCGAATATATCGGGAGCAAAGAAATTATTAAATTCAATCAGAGGGATCGGACTATTTGGGTTTAGATACATCCTTACCATCACCTTGTTCAGTATGTACATGAGTAGAGAGTTCTATGCCTTTACCTGTGACTTCACCTTCGGCAACGATATTTTTTGTCACCGTGACTTCAGCATCGATTGCTACAGTGGGTGCGGTCATATTAATATTTCCTGTGGAAGTAATATTGGTATCACCACCGACCGTGATATTTGCATTGCCTTGTGCGACATTAATGGTCACATTACCTGACTCTACATGGACGATGGCACTACCACCGATATATAAATGATCATCTTTGCAAATAACCTCATAATGATCATTCACCACACGATGAACTTCATCTCCATCCTGCCATATTTCTTTATAAGTACCAGAGCGATGGAAGTCTACGATTCGTTCGCGTCCTGGAGTATCATCCACACTAAAATAATGACCACTTTCCGTCTCAGTGACTTTATTATATGGATATTGTGTTGCTGTAGTGTCTTTAGTTTTCTCAGGTAATTCAAATACACTGAGAGTTGTGGGTTTGTAAGTGGGTTCACTGCCATTGATTGCTTTATCTGACACATCGGTCTGATCCCTGTATAAAGGATAATAAGGCAGATCGTCAGTCGTGAGTGTTTTTTCAGTGATGGTACTTGCCGTGCCATCGAGTTTTATTTCTACAGACTCAGGATGCTTGGGTGCTTTATCTAATGCTGCTGTGAGTCCCCAAGAACGAGAAGGATCTTGCACTGGATTGATTCCATCGGGAGTGTCGTCATAGTCTGTGGCTGTTAATCGACGAGGATCATTAAATCCATCTTCCACACTGGGAGTGATGAGTTGATTTTTTATATCCTTGCGTGCTCCAGAGGATGGAATACCCAAAGAAGAACCCAAGACGATAAAATTTTGCTTGGCATTATCAGTGAAAACACCGATCACAGTGGATCCTTCAATCAAACCATGAGTGGTCTTGCCTATACCTGAGAGCGATGCTTCTGTCGTGGGCATGATCACACTTGACCATGGTAAATCTGCCGATGCTATTTGTTGTTTGTCATGCGTATGTATCCCATGTACACGCACACGCACTCGTCCCACTCCTAGTGGGTCGTGCCTATCTTCTACCATTCCATAATATAATTCCATTAATCGCTCCTATAAGCATCACTCACTTCGAGTTTGCTGGTTTCTATTTCTGCTGCGAGGGATTCTTTCACACATTCTAGATGACAGAAAGATTCTTTGGTTGCTGTTTTAAATTCGTATTTAATTCCAGTGATTAAAAATTGATTATCATCGAAAGGATTTTTGACGATATTATCATCGACTTGCACCATAGGTATTTCCGCATGTAACACCAGACCACATTGAATATCCGTACGACCTGGAATGGTAATACGAGTGACATTCTGATGTAAGAGTTTCTCCATGGCATTGCGTTCAAAGGAATCGGCACTGTCGCTGTCAAAGTCTATGTTACGAAACACATCGTTGGCAGTATAATCGTCACTCACGCCAAAACGATGGTTCATGTTCTGTGATATTTTATAATGAGCATCGTAAGACTTAGTCAAATTGGTATCAATATCCACTTCTCTGTAGTCTGGTGGTGTATCTTCATCTATCACTTCTCCACCCTCAACGATCTTTTCAAAGTCATCAGATATGCGTACAACAGGATATCCCGATAAATGTCCTTTCGGATTGCGTTTATATACTTCACCCAGATCAAATAATACATCTTTGGATATTTTAGTGATCATGTCGTAGGAGTTTTTGCGTCCAGCATACATTCCCATCTCTAATCCTTCGACAATATTAAATCTTTTGCTCGTGGTCACAGAGAGTATTTGTGTTGCCTTGCCACTTTCCTTGTCCTCTAGAGTTTTACTAGCAGAGTCGACTTGTGTCGATCGTGCTAAATTGTAAGTAAATTCCAGAGGGAACTTCATTTGCAACATGCTATCGATCGATGCGAAACGAAATCCACCATTGACTGTTTGATAAAAGAAGAAAGGATTCGACCACACTGCATCACTGTCCATGGTCATGGACTCTTGAGTTAAATAATCAATGGTTTGATGTACAGTCCAGTTAGGTATAATAAACTGCAGATTGTCAGGTTTGGTTTCTTCAAATAAATCGAACTCTTCTTTGGATATATGTGCTTTATCAATACATAGATTCGCAATCATATCAGAGATGGCACCTCTATAGGTAGTACTGAGTCGTGCCTTGCGTGTAAAGAACATGCGAGGATCCACCAAATGAATAATATAAGTATACAAACTAGATGAGACTCTTTCTACATCGGTGATCTTGTATATACGCAGATTCTTATCAATCGTATAAGATTTTGCTGCTTCTTCGCCAGTGCCTTCGTATTGAGATAATTTAATATGCACATACTCTTGCCCAAAGACTCTAAATCGCTCTAATAGATTCAACCCATCAAAGACTCTCAGAGTTCCAGTAATAAAAGTATCGAATATATTTTCATAGAGGTCTATCTGTCCGACTGCTGCCTGAATGTCACTGGTCTCACCCTCTTGATTGGCAAGAGTAATGCAGTGAACTTTAAATTGACCTCTTTGTGTACTCATTTATAAACTAAGGGATTCGGGAGGGGTTGCTAGTGGAGACCACACATAAGAGACTTTGCGTCGGTCGAGTTCTACGATGCACTTTCTGCGTTGCTTGCTTTTGCATCGCTCTTCACCATTAATATATTTTAACAGCATCTCAGTGGTTAGTTGTTTAATATAATAATGAGTTGTTTTGAATGATCCGTCTTTTTGTCGAACGATATCGCTTTTTTTAAATTTCATGGGCATAATATAATTTCCTATAGTTTATGTAATGGACATGATGGATTCGAACTCGCGAACCACCTGTCGTATGTAACGAGGTTCAATGATCTTAATGCGTCGTTTCTCCTCATTGAGATTTCTTTCATGTTCTTCATTGGTCACCACTGTGTTGGTTGGATTGTCTAAGTTACTCCAAACACCAGAAGTTTCTAAATAATGATGCACAGCATCCCTATGTTTTGATGTGGAAGCGAGAGTAAAGGATCTTCCACTGATATTTCCTGTAATGGTATTGCCTGCTATCGCCTGTAATGCACCATCATAGACCGCAACGATGCGTTTCATGGTGGCATTGATTTCACATAAACGACCTGTTGCTCCATTGGAAGAGGTAAATGCTTCCCCTAATAAAAACTTGCCAGAACTTGTGAGAATATCTGTGCTATTTGTTGCGTTTAACACATATCCAGGATACTTTTCATTCATAAATGCATCAAAAATAACACTATCGCGATACCAATCATTCATGGATCCAAGGAAATCATTGACTAAAAAGAAAGTCCAATACAAATCCCCATCCCCATACAGTCGCGAAGCAACCACATCGGGTCTATCTCCTTCTTGGACTTCGTAATAGGTATAATTAATGATGGAATCGATGCGTTCATTCTCTATCTTCGCTTTGCGAAATAGATCTTTAATGGTAGCATAGTTACCATCAGAAAATTTATATTGAATCTCTGGGAAGTTTGCGAAATATTGATTACTCATGTTTTAGGTTCCAGGTCTTTGGGGTCCAGTATTTCTTGCCACACCCTCTATATCCCAATCTTTACCGATTGCGAACTCTCTATAATTCTGACGAGATAGGATCTTAGTTTCAGTTAGATTCAGACCCATGGTGATACGAGTAGGATAACCATCGGCAAATGCTGTAAACTTCTGCCCTCCTGTATAATCCACATTCATTCCAGTAATAATCATTCCAGGAAGATATCCTTCTACTTTATCTTTGATGGGACCTTTGTATTTAATATTCCATTGTGGTGGATAAACTAAAAACAAATCATTTTCTGCTGTTTTGGGTAGCATTCTGAGTCTAAATGCTGTGATGATCTTTTGTACTTCTTGTGCTTCTTTAAAAGACTTGGGTTGAAAGGTCCATGAGAAGTCAAAGGTTCGGAAGGGCACGTCTTTGAGGAAAGTTTCTCTAAGAGGGTTTGCTGCTTTTCCTGAGACTTTATTAATGAGTTTCCCTGCATCACCTAATGCTGCTTCTCCAGTTTGCCTTGCGAATCTTTCCGCAAGATTTTTAATCAGTCCTGATCCTTGTACTCCTGTAAGGTTATCCGATCCATCTTCACCCTTTGCTGAGGTTGCCACTGCTGCTGAGATCGCTCCGATATCTGCAGTTTCATAAGTGACTGATGAATTTTGATTGAGTCCATCAGGAATATATAATTCTATTTTAATATCTGGTAGTAGTTCGGAATTCCGACTGGCAGTATCTTCTGCACGGAATACAATGGCATTGGGTAGAGATTCTTCAAAGGGAAACTTGAGTATCGTGAACTTTCCTTGGGGTGTTTGTTTCGCAAGTCGTGGAGTCAATGTACCACTCTTAGAGAGTGCTTTGATTGAATTGCGTCTTTTATCGAGTTCGCTTTTTGCTTTTTCACGCAACTCGCCGAGAGCATCATTCGCAGAGGTATAGTTCTTGCCCTTAATCTTGGCTGAAATACCTTTGAGTGTATTGTATGCTTCTTTTGCGGAACCGACTTTATCGAGGATCTTGTTAATGCTTGCCATATAAATACTTCCAATATATACAGTTATTTATACTCATTATGGCATACAGTGGAAGATTCAGTTGTAAGAACCCAAAGAAATATCGTGGTGATCCGACAAAGATCTACTATCGATCACTCTGGGAAAGACGATTCATGGTGTATTGTGATAACAACGATGCAATATTAGAATGGGCATCGGAAGAGTTCTTTATTCCCTATCGTTCCCCTGTAGATAATAAAGTCCATCGATACTTCCCAGACTTCTTTATTAAATATAAAAAGAAAGATGGATCAATCGGCAACGATGTCATAGAGGTCAAACCCAAAGCACAGACGAAACCACCCAAACCTCGTTCGCGACGCACGAGAACTTATTTGCGTGAAGTGAGTAGATACCTCGTCAACGAGGCAAAGTTTAAAGCAGCAGAAGAGTTCTGTCTGAATAGGAAGTATGGGTTTCGTATATTAACAGAAGACGATCTGTTAGTAAAGTAGATTGTTTAATTCAGCAAAGAAATCACTGAGAGGAATGCCAAAGGCAACCAATATAATATCATAGGTTTCATGAAATATTATAAATTTATTACCTGCTCCTGATCCAAATATCCATCCATCCTTATTATAAAATCCATATCCATAATTCCATGGCATTCCTTCGCATAGATTATACTCAGGATAGTTTGTAGGATCGGGAACATAGCATGAGTCTGGTGTATGTTGCGTTTCGAACATGGAATCACAGAGTTTCACAGGCATGACTTGCGTTGCGTCCCATTGACACGAGCGAGACCAGAAGTATCCATATCGTGCTAAGTCAGGCAGATCCATATAAATGCCACCATATACAGTTGGATCACCTTGCTCAGTTGTGGTGAGGTCTGCACTGCGAATCCCCAACAGATTATTAATGTCCGTGACCCAGTCGCGAACATCGCAGTTGCACTCATTTTGCAAGGCAATCGTCTGTAATACGATATTTCCATTATTATAATACCAATGACCATAATCGCGATCAATGGTGGTGGTGGATTGTATTAAATTAAAAGGATCATTTAAATACCATTCAGCATTCAATCGTTTAAGTGATACGAATCCACTCTTCATCGCCATGAGATCGCGAAACGAACGAGAGTACATACTACCCTGTTCAATGTCAACCCACCAGTCTACATAGTCAACGATGTTTGCATCCCAGGATATCTTCGCTTCGTCCATGTAATGTACATAAGAAGTAATATAAATGCTCTTAGTGAGCGATGCTGTGAGTTGGGATTCATATTGATTAAATGTATTATATGCTTCATCGATAATATATCCGTCTTTGACGAGTATAAAAGATCCTTGCGTGAACTTATTCCTCAGAGCGAGGACTTTATCATCGGAAAGAGAAACTTCACTGGGGGTTGCTGTTTCCCAGGAAGAAGAGGGATATGTTTTATCTAGTCTCGTGGTGGGTGTGGGTTGAGAGTTCCCAGTCAATGCTGAGTCTATAGTTGTGGCACTGCTGCTTGGCGTGCTCCCTCCCCCACTTCCACAGGACATAAGGAGTGAAATCGATAAAACATATCCGATTCGATTCATATTATTTAATGACTCCCTTGTATTTTAAAAATTCTATACTGATCCAACCAAATAACCAATTGATTCGATTGTCTTGCTGGATGTTAATTTGCTTGTCGTACATTATAGTCTTGAGATCTTGCCCAAAATGTTATCGACTTGTGGATCATTTAAATGCCCAATCACATCATCAGTGATTGGGGTTGAATAACATAGTTCTCCGTCTTCCAGTACTGCGACTTCCCAGAGTCCATGGTTTCCACCATACGATCCAGCATGTTTGATCACACTGGCACCATACCCATTGGGGAATTTATATTCCTGATAGATTCCAGGAGGTCGGTGGTCACTTCCGTCCGAGACATACTCGGACACGAAGTATGGTGAATTTTTTCCAAAATGACTCATAGTGTTAACTCCTTATTATCTTGTAGCATTTGATGGAGATCAGTTTTATTAAATACCTGCTCCCATGGGCAATAGTCATAGATATTGCCAGTGTCATGATCAATACAAAACATCACGAGTGTTTCACCTAATGTTTTCTTTCTTGTAAGGATTTTATTCGCAATCCCAAACTCTTTCGCCAGAGGATTTAATTGCTCTATAGAATTATAATATCCTAGACAATCTGCTTCTAGATTTCCATCTTTATCAAGCAGTTCCCAATACAGACCATATCTGCCGTCTTCACTATTCAGTATACTCATGATCGGTTCAACCATTTTTGTTCAACGATCAGTTCTCGTGCCTTCTTACGAGGTTGCACATTGTTCATAGCAATCTCAAAGTTAGACTCAGACAACTCCATGATGACCTCGCGATCACTCATGCGTTCTACCATTCTCTCAATGGTCGCGAGGACCGATTGAGTCACATTAGTCATTTGTACTTCCATCTTAATGAAAACTCCTTTTAACACCATTCACAACTAAGAAATCAACCTCGACTTCACCGATGATTGAAATCTCACCTCTAGCACGAACCATACGATTCAATAGAGTCCAAGACTCATTCAACTGAGCACCCTTGTCAAGTGCTAGTTGCATTTCCTTGCCATTCAAAGGCAACTCAACTTCTTGCCCAGTGGCAAGATGCGTTCCAATTATACCATTTATCATTATGCTACCTCCTCTGTAGATAATTGATTGAAGATTCTGAAAGTTAATAACTCTCTTGCTTGATCAAGGTTCAGTCCCCACTGTGATACGATAATACCAAAGTTTAAATGAAGCACTTGTCTTACTTTATTGTCTGACATTTCACTTACAATGTCAATCGCTTCTTGTTTAAATTCACAACTCATTTTCACTCCTAAGTTTAATTTATTTTTCATTATAATAATCATACTAAAAAACGATGAGTGTCGTAAAGCATTTTAGACAAAATATTCAGATATTTTTTTAAAGGTTCGACGTGACTTAGAAAACTGTTTCATGGGTTTTTTAAACTTCTTGTCGTTGTACTGAACCAACTCATCCTTTGCGTTCAGATGATATTGCCCATTCTTAAACTCCCAGTCGGTCGTTTCCTGATATACAGTGATCACTTCTTTGCTCATGATCTCTCTCCCAGTCTAATTAAATGAAATAATTGGTCACGATGCACTTCTTCTATGGAAGTCGCTTCGGAATTCATAGACCATAAAGGTACTCCATAATCAAACTCAATTGAATGCCTAACTTGTGCGATGGTTAAATCATCCACCATCGCTCTTATATCTTCATGTCTATTCATCATGATGCTACCTCCTCAGAGACCTGCTGTTGTAGAGCAGGATCATCGTCACGAAACCATCCTTGCGGAGTCTTATAAGACCTTACATAGTCCTTTCGTATCCCTTTCGGTGCCATCGTCCAAGACTCAGATCGAGCAATGATCGGTTTTGCTATGGCATCCTCTTCATCGAAGACACGATGCGTTCTAGCAATCCAATGATCACCATCGTAAGACATTTCAACAGGAGTCTCCCAAGCAGGTGTAATTGGATCTCCACCATCGCCATCTTTACCTAGATCGCGAAAATGATACCCTATGACATATTCTTTAGAGGTTGCATGTTCATATTCGAGCAACGAAGTTAGAGTAGGAATACCCTCTCTTTCAATGCGTTCCTCATCACTCACAGAGATATCCGTGACAAAATGAGTGGTTCCACCTTTAAATTTCCAATAAGTCTCATCGACTCCATGCACATAACCTTCGTTATGAGCAGCATAATTTTCACAATACTGTGTTTCAATGATCAATGTACGCATGTTATGCTCCCACCCAAATAATTAAACAAATAAAAAACTGTGGCATTATATACCACTTAACTAACCACTTATAATCTATCATATTCACTCCTTTATTATCATACTAGTATATAAAAAAACGATGGGTGTGGTAAAGTCCTACACATTGCGTATAAATAGTATTATGGCTGCAGGGCAAATAGTACGAACAATGGTAAAAGGTGTGATCTATGAAAATATCGTAGATCAGACTTCGGTACTTTCAGAGGGTGTACTCGATACACTCAAGCGAGAAGCACAAAGAAACAATATCGACACGATCTCGCGAGAGAGTATAGATTGGTTTCGTAAGACAGCAAGCAAACTGCGTAATGTATCCATGCGTGGTATTCTAGAAGATAATGCAACGACCACAAGACCCTCTATGGGTAGCATGTTAATGTTTATGTATGATCCAATAGGTCGTACCAAGTTACCTTATTATGATGCATTTCCATTGGTGATTCCTGTAAAGAAAGCACCTGGAGGTTTCCATGGTTTGAATCTGCATTATCTACCTTTACCCTTGCGTGCTGCATTTCTAGATGAACTACTCAATAGAACATCTGGACGTGATGAGAATAGAAGATTTAGATTGACATATGAGTTACTTAAGAACTCAGCAAAACTCAGTGAATTTAAACCTTGTTACAAACATTATCTCACAAAACAAATAAATAGTCGTATCGCTAAAATAAGTCCAGAACATTGGACGAGTGTTGCTTTCTTACCCACTGAAAGGTTCCAGAAAGCATCTAAGAATACTGTTTGGCGAGATAGTAGAGGAAAAATATAAATGGCAAGAACAATAGACAACTTTAAGAGTAATGTAGATAATCTTGCTCGTCCCAATCGTTTTACAGTAAACTTCTTTGGTCCTGAGGGATTAAGTTTAGAAGGATTGCGATGTGATACTGCCGTGCTTCCTGGAAGAAACATCGTATCACAAGACTTTAGTGAATATGGATCGTATCGTAAGTACCCATATCTCGTAGACTACGATGGTGGGCAGGTACAATTCTCTTTCTATTGTGATAACTCATTCATCGATCGTGCCATCATAGAAGCATGGCAGCAGTCAGTTTTTGATGCCGATTTTAATTTTAATTATTATAAAGATTATATTGGTGAAGTAGAAATCATACAACTCAGTAATAATAATGAGGATGCTGTTAAATTCAGATTATTTGAAGCATATCCTCTCATGATACAAAACCAGCAACTAGACATGGCATCCACGGATACCATACAAAAGTTTCAATGCTCATTTGCCTATCGAACATGGGAAAGTGAGTATGTACATTCCCCCAATCCATTTGGTGGAATTAATGTGGGAAGTGCAGCACTTGATGCTGCTCGTACCATCCTGCGTCTGGCATCTCGAAATAGTAATAGAGCATCCAGACTTCTAGGACGACTAGAAGGAGCAGTAGGAAAAATAGACCGACTCAATAAAAAGACAGAAAGAATATTCGGAAAGGATGTTCTTGGAACTCTTGGTATTGGGGATTAATATTATATAATAGGAATTTATTATGGCATTACCCAAACAGGTGGCACCTTCATATACGACCGTGCTACCAAGTAATAATGAGGAAGTTCTCTTCCGACCCATGACTATGAAGCAACAGAAAAGTCTGTTGATTGCATTAGAGTCAGAGGATAACATGCAAATGCTAAGAAGCATGCGTGAGTTATTAGCATCAGCGACTGATGATCAGTTTGATGCAATGAAAGCACCTATGGTAGATCTCGAATGGTTGTTCTTACAAGTAAGAGCAAAGAGTGTCGGGGAAACTGTAGATCTTAATCTCAAATGTACTCAAGAAGAATGCAATGGTAGTAGCAAAGTGTCAATAGATTTGACCACTGTGGGAATTAAACGATCCGATGAGCATGAGAATCATATGATTATGCTCACTGCAGATCTAGGACTCAACATGAGATATCCTACTCCTGAGATGCTAAGCAAAATGCAAAGCGACAATGAGTTGGATCAACTCACAGAGGTTCTTAAGTTTACCATCGTGTCTATCTTTGATAAACTCGAAGTACATCATCTTGAAGATGCTGATACCAAAGAAGTAGAAGAATTTTTAGATTCTCTTACGATGGATCAAATTCGAATGATTACTGATTACTTCGATCGTATGCCTAAACTATCACATAGCATAGATACTGTGTGTGATGCATGCGGACATAAGGGACAGAGAGTACTAGAAGGAATCGCAAGTTTTTTTTAGTCGCTCTTTCTCATGAGAGTTTGTACAACTATATGCAAACAAACTTTCAACTTATGCAACATCATCAGTATAGTCTAACCGAGTTAGATGAAATGTATCCATGGGAAAGAGAGATATATGTTCGACTCCTTCTTCAACATTTAGAAGAGGAGAAAGAAAGACAGAAACAACAGAAATAGGAGGTCGCCATGAGCGATGAAACTAGAAGAGATGAAGTTTCTGTGGATCTAGATAAATATACTGATTTAATAATGAAGTTAGATGAAGCGAATGACAAGATCGCAGAAATGGAAAAACTTCGTAATGAACTAAAAGTGGCAACAATCAAGGCAAAACCTGAAGTGAAATTCTCCTTCGGTGCATTGTTTAGAGATGATAACAATATTAATGAAAAAAACATTATTGGTTTCGCATCTTTTTTAATGATGGTGTCCTTTGGAATTGTTGACCTGATCACTGGACTTAATGGAATGGAGTTAGTGATAGACGATGCAATATACACATCTTTCGTAGTGGTAACACTAGGATCATTTGGTATTGCAGAAGCAGGAAAAGCATTCGGAAAATAAAATATGCCAGAAGATAATAAACAAACCATTCAACAATTAGCAGATTTGAATAAGACTACTAATGCTACAAAAGATATTGCATCTCAAACTTTAGGTGAGTTGCGTGGCATTGGTGAACTCAATCAGAAAACTGATAAAGGTCTGATACTCCAGACAAGACAGATAGAAGACAATAAAGTTTCACAGGATCTTGCTCGCGAGAATCAAATGGAGTTAACCAATGCTCTTAATGGTTTAAAGGATGGTTTTAGTTTCTTCAAAGAAAATCTAAAAAATCTAGGATTGGGTGCTGGTGCTAGTGTTCTAGAAGCACTTGCTACTAAGTTACAAGCAGCATTCAATCTACTCTCATCTCCGATCATGATGCTCGGTGGATTTGTGTATGGCATAGGACAGGGATTAAAGAGTGCAACCAAAGCAGCCAAAGATGGTGGGAAAATAGTAAAATTATTTTCCTTACCATTACTCACATTCAATAAAATATTCGAAGTACTTCGAAACCTTTTGAATCGTAACAATAAGGTAATGAATGGTATAAGAAATACCATAGGCAAAGTAAGAGTCGCATTATCAAATCTCAATAAAGCATTTCAATCAGGTTTAAAAGGTACGAAAGAAATATCCAAGTCTGCTACTCGTATGCAGAAATCAATATTCAATATCGGCAAATTCTTTGGTGGTATACGAACATCCATACAAAAAGTCGGTGTTGCATCAGGTAAATTTGGTGAAATCGTAAGTAAACTTGGTAAACCATTCGCAGGACTCGTCAAAGGTGCTATGGCAATAGGAAAAGTGGTAGGAAAATTATTCGCACCACTCAATTTCATCTTCGTAGCATTTGAGACTGTTAAAACATCAATGGAAAGAATTAAAACCGATGGAATCTTCGGTGGTATCGTGGGTGCATTTGAAGGATTCATCAAAGGCACTATCACCATACCATTAGATTTAATCAAAGATGGTATAGCATGGATTGCAGGCAAGTTAGGATTTGAAAAGTTTTCAGAATTGCTCAAAGGTTTCTCATTGACACAAGGAGTTACAAAACTCGCTGATGGGATTCTAATGCTTCCTGAAATCATCTCAACATTTATGAGTGAAAAAGTTGCTGCTCTCAAAGAGTCATTTTCTGTATGGAAAGAAAACTTCAGTGCTCAATTAAGTGAAGGATGGTCAAACTTTACAACTAGATTATCTGAATTGCCAGGACAAATCATGGAAGCACTCACAAGTGCAGGTGCATGGGTTAAGGATAAGATCAAAAGTTTAGCATCTAAACTCAATCCTCTTAATTGGTTTAAGAAAGAAGAGAATCCAGCAGACATGACTTTTGCTGGTGAATTTGCTGAAGGTGGTAGAATACCTGCAGGTCAAGTTGGTATTGCTGGTGAAAAAGGTCCAGAGTTTATTACAGGTCCATCAAATGTCATGTCTGCAGATAAATCCCGATCGTTGATGCAGACTGCCACTAAACTCATGGGTGGTACAGGTGATGATGTTGATATTAAAGGTCAAGTTCTATTCACTCGAGAAACAGGGGAACAAGCATTAAAATCATTTAATGCTGCACTCGAATCTGCTGGTATTCAGGAGAAGATCACTCTAGATGAACTTAAACAAGCACAGATGGATGGTATTGAAAATACTTCTAATCGTGTGGGTGATTTATATGATCAGTTCTTACGCAAAACTGAGTCAGCAGCACTAGACATTAGTGATGCGTTTGATATTAGTTTAGATGATTTTGATTTAAATCCCCCATCTGGTGGGTTCCAAATAGCACAAGCAGAAGATGATCTTGCTGATGCTCAAATGGATAGACAGGGTTCTACGAATGCAGTAATGAATAGTGGTAATGTAACTTCGAGTATTGTTACAAGTTCTAACACCATAGTGTCAGGAGTGAATACTAGGAACGAAGATTCAATCAGTTACCTTAACAGGTCTATGTAATTTCTTTCTATCGTATTGCTTTTTAGATTTATGAATTTGTGTCAGTGCCTTCTTCGGCGAGACCTTGCGTACTTTTACTTTCGGCAATTTTTTCATAGTTAATTGGACCCAATGGGTTCGGTAAGTCAATCCCAGATTCTACTCGATAGGCAAAGTCTCCTCTGCTTAAAACATTCATGATCTTTGCTTTACCTAACTCACCATAGTTGATTAGACTATTACTGTAATCAGTTTCTACCACAATATGGAATCGTATCTTACGATTATCTGACATTTCTGAGTCTACCACGATGTGCCATGGATAGGTTCTTCATTGCTTGTTTCTGCGATCTACGAATAGCAGCACTTTTTATACGATTTCTCTTATCGCAAGGTTTCTCATAGAACTCTCTTCTGCGTACTTCGTTGATGATACCTGCTTTCTCAACTTGTTTTCTAAATCTAGAAAGCATTCTATCGAAGTATTCTTTATCTCTTTGGATCACTTTTGGCATAATATTTTTTGTTGTTGTAAATTAAAAAGTGTCAAGTCGCCCCACAATCTCTCGCTCTTGACAAACAGTTCCCGCACTTAACTGCTTTACCCTAAAACTCAGTCGCCCCATGGTCTTACTTTTATCGCCATTGCCTTCGCTCTGAGCAAATGAGAACTCACCAGCAACTATGATTCTCATTCCCATTATAGTGTTTAAAGATTATTTATAATCAACTATCGTTTGCTAGTCTTTGAAAATAATCCATATCATCATCGTTAGATGCTGATTGTAATGCTGGTTCAACACTCGGACTTGGTTCCTCTGCTGTATTCCAAGGAAGATCTGGTGCATCAGCAGAATCTACATCAGCATCTTGTGCTACAGATTCAGCAGTTGCTCCAGAAACAGCAGTTCCTAGAACTCTATCCAACTTCTCTTTCAATTCATCATATGATTTGAACTCAGAAGGATCAATCACACCATTCAGTGAATATTGTTGGTTGTAAAGTTCTTCAAGTCTAGCATCGTCGCCATCAAACAGAGGAGTCACTGGATCGAACTCTGATTTATCATAGTTCCAGAATCCATCAACTTTTCTTAGTTTGATTTTGAAGTTTGCACCTTCCCAAAAGTCGAAAGGATTTAAAGGTGATTCATCTTCAAATGCTGGGCACATTGCCTCTTTTAGCATTTCAAAGATCTTCTTACCATATCTGTATAAGAATACCTTTCCTTCGTTTTCAGGATGCTTAGGATCAGATACCACTAAAATGTTAGACACATAGTGTAATCTTCTCTTTTGTTTCCTTGCTTGATCCTTGTTTGCTTCGATACCAGAGTTCCATAGTTGAGTGTTATACTCTGAAACTGGATCTTGTTTCCCAAGAGTAGTCAAGGACTTCTCGATGTACCAACCACCTGGACCTTGGAATCCATGATCCCAATAAGTAACCCATGGTTGTTCTTCTCCTGCTGGGGATGGTAAGAATCTAACTACAGCAAACCCATTGCCAGATTTATCCATTTCTGGTTTCCAGAATCTTTCATCTACATAGGATTTAGTTGTTGATTTACCACCATCGGCATCAGCCATAGCAGTTTTTAGTTTATCGAGTGAACCTCGATTGCGTTTTAAGTCGGCAAATGACATATATTTCTCCTTTATTTACTAAGTATTGCGTTGTATTATTCAACTTCATAATCTGGGAACATCGGTATTCGGTCTACATATCCCGAGCCAAGAACCCATTCTTCTTGATTATTAAGTATATTATATTCTATTTCATGGGTGTCAGTAAGTGACTTTTGAAAATTAAATGAAACATTTTCAAAATGTTTTACAATCGCCATCAGTTGGTCTTTCTGTGCAGTTAATACACGGAAAGTATCTTCTTCTTCCCAATCATAGTTGTTAGTCCCCTTGTAGATATTGTCATAGGATTCGCTCCATAATGAGTCAAAACCTATCAAGTTGACTTCCGTCGCACCTTCCAAGCATGCTAATCCTACAGCAGTAGAACCACATACAAGATCCCTTAATAAAGGATCAGTGAAAGGTGTGATTTGGTTTGGTTCTTCAAAGCATAGTATTTCAGTCGTTCCTTGAAGAGAGGATCCTTGACTGAAAAAATGCGTTGAAGCATCAGTAAGATTATGTGTAGTGATCTCATTGTTACGAGTATCAAAAGTCAACATCATCTTAAACTGTTCGAGCATATCTATAGGAGTAGCATCCCAATCCGCAAATGCTACTCTATGCTCCTTATAGTATCCAGAATTGACTATCTCTATTTGCATAGGAATGTCTACTGCTACTAAAGTGTTTGGTGAGAAATCTCTGTAGAGTGCATTACACCCATAAGTATTCTCAAGTTTGCTTAAATCAAATTGCGTCCTACTCGGACCATTACCAATAATGTTTGCGATCATAATAAAGTTATTGTTGTTGCTGTCCCATAGCAAGAATGTATTCTAACCATTCTCTCATTGTCCAATCTAGTCTTAGACTGATCATACTCCATTCTTTTTGATGCTTGAGCACACCATGTGCTACATTTAGATTCACAAGCATAGGTTGATAAGGTTTTACAGTGTAATTAAAATGATTACTTGTGTTTTTACCTTCTTCAACAATAGTAGGAACATGGGTCATCTTCTTACTTGCCAATCTTCCAAAAGATGTAGAAGAATGTACAAGGGTAACAGGTTCATTGAACACAGCGAGTACGACACCTCTATCGTAATCAGTGAAACTATGTAACTGCCTACGAGCATCGTGTCTTTCAGCATTTAATTGCCATTCTATATGATCTTTCTTATTCAACATAAAGTTGGTCTTCAACCATCTGCTGAAAGAATCGTAGTTGCCTTCGGCAATACGATCATAGGTTTGCTTTCTCATTTCTAAAGCAAAATCAAAAATCATAAGGTTTTGTCTTAGATCATTATACTTGTTCATGTAAAAATTTCCATTGCTATCTTTTTTAATTTACTGTGATCACCTGAAACAAAGGTAGAATGTTTCTTCAACCTTTTACTCTGTTCTTTCCAGACTATTGTTTCAGATATTTGTTTATCCCAAACTGCTATGTATTTAGTAAGTTCGTCAAACAGTATCATAGTTTCAGGTGAAACCTTTTTTGCTAGATATTGCTTAAGCAGTACAGGATGTTGTCCATTCTTTACCTGTAACAATTCATCCAAAGAGTATTTATTCGACAAAGAACTTAATTCTTTTTGAAAAAGATAGGTTAAACTTTGCTGTCGTTTTTTGTATTCTGAGAATACCATTTCTGAATCGTTTCCCAGCAGTTCCCCAACCCATCGGTCGGAAACTGAAAGGTTGGCGATGAGGAAAGACTTGAGATCAGTTCCATACTTCCTTGCGAGTTTTGCAAAGTGGTATTTATCCTTTCTTCTAAGAAACGACTTGAGGTCTGCTTTAACGACTCCATTGTATTTGACATAGTCGTATGACTCCTGTGTAAAATGTAATTTAATCCCTAAGTAAAGGCAGTATGCATCAAATCCTTCGCGACTAGTCATACTTTACAGTGGTTCTCCAAAGTGTTCTTTCACCAGCAAACTTATGATACGCACCTCTGTGCATACAGGCAGTGTTGTTAAATATCAAACAATCACCTTCTTCCCAATTCACTTGCCATAGTAGTTCGTCATCATTAACCAACAACATAAAGATTTCATTTGCTAAGATACTATTGCTTTTCGTAGGCAATACTGATACAGGAGAGATATACATTGTCTCTCTGTCAAGTATCTTATTGTATCTCAGTAATGGATGAGCAACCTCTTCGGAGTAGTAAAACTCTACATGTTTCCCAGCAAAGGCATCATGATGTTTATCATATGCCAAGCAAAAGTCAACAAGCAAAGTGGAACCACCACCAAGTCTCGGATTAATAATATTGTATCCGTGGATATCGGCATCTCTATCTGTCTGAGTTGGTTTATAATTCTTTGCATATAAAATTCCTATGTCGGCAAGTTCCTTCCTATGTGGAAAGTCTACATGCCAGTTTTTGAAACCACCGATCAATGCTCTTTTTGCTTTATACTCATCACTCATATCGCCAAAACCAGATAGACCTATTTCTACATCTTCTTCTTGATCTAATCCAGCATAGTCAAAGATTGCCATTCCTGGCAGACTGGACTTTGCTAGTACATTGCGTGATTCAGAATCTTGCTGTTTAAACTCAGACATTCGAGTAGAGTTGGCAATACGACTTACCTCTTTTTGATGATGTGTATCATCATAACATTCTAAATCAATATCACCTATGGATAAGGAGAAGTCATAAAACTCCTGCTCTGTCATATCTCCTAGATGTACGAGGACTGCGAACTTAGTTTTTAAGTCCTCTCGTATTGAATATCTGGAAGATCTTTCGAGTATTCTCATATGGGAAGTTTTCCTCTAGACTTGCTCCCCTTAATCAAATTAAGATTGGATGCTTCTGCTGTAAGTTTTTGTTTGAGTCCATCACTCAATAATCTTTTAGCAGATTCAGGTTCTAGAGAATAAGATTCGCATACTCCTAAGATAGCATCGATGACTTCTGCACCTTTACTAATCTTTGATTCAACTTGTTCAGAGAATTGCTTTTTTGATAGTATCATAATTATCCATTATATAAGTAACGATGCTGTAAACATCAGCAACATTACGATTCCTAAGAAAGCAAATGCTAATGATATTGCTACCATTAGAACAGCACTGGGAGTCAACTGTATATCGTTTACCTCAGTACCCACTCCTGTTAGGAGTTTTGCGATCACCTTAAAAAATTTTATCATTAATATAAAAAATCACCAGCATTGAACCAAAAGCAACTGCTTGTACAATTGCTGGTATTACAACAAAGCAAACCATTGCACTGAATTTGCCAGCACGGAAGAAATCCTTTTTCTCCCACTCGGAAACTTCTTCAGGTGAAGCATCCTTCTTAGCATTCAATGGCAAAGGTAATTGTTGTGCCATTATATAAAACTCACAGACCCTGTGGTTGCTGCGATTGAAAATCCAAACATGCATATCAGCATGAGCAACCCTACATTGTCTTTCAGTTTTTGTAGTCTTCTCTCACTCATTGCTCATCCATTTATTAAAATGAATGGCACTGTTAATGCTGCAAAAAGTAAACAGAAAACAAAATCGCGATGTATATTCTTTAACATGATTTCCTAAATTATAAAAAAGTTGAACCAATTTGGACTATATTTATAATTTATGATTGCCTATAAGAGGCACTTATGAAACTTTTTCATACAAATTATAGTATTGCGTTCGAAGTTTTACAAGATCAGTTAGATGACGATCAGGTTCATCAACAAATAGTTGAGTAGAACTATCTTCATCTACAGAAATCAAAGTCACGATGATCTTAGGCATTTCACCTGTCATCTCTTTTACACATGCAGCATACGCACTCTCTTGTATAAGATACGATTGTATTCTGCTTTCAGTCTTTGCTTTATTTGAAGTCTTAAAATCGATGATTGCTAACTCACCTCTAAACAAACCTACACAGTCACATCTACCAGCGATACGATAATGATCGCTGTACATAGCAGACTCAATAGCAAATGGTTCAATCTTATCCAACAATGGGATCATAGATTTGAAATTCATTTCTTGTAGGGGATTGTCGAACTCGAACTCTTCATTGCGTAGATACTTTTCACATAGTGTATGAAAAGAAGTACCTCTGCGAGATGCTCGACTAGATATCTCAGTTGCTTTCTTTTCACCGACTCTCTTTCGCCATGCTTGTATGTGCTTTTTGGTTAAGAGTCCAGTGACAGAAGTCACACTAGGATACTTGTTGCCTTCGGGAGTGACATAGTGTCGTTTCCCATCGATAGTTTCAGTCTTGAGATTAAACTCAGACAATTCATCAAATGTCATAATATAATTATACTGTATTAAGTTCGTGCTGTATAGGTGATTTCAGATAATTCTTCGTGTTCTAATTCTTCTAAGAGATGCGTGATATTGTATTTGCCTTTCTGCGTGTTGAATCTAACACCCACCCATTGTTGATCATAATCTTGTTTAGGAACATTATGTTGTAGATTAGTGGCAAGACTAAAAACATCACCCTTGTATATATCATAGGTGGTATCGTGTACAAATAATTTCATATCGGTGAGAGCAAGCAATATAGGATCTACAGGTTCAAAAACTGTATCTCTATGCAAGGGCACAGAGTGATCAGTACCACAGAATCCTGCTTGAGGAACAACAATTGTTTCTTCCCCATAAGGAAACCATGTACCAGTGTATTTTAAAAAGTTTTGAGTGTAATCTATATAGATCTTACGAAACCACTCTTCACCCATAAGTTTTTCTCTGGGTCTATATAATCCAGTGGTGACGATTTGATTGATGCGTGTGTGAGAAGTTGCTCCATCTTCGTTGTCATAATTAAGAACACCATCCCAATATAGATAAGATTCTTCTGGGACCTCACCTATGTTTCGCCATTTTACAAACTTAGGATATCCCACGTCTTTTTAATCCACCCTTTATTTCTTTAAGATCCAGATAGTCTATGTATTCATACTCAAACATATCCGCAAGATGTTCGATGCTACATCTTGCTATATCTATACCACATCTAACTGCTACCCATATTTGATCATGAGGAGCAGGATCCATTGAGTGTGGAATGTTGGTCGGTATAGATACGATGTCTCCCTTTGCTACTTCATATCTCTTTTTGTTTACTGTTAAACTCATATCTGTGAATGCTAATATGAGTGGATCTTTTGGCATCATCCAATTATCTGTGTGCTCGGTGACACTAGAACCAGCATACATATAACCTGCTTGGGGCATGAGTTCTTCAAAGATACTTAAATCAACTTCAGGAAACATATGTTTAAGTAGCACTCTTGGCAACAACTTATAAATTCTTTCCATATGCTCGCTTCCACTTAGATCTTGTGGAATTTCTTTGACTGTAGTTCCTTCTGTTGCGAATTTGTTTTTACTTTTGACCCAGAATGGATCATCAGGTGAAGACTTGTATCTAAAGATATCTTTCCACAATATCCTTGCGTCTTCGGGAATATCTATGTTTTTAAACTTTACGAAACTTGGATACATTTATGTTCTCTATATCTGGCAACTTATCTGGATTTAGTTCGTCTAAGATATCTTGTTTCTCTTGTTCTTTAGAACCAAAGATTCTTTCCCACTCATCCTGATATTTTGTGCCTACTTCTGGTCTTCGTCTACTTCCTTTTCCTGCCATTTTATTTCTTCCCAATGCTCAACTGTACTCACTCTAAATGAACGATAAGCATCTTTATCTAAACACCATACCACTAAATGATCAGACAGCACGTCTTGATTGAAACTTTCTGGTAGATTACTATGCCCTGCGATATCTCTGTTAAGTGTACTCGCCATGATACGCAATTCACCTGTATCTATCTTTCGAAAGTGAATGTTGCATGCACCCTCTTTGAGTGCGGAATACATTTGTACGACATTGATGCTCATTTTTTATTCCTTATGAATACCAATTCTTGTTCCCAGTTCTTTTTATTCTGTTCTGATTCGCCCGATCCCTTCTGAGCCAATATAACTCGACCCCCATCCATGTCAACCCTAATAGAATCAGTGGTGACCACCTCACCATGTCTTCCAATAAATACACCTGTCAATTCTCCTTTTGTATCTTCGGGATGAAGATTTGTTATCAATTCTATAAGTTCTTCTTTTGTCACTTCTTCTTTGCTTGTTTCACTACATGCTTGGCGACAGTGTCAATAGTTTTCTTTTGCTTAATAGTTCTATTGTCACCATACCTGCGAGCAACTTCAGATCCAGGATGTGCTTCTCCGATCTTACTCATGACTTCTTTGAACCCAGAACTAGTCTTTGCTCTATCACCATGACCACCTACTATAGCAGGTGCACCAATTTGTTGTTTTAGAGTTGGGTTGTTTTCTTTGAACTCGTCTAACTTAGTGTAAGACATAAAGTGATCTTCGAGATCACCTGTTTCAGTATTTAAAAATGTATATGTTGGCATTCTTCACCTTGCGTTTCTCATGCTTTCTGCAATCTGTAATAATATAGAGTCTACATCTTTAGCACTACCTGCACTTGCAACTAGTTCTTCTATGAGATCTACGACATCGTCACCGATATCAACAGGCACATCTCTGCCTGTTCCTAATGCGTTGATCAATCTATCTGCCAATTCATCAGGTATTGTAAATTCGTTAGACATTTCTCCAACGACATGCTCTTCTGGTCTACGAAATCTTACGATGTGAGAAGCAAATTCATATGATTCTGCATCCACATAATCCGTATACCATGCGTCAGTTTCATCGCAATACCATTCTGTTGTAAATCTTGTTTTTGCCATACCAATATTTAGGTTGACATAAATGCTGGGATAGGTCTATTAGTCCATTTTGCGAAACTTTTTTTGTAATTTCGATAATAATTCTGATAAGCAATGATAGAACATTCTTCTTTCACATCATCTGGCATTGCTTGTGGTGGTTGAAAGAACTTACGATTAATGGGTATGTTCTTCGGTGGCATAGCAAGTAGTTCTCTGAGTTTTTCATCAGTCATATGTACTTTACCATATCTGTAGGTGTATTCGTCACAGAGTGCACAGAACAACTTGTACACATAGTTGTAGTTGTAAGCAGATTCTCTAGTCCATTTGGCACTCGGATGGTTAATATGAGATGCTTTGTAAAGTGTATTCTCATAGTTAGAGTTCTCATGTAACCATCTGCGTATGTTTCTACCATTCGCAGTTTTGTCCATGTACTCTGTACCATCCAATATACGATGAGCAGTACTCATAAGTTGAGCATACTCTATGATCATTTTAACTACATGCTTGTCACAATGTAATTCCGCAGCAACCTTTGGTGCTTTATCTAAGTAAAAGATGTTCATTCAAACCTCCCGATCCATTCTAAATAAAACTCATCTAATTCAGTAGTTGGTATAAACTGTTTATGATCTATAGTTTTCCATATGGGTATGTCTTGTGCTGTTTGCTTAACAGCATCTTCTGCGTATAGTTTACCAATAGATAATGGTAATCCTTCTGGCACCCAAAACTCTGACGATAAACTAGTTTCATACTCATCAACTTCTGTAAGTTTATTAAAAGCAGTAACCAAATGCACACCATCAACTGATACATCGATACGATTATTGAAAGGGTCAAAGTTTCTAGTCTTGATAAGTGATTTCTTTCCTGGAGGTAGAGTATTCACATCTCCTTCTTTGTCATTACGATTATCACCTAAGTACAATTCTATGTAAGCAGTATGAGGATATAACTCATGCCCTGCTTCATAACCAAAGTCTACAAGTTCTACAGTTTGCCATCCATGAACTGAAGTGAAATGAGGAATGTCAAAAGCATTCCGTGTAATGTTAATATAGTTTGTAGGGATATCCATCTCTACAACATCGTAAAATACTAAATCGTTCTCTGGTACCATTTTATATACTCATCCATAATGGGATCAATGCCTTCTTCGGGAAGATGTGTAGTCACTTGATCCAATATGACTTCATCTTCATGTGTTATAGGTTGCTTAGACTTAAACACTGACTCCATAAAAGGTCGTGTAAATCGTGTAGATTCTTTGTTATATAGGAAGATTTCGGTGTGTTTACACTTATTTTCTTCTAAATCTTCGTTGATTTCTATTGTCGTATACATATGGTCACCTGAAGTGGTAAATACATCAACTATCAACTCATTGGGTACAAACGATCTTACTTTCATTCTAAATTTATGAGTGCTTCTGGGCATAGTAGCATCTACACATAAAAAAGCATAGGTACTAAAGTCGCTGTGTATAACTTTTACATCTGTAAATTTATGTAGATGTATTAGATGGGGTACATCAAAAGCATTCATGGTCATCGTGTGAGCAGATGCTGGCATCGTAAGATAGTGTGTACGATACTCAGTCATTCTGTCAAATGTTTTTTGTGCTTGAGGGGATAGGTTAACCATTGTAATCTAGATACTGTAATATGACTTTTCTCTCTTCTTTCGAGAAGTCTTTAGTTAAACTCTTTGGTCCATAGGTTGTACCAAATCTAGTAAGTTTATCACCAGCAGTCACAGCAGCATTCCATTCTTCATCGTTGTATTCTATTGTCATTTCTTCAGCAGACTTGACTAGTTTTCTTCCTAAGTCTGCCATGTACTTTTCTGCTTCAGACATACCAAAGTAATGTATATTCATTTTTTCTCCTTGAGAGTTTCATAGTATAGTTTTTGTAATTGGTTTACATTGGTTTTGAGAACAGCATTTTCTGATGTTAATGTTTTGTTCTCTTTCTTGAGTGCGATAATCTGCCTTCTTAACTGTTCTTCTAATGTATCGTTCAAACTACCCCAATCTTTCATAGTTATATTATAGGTTTTTTGTTGAGTGCTTTAAAGTGTATTTTGCTATTTCTTTTGCTTTAATTTTCGCAATTTCGTCTTGAAGTCCCCAAACTCCTGGGTCGAGGACAAGAATTTTTCCACCTGCTTCTTCGTTGAGGGACCTGCAGATTTCCACTTGCGATAACTTATATATCCGATAACTAGCAGAGACACGATTGTCTTTATGATCCAGATTGGCAGCAATACTAGAGATGTGAACAATGGGTGTACCTCTCTTTACATACTCGCGATAGATTGCCATATATGCTGTAACATTTGCTGTAAATCTTTCGTTTAGTTTCCATAAGTTTTGTTCCATGATTGGTGCACCATTCATGCCAGTCATCATATAATCTGATTCTTCTCGTTCTTTATCCCATTGATGAGCAACTCCTATTACTACATCAACTTCAGGTGCATCGTCTACAAAGTTTTGGACTTGCATTAGATTGTTTAGATTCAACTGAATGTATTTATCTATACTTTGTTTTTGCGTCTTTTGCCAACTTCTAGTTGTTCGGAGTACTTCATGTTGGGGGGATAACTCTTCATAGAGTGCTTTACCCAATCCTGTTCTACCACCTATAATTAAAACTCTCATTCGTAATTACCCAATCCCATTCTCATGGTATAGTTTTCATAATTCCAAGTGTTAATTGCTAATGAATATCTGGTACCTCTAGTCACTGGTAGAATTTCATGATCTATTTGACCTGATGGAAACCAAACAAGTCTATTCTTTTTAGGTTCTACTTCTATCTTCTCGCCATCTTCTAAATGTAAGACTAAGTTTCCACCCTCTACATCATTCTCAACAGGGTAGTACACACAACCATAGTTCGGATAGAGTGTTTCAACTTTATCCCTTATATATGTTTGCTCATCTGTATCTCTATGGGGTGGTAATTTCTTTTTGTGCACTCCTATTCCTTCGGCATATATTTTGTGCGTCCAATATTCATATGCTACTGTGTCATGCTTTTGTGGACAACGAGACCATATGTAATTGATAATTCGTTTTTTAAGAGTGTTGGCAGGTGTGCCTTTGTAGTAATAGTAGAAACCTTTTCTATTCCAGAATGAGGAATCCCATTCTATGTCAGAAAGTATGCGTGTATCTTTTATGAAATTGTCAATCACTTCGATCATAATGTAACTAAGATTTACCAGCCAGATGCTGGTACTGTATATCTATCGTGTGATGATGGCAAAGTTGCGTAGAACTTAGTATCATCAGAATCATCTTTTGCATCTTGTACTTCGCAAACATAGTCGAAGTATTCATTTATGTGTGTGGTTCCAGCATCATCATCTGAACTGTAAAAAATATCACCATCATAATTAGATCTGATAAATTTGTGTTGAGTGTTTAATCCATTAGCAGTATCTAAATGATCTTTCGCAAATTGTAACCACTGTGCACTATCTCTCCATACTATTTTAAGATCTACATTAATTGCAGTTTTTGTAACTTCACAGGATTCTATTCCACCTGCAGTTGCGATATCATTAAACTCTTGTGCACCTGAAAAAATAGGTAGTACATCAACAACATATTGTTTGTTTGCACAATCCATTACATTTTCGGTTAAATGCTCATAGTAACTATCTACATTAGATGTAAAATATCTGGTGATTACTGTTATCATAATTATACCTTATGCAAAATCTTCCCATGCCCATCCACCAGATGGGATACTGAAGTTTGCATGTTTGTCATCATACAAAACAGCAGCAGTGTGAGCAAATGCTGCAGATTTACCATCATCTAAAAACTTTTGTTTTTGTGCACCAACCCAATCGCTGAATAGGTTGTAATGTGATAATGCTGGTTCGGTATCTTGATGATCGTAATCTATGACCATAGCATTAGCAACTCTTTGTTGTAAATATGTATGTAGAATACTTGTGGATGTACCATCTGTAAGTTTAGCAAACCATTGATCTTCACCTTTCATAAATTCTAACCATGATGCTGAACTGTACCATTTAATTGTAAGCAATACTTTAGTGTCAGATTCTGTTTTTTCTATGGTAACACTTTCAATATCACCTGCATCAACATAAGCATTGAATTCATCTTTCTGATTGAAAGTTGCTGTTGATCTGTATTTCTTAGTGCTAAGATCAAACACATTGTTGATCATTGTGTTATAAAATGCATCCACATCACTAGGTGTGTATGTAAATGTTGTTATCATTTCTACTGTTCTCATTAGATTTCCTCTATCTTTATATTTATAAATTTCTCTAAGTCTCTCTTACTTATAATCTTGTTATCTGCCAATTCAGTTACCATTGCTGTTGCACCTATTCTTAAACCTTTGTTGTAACTAAAAATAGCACAGCATACTATAGAAATCAAATATACAATCTGTTCTGGTGTCATGTTAACTCCTAGTGAGTTTTTTAATGTTTTCGATTTGTTGCGTGATTATTGGTTTTCTTGATGGCCAATAAATATATTCCTTCTCCTCATTCTTCATAAGGTTATAGAGTAAAGGCAATATCATCTTCTCCAATTCAATCAACTTATCCTTATATAATACTACTTGTTGGTCAGTGCTCGCTAGTGAGTTTTCCTTGGCATTATCTAATTCAGTTAATGCTTGGGAAAGCAATCTACCCATGTTATCAATCTTAGAATCTAATTCAGCGAGTTGTGATGAACTTGCTGCAGATGCTCCAGAACTTGCTACTTCTTCTAATCGTTTCGCTAGTTCTTCATTAATACCTGCGGACTCACCAGTGGCTGTGACTAATTCGTCACTGTCGACTGCGGTAAATCCAAAGTCATTTTGTATATCGTAGTATTCGTCGCTCATATTACTTTTGAGGAATCGCACCAAATGCTTTTCTTATTTCAACTAAGTTAGCAATTCCAGTTTCCATCTTGCCATAGTATTTAGTCGCATCTATATCGCAATACTCGAAAATTTTTGCCATTACTCGCATAGGATTCTGTATTAACTCGTCATATGTGACATGTATATGATCTGATCCCTCTATATCAAAGTATCTCGATCTGGCAAATCTATTGATGTTATAAGCATCTAAAAGACATTCTTTTTCGCTGATGTTAGTATAAGATCCTCTGTAGTTATACAAAGCATTTTGTAAGGAGTTTAATTGTGCATCTTCATCTCGAGTAATCCATATGATCTTGCTGTTTGGGAATACTTCTTTGTATGACTTTACAGACTTTGCTGTTAGGAGTGGGGTTTTACAGAGAAAGTACTCTGTTTGTTTATGTCTCCATAGCAAATTATAAAATGATCTTTGCCATATGAGAGCATCATTGTCTTTTTTGTATCTTTCATTGCAGTATTCAGTAAACGATCTACATCGAAATGCAAAGTGAATACTGTCCGCCAACATGGGTGGAAATAGTGCTTGCGGATCTTCTTCATAATCTTCTGCCTCTACTGTATGCGTACCACCAAATGATTTAAACTGAAATAGATCTGTAATCTTTTTACAGTCATCTATCTTCTTTTGTCGGTTTAAATCAGTTGTAATGGGTAATGGAGATTGGAACTCAAAGAACTGAGGTCCATGAAATATACCAGAAGTTGCTAGACACCTATGTAAATAGGTTGACCCACTTCTTGGCATAGACATGATTTGAATAATGGGTAAATCAAAGTCTAGATCTTCGTGCTTTTCAAATTCTGCTTTGAGACCAAAGTATTGCTTCAGTCTATGAGGAATAAGATTGTTTTCTAGAACTTGTCGACCAAAGTCATTGAAGTTGCCATAATGCTTATTCAATCCATCTACAAAGGCATACCATTGCTCAGGAATATCTCTGGTTTCGTAATTATAGTTCGACAGGTTGAACATTGATCAATTGTTGCTCTGATGCATCACTATCAAATTCATGGAGTATAGAACCTTGTCCATCCCACATGGTTATCTTAGTTGATGTTGGATTACCTTCTTCATCTACTTGGTTTTTCATTTCTACAAATGCTTTGTTCTTTTGTAATGTGTTAGCAAGATCTTCGTCACCTTGAATCAGTAGAGTGTTTTTGATTACACGATAGATTTCTTTTTCTTGAGAAGTGTAAAGCATTTTGGGCATATCCTCGTCTCTACAGTTCCATGTGATTATAGCATAGGGAATACCAGTCTTAGGAACTATATGTTGCCATAAGATTTCATCACCCAACTTCCAGTCTACTAATGCAAATAATTCATCTCTATTGAAAGCATATGTAACATAATCATCACTAGATGCTTGTCCTTTGATTTTAGATTGCCACATTCTTTCACATACCCACCATGTGTTGGTTGTAGGTGATAAAACATTTTGCCAATTTTCATCAATGTAAAATCTAACTTCTTTCTTAGACTTTACATAAACAAACCAACCAAAAGGTGCTTCTGAACTTTTGGCTCCCATCTTGACTGCTAGTTCGCATGGAGTGCTTAAGTTTACTTTTTGATCTGCGTGAGAATATAATCTACTTGACCAATATGTAATTCCTTCTCTAGATATTTTTGCCATTATTCTTTAATGTATGTTGCTTCTGTCCATTCAGATTCGGTAGTAGATTCTACTGAACCTGATGCTTCTAATTCTTTGACCATTTTCTTTGCTTGTTTATCAAAAGATTTGATCATGTTTGCTTTTGTATCTTTAACATTCACTTCTAGACCCAATCCTGTTGCTACTTCTTCTATCGTTTTTTTAGTCATAGCATTCAGTTCTTTCTTATCTGGTATCACCAAAGTATCACCTTGTTCTTCTAGAGTATCTTCAAACTCTTTTTTAAGATCCTCTTTCTCTTGCTCTGCCTTTTTCTCAGTTGCTTTCATCAATTCTTCTAGATCGATTGGAGTTTCTGGTAAGTCCCCTTCTACTTCTATTTCTACTGGAGGTATGGGTGCTATCTCTGGTTCAATAGGTGGTACATAGTCGCTCATCACATTGGCAGCATCTTCTACTGCTGATGGTCTAGTTTCTATTACATCACCTGCTACAAACTCATCTGCTGTATCTCTAAGCATTTGTGCCATCTTAATTGCTCTAGATGGTTTTTTAGGTGCATCTTGATTAACAACAGGTGTACTCATTTTAACTGCTTTTGGCATTTCCTCTCCTACCACTGGTGCTGGTGCTCCAGACAATTGTGCCTGTAGTTGAGCAACTCTTTGCTGAAGTTCTTTTCTTTGTTGTCTTTCATTAGCAAGTGCATTTTCTGTAGAAGTTTCTTTGATTGCTTCTTGTTCTGCCATTTGCTTAGCAGTTTCTTGCTGTTGTTTGATTCGTTCTTCTGTTTGGTATCTTGCTTCTGCTTCGCAGACATCGCGAAGTCTAGCAATGGGGGACAACTCGTTGCCTCTTAGTCCTCCTCTTGTACAGACGACATCGACTAGGTTTACAACTGCAGTTAAATCTTCAATTGTTATATATTGGGTTTGCATTATTTACTCCATAATTTAAAAAATAAGGTCTTCGACTAGCATAGTGACATGATGTTCTAAACAATTATCAAAAGTATGTCTAGCAGAATTTATTTATAGTCTTTTTGAAGACCTTACTAAACGAACTCATCTCATACTTTTTATCTCAACAATTCTGATAGTTCGTTTAAATCCTCTATCAACTTATAACGACTTCTCCTAAGTTTTGCAAGTTTGGTATTCGCTGTCCTTTTATGCCTAATCTTTCGATTGATAGCATGAATAGTTCTATCAACCTTATGTGTAGGTCTGGACAACACTTTACTATGATACACGGATCACCTCCTTTATAGTTGGTTCTCCTATCCGTCGTCTGTTATAGTCGAGAGATTGTACTCACACCAGTCGTTCTATCTTCTTGCTTTTCAACAGGTATCTCTACATCGTCAAAATGCCAATCACAGGTCCATGTTATTCTATCACCTGTACTCTTCCACTGACTGTTTGTATGATCATACAAAAACTCAACTAGTGAATTTATTAGAGGATCATACAGTTTTAGTAACCCAGCAATCGGGTCAAAGTGTCGGAGTTCTCCAACACCTACAGATCCATCTCTATCATATTGGATGAATCTATCATCTCCTGTTAATCCTAACTTATTCATATAGAATATTTAGTTAGAAATAAGGTCTGGGAATGCTTTTTGTACTAAATTTTTTGTTAAATTTTTGAAGGCAACTAACTTCTTATCTTTTACTTGATCCATAAGTGATGCTTCTTCAGTTGGAATCTTTTCTAACATTTCTATCCACATATGTTCTCTCTTTGTCTGCTGTACATCAGATGCACTTTCTACAAAGTATTTGAACATTTTGAATTCATGCCTTAAAGATGACTCTGTTAGATCAGGTCCAGGAGCAGAATTCCTAGTAAAAGGTGTTTTGCCATCTGGTAGTTTAGATACGATAACATTATCGAACTGCCACTTGAGAACAGGTCTCAATGCACCATTCTTATCTGCCCAATACCTAAGACCCTTAATTCTAGTGTCCTCATCTTCTGCTTGTTCAACTGCAACTAATATCTCAAAGACATTGGCAGTTGGTAACAGTCTTATCTTCTCTTTAGGTATAGCAGCAAGAACAGGATCTGGTACTTGTTTAACTGTACCTGTATCTTTTGCTTCAACAGGTTGTACTGTTTGCAACTTTTCTTCCTTCGCCATATTTTGTAAGGTCTTTTTGTTTAAGGATCCTGGTGGACGACCTCTACCTCTTTTCACTTTCTCAGCCATTTTTCTAAAAATCTCCAATAGCATTTAATAATTCCTTTAAGGAGTGCTTCATCATATATGGTAATAACTTCCCAGAAGGAGGTTCCGATTCATCAAATGCTTTTAGTATTCTCAGATTCACTTCTTCAGGTATCTCATCTAGATCGATAAGAGTTTTGTTCCTTACATAATTACGATAATAGTTGTCGTATTTGTCGACTCCATTTATATACTTATTTAGTGTTGATCTTCTCATAGGTTTTTGCCTATCACCATCAACAATAACATCATCACCTGACAGGATATTTGGTATCCCATCACCTTTGTCACCTCTTAGGATATGCTCAGCGAGAAACTCCTCAGCATTATCAGGTGAAACAAACTTACTTAAATTCGGGGAGTACTGCTTAACATAATCATACTTCTGTAATTGCTGAAAGTCTTTATCGCCAGATACAATGAGAACTTTCTCTTTGCTATCTTTAGTGAGTACTCCGATGATATCATCTGCTTCCGCACCCTCTACTCGTAAGAATCGATAAGGTAGATTATTTTCTATCTCATCTCGTATCTTATTTAGCATACCAAAGATAACATCCCAATCTATATCAGATTCTTCACGATGCTTCTTACGATTTGCCTTGTAGTTGGGAAAGTATTCTCTTCGCCAATACTTTCTATCATCAGCACATAAGACTATGTCGCCATACTCATTCTTAAACTTCTTAGCATAACTTCTAATGGTATTAAGCACCATGTGTCGTAGCAAGTCTTCAGATATCTCATCACCTTTTAAGCGATTCATCTTCACTTGTACCATTACCCCAGCAATCATTGTCTGGGTTAAATCTACCAAAATCATTTATCTACCCTTAATAAGATACAATGCTCATTAATGCGACCATTTGCATTCTTTTCTGTTGAGTTAATTTCGTCCATTAACTTTCTTAAAACTAATTTTCCACCCTCTAAGCATTTCTTAATATACTTGGCAGGACTTCTACCAATACTCTTTTGCTTAGCACTGTTCGGTCCATATCCATATATGGTAGTACCTCTTACATCTAACTTGCCACGATACACTTGTAGCACTTTGCTCTTGGTATTATAAACCCATAATTCACTAGCACCTATGATTGTTGCAGGATTAATACTGCTAATCTTAAGGTTTCTATCATCTTGCTTGAATTTGAGTCGTTTAACTTTAGTGGTAGCATCAACCAATTTAGATTTTCTCATACGAGGTTTGAATTGTTGCTTTTTATTGTTTGCCCATCTTTCGGCATCATCTATAATGTTTCTTAAGAAACCCACGAACTTTCTTCTACCACTCAAACCCATATAGGCATAACCCTCTTTGAGTTGTTCATCTTCTTCTTCGTTCTTAACCTCAATGGCAAGTTCCCTATAATGAGGTGCAATCAATGCAGCCATCTTGGCATTTAGATCATGCTTCTCGCACCATTCGTACATATTGAACTCTGATGTAAAATCATTATCTATAAACTCATCAATCTCATGCTCGACTTCACCTAACATCTCATAGAGTTTATCTTCCATTAATTGCTGTATGCTTTTCTTTGGTTTCTTGTTATAGGTTTTGGGTTCGGTGGGTTTACCTTTTCTTTGCTGTAATTCTCGAATCCGAGTATCTAACCATGATTCTAAATTTCCACCCAATACTGCTTTGTGTACCTTTTGCCTTGCTATTCCTGTCAAAGATGCAGTAAAGAAACTATTCGGGATACCTAAGAAAGAACTGTAGAAGTCCTTATCGTAGTTTTCCTTTACATATTCATTCAACCATCTAGCACGAGTGGTGTTATCCGTCATGATAGCATACCAATTGAGAACAGGTCCCAATTCTTTGACATTATCTTGTAAGTGAGTTAGGATTGGCTCTGGTCCATAATGAATAGAGTTTAAATCCTTGTTTGATCTTTTAAGTTTTTTCTTCATTTTCAAATTATATAAAAAAACGATGGGTGTCGTATAGTTATTTCCAAAATTGCTGAAACAATTGATCCTCTAATTTGTATGCTTCTTTTTCCCAAGGTTGAGAGAAATGAACTTCATCACCCTTCCACTTTCTAAGATAAGGATGAAGTTCTCCCCTAAAAAATTGTTTGGCATGAACTAATTCGTGAGCAAGATTAATCATCATTTCTTCTAGAGTCAATTTTTCTGTAGTGTTCTTTGCTAATTCTATTTCTGCTGTATGCCTATCACCATAGCATAGACCACAAAAGATTGAGTCTTCATACTTAACCTTTTTGACTATATCTATAACAATCAAACCTTTTCTTTTGCGTGGCATCAGATAAGTAATAATACTTCTGGCATAATCTTCTATGCGATCTTTTTGTTTATGTCCAGATACTATAATGTCAATCATCTAATGTGGGTGATAAACCAGAAACCCATTTCTGAGCAATCGCACGAGCATCATCTAACGATTTATAACTTATATATGCTTCATAACCTTTATCAGTAAGCATTTGCACTTTATAGTCATGACTCTTCTCAGTGATAATTGCTCTCTTATCACCAATCCAGTATTCATAGATTGGGATTTCAGTTTCTAGTTTCTTAATCATGATCTATTCGTCGACTTCGGGAAAGTAGTTGTCTGTCTTTTCATTATATCCATAATATCCTACACTATTGGGGTTGCTTTCGTCAACAGGTGATTTAGCATCGCACCAATTACAATCTTCTCCCATTAGAGTATCAGTCGGTCCACTATCGGGACAATTGTGAAACCAAAACTCGTAATTCTTATCTTCTTTTTTCACAAAGCATTCACATTCTGCTCTGGTGTTACCACACTTTGGGCATTCTAACATTAAATACATTCCTTCTTCCTAGATATCACTTCTATTTATAACTCAAAATAAAAGGCATGATTTCCGATGGTTCCCATAGGTTTCATATCCTTACACCATGTGGGTTTAACCCCAATAGAATGATAGTGTGTAGCACCAAAAGTTATATCCACACCTTTAATGTTAGTCAAAAGCATATGAGCAAGCATCACAGAAGTTGCCCATGCTTCGTAATCTTTGGGTTCGTCTGATTTGCCATCACAATACCAACTAAAATGACAAGCATGCCTAGTGGGAACTTGTTCATCTCGCCAATTGGTTCTATGCTTTCCTTGAAAAACAACAGCACATACTTCATTGGGAAAACGATTAGATGCCACTCTATTCATGGTCACATTACCGACTGCTGTCATGCCTTCTAAAGTTTCACCTCTTGCTTCATGATACATGTTAAGTGCTAAGCAATACACATCATCTGATAAGTTATAATAGGAATCGGTTATTCCTATCATTAGATCTACCTTGTCTCCGATAATCTCTATCTCTTCAGAATACATGTCTTGCCTTAGTTGTAATTCTTCTAAGTATATTTCAACTTGATAGATTTCTCTAGCATTGAACAATCCTAGTATAATAAGCAAACCTGAGAGGGCATATGATATCTTTGCCCAAACAGGTACTTTCGCGAATTCAAATTTACCTTGTTTCATTTGTCGAACTCCTTGTTGATTGAATGACCTTTTTCATAGTCACCCTGTTTAAATGCTTTCTTTCTTTCTCTTCTGAGTGTTGTTGTTCTGTCATCTGGATCAAAGAAAAACATCCATGCTATAATCCATGCGATGAACAATACGATCATTGTTATTGCTAATTCTACATTCATATTCATATTATCTGCCTATATGTTTGACTTCATCTTTAGGGATGACTTGGTATGCACCTTTGTTATAAGCAGGAGCAATTGTTACACCCTCAACCACTTTGGGTTCTTCTTTGGGTGTTAATGCTCCTGTCTTACCAGAATCATAAGACGCATATTGTTTCGTAGATCGTTCTTCATTATAACGATCCAACCCACTCTTTTCAACTGGATCAGATGGTTTGAAATCTGGACGATATGCTGTAGAAGGAAGAAGTTTCTTCTTCTTGCGTTTTTTACCCACCATGGAATATCGCATGGTATCTGGTCTAAAGATCATAGGCATAGTTTAAAATCCAGAAGTCCAATGTACATAAGACTCTGGGCAGTTATCTTCCCCACAACAACAAGTTTCGTCAGAAGATTTTGCTTTTACTTCTACCACTGATTCGGTATATCCTGGAGCAGTATCTCTCCACTCTCTGTCTCTTTGAACAATATCTTTAAATTCTTGTATTGTCATCTTTATACCCTGTTGTCAATTTGATCAACTAGATCGTGAATTTTAGCAAGATCTTTATCTTGCTCCTTTTGCTTATCAAGAATCTCTTGAAGCATTGCTTTTATTTCTTCCATAAATTACTCCTCTTTTTATAGTCTTTATATCATACTAAAAAGTGGGGGGTGTCGTAAAGTCCTAAAAGTATTCAACCCAACCTGTTGCTATAAACTTCTCGCCACTCAATGGTGGATTACCTCTATGCATATGAGTAAAATAAGCAGGGAATACGATTGCTGTTCCTGCCTTTGGTTTAAATCTGACTGACTGATGTAGGAATTCAGTTTCTCCACCTTCTTCTACATCGTTAAGAAATACTGACCATGCTAAGAATCTATCTCTATCCTCACCTTTTGTTCCTACTATTTCGCAATGCCAAATATGATATCCTTCTCCAGGAACTGTTCTTTGCACTTTTCCTTGAAAGATTCTATAATTTGCTTCTTTGAGTACAGGATGTTGATCAATGTAATGACCTACAATAGCACCTTCTATGTATTCTATAAATTCTTTTTGATTTTGCCAAGTGATTTTGGATTCTTCACTTGTATAATCGTTCCAATCTAGCAATGACATAGATTCATCTTTCTTATTAGTTGATGGAGATGGATCGTATTCTGATCGCATTCTAGTTTGACCAGCATCTTTACTAAAGTGAAATTGACTGATTAAAGAATCACACTGTTCTAGTGTTAAGGCATTCTCATAGATACCTATGTGATCTCTATATTCTATTTTACAATTTGGGTTCATGTCATTAACTCTGCGAATTCTGCCAATGCTATCTTCTCTTCTGTTGATATTTCAAAGTGTTTAGATTTTTTAGTTAGTGGCATATATGATATTGGTTCCTCTAATTCTATATCAAGTAATTGTAAAGCAGAAGGAACATCATCTTTAAAGTCCTCATGATTTAACACTACATGATTAGGAAACTTTGCTCTTATAGATTTATCTCTATCATGGAAAACAAGAACTATGTTTACAATTTCTTTTAGTCTTTCTAGTCTTTCATCTATACTCCAAGAAAAGAATTCTTCTTTCCTTGATCCTGTAACAGGAGGAGTGGCAAAGTTTCTTTGCTTATTAATACCATAATCATGAAAGTATGTGAGACTGGATATGTAAAAACTTGTTAACAACTCGAGTTTATCTCTATCTATAAAGATTGGTATGTAATTGTTATTGTGAACAAATGTTTCTAGGAAAGGCATATGCTCGGAAAGCACATTACATGCTTCAATTTTAAAAGGTGGGAAATCTTCAGGGCAATCTTCAAAGAATGTGCCTATGCCTGTTCTGTATAATGACACACCTCTGCCATTACACCACATCATCTCATCTATATCTAGTTTTCTATACTTAGATTCCCAAACTGATTTAAGCAGTTCTTGTAGAACTACTGATGATGTTCTTGGTTTAGCAAAAACTGCGTATCTAGGCAACTTGATATTCTTTGTCGGCATATCTTTCCTCATCCCCTGTTTGTTGACACTCTATACATGTGTCATTATTCAAAGGACTAGTATATTTATATCCGCAATCAAGACATTCGTTTTCGTTTCTCTTTTCGGTCATGATAATCTCTCACAGCATATACTCGCAACCATGCGAATACAGTCATCATTAATGTAGTGTATGTGCCTATCCAGAAAGCACTTGTTATGTCCCAATGGTCAATAATAACCCATAAGCACAAAAGTTGCAAAGGATAATTAATAACAGTGCCAGAAAAAACAATCCATGATGTTTCTCTGGCAACTGACCTTTCACGTGTATTCAAAAAAGTTCCTTTTGATTAGGATCATAATCAGGATCAAGCATAGACTTGATTTGATCAATGGTGGATTTAGAATCTCCCGAGATATGTAAGATTCCTAACCCACCGACATCGGTAAATGATTTGATGTTTGATTTCCTGTCATCAACTAACAGATATCCAGGTTGAGCAAATCCTCTTTTAGATCCACCCTTTTCTACGCAGTTAACAATCATGTTCGGATCAACCCATTCGTCAATCCATTCTCTTTTGTCTTTAACCACGATCTCTCTATTGATAGAACCTGTTGCTGTTAATATCTCAGTTCGGATACCATGACTATCTTTAAGTGATCTGCAGAACTGCACCAATTCAAACATATCTGGATAAACATCCAAATGTCTGAATAATCTATGAGAAGTCAGTTTTTCTTTTTGAGCATCATATGCCAAATGACCTTGATGGTCATTTTCTATTACTACTGAAAGCATGTTCTCGACTCCAGATTTGAAGTCAGCGAGTACTCCATCCATATCTAAGTAGATAACTTTAATCATAAGACCATGATACCTAAGTCAAACATAATGACTGCTAGTAAGAAACCTGATGCAAACAAGTAAATGCCAAAGGCAATTTGTAGCATCTTATTGGTTTTATTGATCTCACTATCAATCGCTCTCAACTTTTTGATAGTCTTATCAAAGTAGTCTTGGTTTAATTTTGTTATTTCAATTTCTTTCATTTTCACTCCTACATAATAAATTAAAAAAGGGTGTGAGGTTAACAGTGGCATTTTGCCCTAGTCCGAAGACGCCAGAAACCTCACTTTTGATTCTTGATTGATCCCGATCCCATAGCAGACTAGCAATTTCCGTTATCAGTTTATCAATCATCAAGTTAATCATACTAAAAAAGTACCAGTGTGGTAAACCCTTTTTTATTAAAAGGGACCATCAGGTAATTCTTCAAATCTTTTGTTAACGAGTAGATCAATAACTTTATTTCTATCAGTCATTGCTACTCTCATATCGAAAGATTCACACAATCCAGGTCTGCTAACACCACCATCTAATTCTCTTAGAATGTTTCCAGTGTTCATTTCTGAGACCTCGTCGAAGATTCTTTCGAGGGTTGTTTCATTTGCTAAGTTTGACATATTCACTCCTTTAATGTTTTTTCCTAGTATTATAATCATACTAAAAAACGAGGGGTGTCGTAAAGTCTTTTTACAAATTATTTTTGTAGTGTTCTACGATTGATCTAAAATTACCAAAGAATCTGAGGGATATGAACTTGGCTGGATTTTGTTTGTCTAATGGTACTGTATGCTGCAGAGAACCATCGAATATAAAGGGTTTGTATTTCTCAACTTTGAGTGAATGTATTTTGCCAGATTTGCTTTTAACTTGAAAAGTCCAATCTGAACTTAATGGTAAGATTAATGGATCAGTGAATTCATCTATACCATTAGGATGATAATCGGAATGCCATTGAACTTGATTTCTCCAACCATATTCAGACCAAGCAAAATCGGTATCTAGATTAAAGTATTTCTTAAGAAAGGAAGATACATCATTTGAATGAAGCATAGGAAAAGCATCGATGTTTGCCTTCACCATGAAAGGAGGTTCAATGGGAAAGTTATCTGATGCTGTAAGAAAGTAATTTGTAGAATAATAAGCATCAGGTTGGAATTTTAACTCAGGCACACTTCTACCTGCATAAGCATCATAGAAATCTGTCAATGATGAAGTTCCTTCTGATATGAGAGTATCTACTTCTTCGTCACTTGGCGAGATTGTTTTCATCACGCATAGACAGTTCGCTTTGTCTAATAAGTTCGCTATATCCATATTTTGCTAAGTAAAATGAGTCAACGATATCAGAAATAGGATGTTCTACTTCTGTATCTAATAGTTTTTTGAGATCTATGCCTTCTAGTTCTGTAAACTTTTCATACATTAGATCTTTGTTTGCATTCCCTTTGTTAGTAGCAAATTTCTTTATCTTTGTAGGTGCTACTACTATAAAGGGAATATTCGTCTTAAACAGTTTGTGTTTTAGCAGTCCAGTGTTTTCAGCAATGTGAAACACTCGTCCTTTACTTCCGAAACTGTAGTCCTCTAGCACAACTAGATCAGGATTATAACAAAGCACTTGAGATAGTGCCCATGTTGATATCCAATCGAATCGCTCCTCTTGTGAGACATAATCAGGTTTTGTATCCCCAATAATGTTATTCGCGAATGGTGGGTTTTTTTTATCTATAAGATAATGGAAGGTGCAGTTTTCAAAATTAAACTCACCACCTGTATAACCACAGATTGCTGGACAACCCATGGCATAGTCTATGCCAACAATATTCATCTACTCGTCGTAATAACTTTCGTTCTCGTCGACTCCGTCCTCCAGATCTAGTTGGCTGCCACAGAATGGGCAAAAATGTAATTGATAAGGTAATCTAAGATTGTGTTCAATAGAACAATCAGCATCACATTCATCACAATGTATAAGATATCGCGAATATGTGTCTGTTAATGATACCATTAAGTTCTTTGCGTTTTATTGATTTGACCGATTAAAGCATCATAACCACCTATCTTTTCACCTTTGAAAATAATTTGTGGGAATGTTCTTGCTTCTGGAAACTCTTCAAAGAGTTGCTCTCTGGTAAAGTCCTCGTCCAGTTTCTTAACTTCTATGGTAAATCCTTGTGATCTTGCAGCATCTTCTGCTCTTACACAATAAGGGCAGTTGTCTTTACTATAGATCACAACTTCTGCTTGTTTTTTCTTAGGCATTTTTGACCTCTACTATTCTTCTAATCGTTGTCACATCATTGTAGTCACCAAATGCAGTATAGTCTCTTACAACTTTTTCTTCAGTTAGATAACCATCAACCACTCTTGTGGTAATAATCTCTCTGCGTAAAACATCTTTTGTATCTTCAATACCATTAGGGAATGCCACACTAGTCATTGGTCCTTCTTGAATGTTTACTACCTTGTCATATTCTCTGCTCATAATTTAAATCCTTTAAAAGTTTCATTTGTTACATCTTGTTTAATACCACCCATTACATAAGACTCTATCTCAGTTTCCTGTGGAGCATTTTGTAATCCTCTACTAGATAACCAATGTTGTGTCCATGGTAATGGATTGTTGTTTTGTGGTATGTTGTATATAGCATCCATACCCAATGCTCTTAATCGCTTGTTAGCAATAAACTCTACATATGATCCAAGAAGGGAAGCACTCAGTCCTATCATACTTCCCTTTTGGAACAAAAATTCTGCCCATTCTTTTTCCTGATCTACTGCTTCCTCATACATTTTGTATACAGTATCTTGTTGATCTTTAATAACTTTTAACATAAGTTTGTCATTCTCAGACTTCATGTAGTTCTTAATGATATGCTGTGATACTGCCAGATGTTGAGATTCATCTCTGGCGATCAATGATATAATCTTCGCTGATCCTTCCATGAGTCGCAGTTCCCCAAATCCAAAAGTACAGGCAAAAGAAACAAAAAATCTAATTCCTTCTAAAATGTTTATACTTATGAGTGTTAGATATAACTTGGTGTACAACTCTTCTTTATCTATCTTATGTCCAATATCAAATCTTTTTGCTGTGTCTATAAAATCATCGTATGCTTTTGTTACACTTTTTGCTCGTTTGAGTATTGCTTCCTCTTCTAGTATGGTATCAAATACATCACTAGGATTAGGATATAGATTCTTTATCATATATGTATACGATCTAGAATGTATAGTTTCCATAAAGTCCCAAGCAATAATACATGCTTCTAATTCAGGCAGTGTAGTGTAAGGCAACAATGCTATTGCTGGACCTCTACCTTGTACACTGTCTAACAATGTTTGGTATTTAAGATTAGAAGTGAAGATGTGCTTTTGAGCATCATTCAGTTGCTGATAATCATTTCTATCTTTTTGTAATGATACTTCTTCTGGTCTCCAAAAGTATCCTAATTGTGTTTGCGTGAGTTTATCAAAGATTGGATATTTGAATTCATCGAACCTCTGAGTATTAAGTGCTTCGCCAAAGAACATCGGTTCTTTTAGGAAGTTGACTTTTTTTCTGTTAAATATCGTCATGTAATATTGCTTCGTTAGTATGAGGATCTGTTATGTTTGCACATGCACGCATAGCAACCTCACCTCTTTTATTCAGTTCTGCTCCATATTTGTTTTTTCTTTGTTCTGCTATCGTAGAATGGTCATGATCATCATAGATACTTCGTCTACCATCAAATGCTAATTCATTGCAACCATTAAATAGAGGACCATTCTTATCAACATAGTGAGTAAAAATATGTCTAGAATATTTGCCGACAAGTTTATCTCTCCAGTGTATAGCATTACATCCTTGATATGCTAATACATCTCCAGGTTCAAGATAGACTCTCGCAGCACCCATCTTAAATCTTTCTTCAAAGTTTTTACCTTGTACTGTATCCCATGCTTCTTGGTAATCAACACCCACATAATTTTGATCTGCTAATACCCATATTGACCATGGTTTCTTGTCATCTGTTTCATATTCTATGGGGAATGTCATAGACACTTCACAACTTGGTCTATCTGTATGCCCAAATAATTTAGCATCTCTAAAGTATGTTCTAGCAAAACTGTAAGTTGGTACTAGTTCTAATTCTAATGCATCTTGTAAAGGTTCTTTCAACATTAGCAACATTGCTTCGCCAAAAGGAACATTTGCCATATGCTCTGATACATATTCTATTTGTTTACCAGCACCATCAGGTGTATCTACAACTGATCGTTCTTGTTGCTTAGAACTACCCCATTCTTGGGAATTTTCAGTTCTCAACCAACAGTGCCTTGCGAATTCTATCATTCCCTGAGGAATAAAGTTTCTAAGAACTACAAATCTATTGCGTCTAAAGGTTTCGGCAGTAGGTGTTATTCCTTCTTTGTTCAATACTCTAGATATTGCACGCATCACATTCTTCCTGTTCAAATGGGTCTTCAGAAGCAGGTGTATTTATAACCTCTACTTCTTCAACCACACTATCATCTGTCTTCATATCATAAGTGTTTTGATAATATGAAGTTTTCCATCCATACTTATATGTATTGAGTAAGTCAGTTGCCATACTAGAAATAGGTACTTCGTTGTTATCATAGTTCTCAGGATTGTATGACCAATTACCTGAAATTGCTTGATCAAAGAACTTCTGCATTACTGCCACCACTTTAATGTACCCATCATTGTTAGGCATATCCCATAGCAAAGTGTAATAAGACATTAACTTTTTATATCCAGGAACGATTTGTTTCAATGGTCCTTTCTTTGACTTCTTAACAGATAAGAAATCTCTTGGTGGTTCAATACCATTTGTCTCATTAGATACTACAGATGATGACTCACTAGGCATTTGTGCTGTAAGTGTAGAATGTCTTAGTCCGTGTTCTTTAATATCTTTTCTTAAAGCATTCCAATCACAATTGTACTTGGGTGCTACAAGATCATCAACTTCTTTCTTATAATGATCTATAGGAAGTAATCCCTGACTGTATTTTGTTCTTTCGTATCCTTCGCATGTACCCTTTTCTTTTGCTAATTCATTAGATGCTTTAAGTAAATGATACTGGAATGATTCGGTAAGATCGTGAACAATTTTCCATGCTTGTGGATCATCATACTTAACTTTATGTCTTGCTAAGTAATGAGCAAGACCAATGTATCCTATTCCTAATGATCTTCTAGACTTAGTAGATCGTTCAGCAGCAACGACAGGATATCTTTGGTAATCTATAACTTCTTCTAATCCTCGTACTGCCAATTCACATAGATTAGGTAATTCGGAAAGATCATCTTTAAGTGTACCCACATTAATTGCTGAGAGAATACATAAAGCAATTTCACCCTCTCCATCAATATGTTCTAATGGAACTGTGGGTAAAGTGATCTCTTGACATAGATTACTCATATTGACTTTATCTAAGAAAGAACTATGACTGTTAGAGTGATCGATATTCATAATATAGATACGACCTGTTTCTGCTCTTTCTTTGAGCAAATCAGTAATCAGTTCTCTAGCACTTACTTTCTTTTTGGGTACTGAAGTTGCTCTCTCATACTTCTCATACATCTCGTCAAACTCAGGTGTACCAAAGGCATCGTACAATCCTGGAACATCATGAGGTGAGAATAGAGTTATCTCACCATCACTTAAGAATCTTTCGTAGAAGAGTTTACTGAGTTGGATACTGTAGTCGAGTTTTCTGACTCGGTTGTCTTCTGATCCTTTGTTGTTTTTAAGAACGAGGATATCTTCGATTTCAGAATGCCATATAGGGAAATGCACTGTTGCTGAACCACCTCGAACTCCATTCTGAGTGCAGCACCGAACTGTTGCTTCAAACTTTTTAAGGAATGGGATAACCCCTGTATGTTGAACCTCTCCTCCTCGAATTTTCGAACCGATCCCACGGATCCGACCAGCATTGATACCAATTCCTGCCCTTTGAGCCACATAACGACCAACAGCCATATCACTACTAAAGATAGAACCCAAAGTATCGTCAGAATCAACAAGAACACATGACGCAAACTGTCTAAGAGGAGTTCGTACCCCTGCCATAATCGGTGTCGGAATATTGATTTTAAATGTGCTAATTGCATCGTAGTACCTCTTTATGTATGACAACCTCTTTTCTTTAGGATAGTTCTTAAACAATACACAGGCAATACCCATGTACATAAATTGAGGTGTCTCAAAAACTGTGTTATCTGATCTGTCTTGTACTAGATACTTATCTACCACTTGTCTCAAACCAGCATATGTAAATTCTAGGTCTCTATCATGACGAATGAATGAATCTATTTTTTTCCATTCTTCATCATCAAAGTAAGTTACTAATGTTGAATCGTAAACACCTTTCTCGATGTTTCTTTCCACTAATTCTTTCATGGGTGGATAGATATCTTGATCTTTCCACTTTGTATTAAAGACTTGTTTTCTTATAAGGAATAAGAGTAGTCTGGCAGCAACATACTGATAGTTTGGATTCTCTAATGAGATCAAGTCTGATGCTGATTTGATAAGAATGTTTTGAATATCGGTAGATGTAATTCCGTCATAAAACTGAAGACCACTGTTCATCTCTACTTGAGATTCTGATACACCTGTTATATCTTTACAGGCAGCAGTTACCATTTTATGTATCTTATCTAGATTAAGTTCCTCTTTCGCTCCGTCTCTTTTAACAATTGAAATCCCTTCCATTATGTCCTCTTATATTGCTTTAGTTTTAATTTTGCTGATAGTCCTGAAAAGACATTGTTATTTATAATCTCCATGACTGTATCTATACCAATCGCATTAACCATTTCATTAATGTCTTTGTAATCGCTGATTCTTTTGTCATCCCATATGACTACCTGCCATCCATTATCGATGACATGCGAAAGTTTATTTAGAATTTCTTTGGATCTGGACTCATTATCATAAATGATGATTGCTTGTTCTTTAAGTTCTTCATCTAGTTTTCCAAAGTCAGATCCTGCTACAGCGATGCTGTTAGGCAGGAATAAACTATCTATTGGTCCTTCTGTCACATAGATAGTGTTAGATCGATCAATCTTATTTTGATTATAGATAAGTGCTTCGTCATCATCAAACTTCATAGTTAGATACCTGAGACGACTGTCACCTATAGCACGACCTGTGATGCCTATAAGAGTACCATTAAGAGAGTAGAAAGGCAAGATGATTCTCGCATCATTGCCTAAGATTCTCTCACGATACTTATCGCATATACTACTTAGTTCTTGAGCATTTCTAATGAACCAAATGTCATCCCACTTGTCTTTAGGAATGTTTCGACTTTCTAAATAGATTCTTGCTTCATCCACATCCTTCGCTTTTTGGCATATCTTTGACAAAGGGTGTTTGGGTTTGAACTTTGGTTTAAAGGCATGAGATGGTGGTAGTTTCTGTTCTCTCTTTCCACCATATGCTTCTTTAACAAACTCTTTATAGAGTATCTTGTCTTGTTCTTTTAAGAAGTTTTTAAATCCTGTAGAGTATCCACAGTTATGACATTTATAAACATAACTATTTTTGTACAAGAAGTGATAACCTCTTGCTTTGTAATCATTCTTATCACTATCGCCACAATATGGGCAACTATGGTTAAATAAATCTTCTGTCTTCCATTTAGCATTTTGAAATCTAGTGCTTACCAGACGCAAATACTTTTTCTCTAACCATAATGTCATAGATATATTGTACTGTATTTTGGGGGTCTTGTAAAGGTGGTTTTAGTCGTTGAGTTGTTCGATTTCTTTTTCTAGATCTCTATAGTATTCAACAATTGAAATCACTTTGATGATGTATGCTCTCATCTCTGCAGTGTTATAACTCAGAGTCTTATAATCATCAGGACTTAAAGCATAATATGCTAATTCAGGTGCTTTGCCTTCCTCAACTAGTTCTAGATACTCTTTCATAATCGTAGGAGTTAGAACTTTCCACTTGATATCCTGCATGGTAACACCATCTGGCATAGGAGGGTGATACATAGGTATCTGCATCGATACTCGATTGACTTCTACAGGGGATATCTGTGGAGTATAACCACCCAGAATGGAGCAGCCACTAATCGTTGTCAGGAGTATTATTGGTATTATCTTTTTCATAATTATCGGGATCAGTCAAATCACTTATTTCTTTGAACACGTCTTTCGTGCCTTTATTAATAATCTTTTCAATGAGTCCAGGTTTGCCTAAAGTAAGTCTATCCATATCGTGCCCAGCATACTTATTAGAGAGGTCTTTGATTGCTTTATCAGCATCCCTTGCCTTTTGAGTCAACTCTGAATTTGCCTTCTGCATTTGCTCAAAATTGCCCTTAATTTGTTCCAAATTCGCATTTAAACCTGCGATTTCGTCTCTAAATTTCGCTTCATTTGCAACTGCCCTACTTATATCACCCATAAGTGCATCAATCTTGCTAGAAGTGTAATTGTAGTATAAAAAGAATGAAAGGCAAACCATTGCCAATGCACCCATTAAGATTTTAGACATAACTCTTTAATCTCACCTGTTTGTTTATTTTCAAGGAATACTGTGTATCCCCTTTTAAGATCAAACTCTAAAAGTTTGTACTCACCTTTAATTATACTGTCAAACTCCTCACCTGTAAACTGAGTTCTGGTAAAAAGTTTAAAATCTTTATCATCTATAGAATGCTTCTTTTTCTTCTTTTTTCGCCAAGTTGCTATATCGTCACCTGTACCTGCTACAGATGCACCTGTTGTGTTCACAGGTGCTTCTTCTTTCATCTTTTGAAATATGGTCTGTAGTTCTAACCAATTCATTTAACATCATCCCCTGTAATATAGAGAATGTCACCATATTCGTGTAATGCTGTATATACAGATACACCAAATACTTTTCCTTTCTGTTCTAATATGCTTACTTGTGTGCGGTGATCATAGAACTTATCGTTTTGTTCGATTCTTCTGCGAATAAAGTATTTGCCACCAAGTACAAGTTCGTCCAGATAGATGCCCTCATTTATCTCTTCTGCTGTGAGGGATCCCTCTTCCTTGATGTGATGATATACTTTCTCGCACAAATCTTCCATCGACTCTCTTGTGAGGTTTGCTTCTTCTTTAAGCAAAGCGAGTGCGACAGCATAAGATGCCAATCTGGTTTTACCAAATGGAACTTTCTCTATGATCTTTTTGAGATTGAATACTAGTCTGTGTAGTAATGTATAAGCATTACGATCTTCGGTTGACAATATCTCTCGCTCTTTAATACGATTGCCTTTCTCGTCTATGATTCCGAGTTCGAATGCTTTTTGTTTTTTGAATGGTATGGTTAGAAGTCGAAGTACTCTAAAAACAATTAATGTATCTATAACTTTTGCCATTATAACTTTCTTAACTTTTCAGCCATGTTGTTGTCAACAGGAATGTCTGTTTTGTAATCTTCTTTGACATATCCTAAAAATAACAACATCGTCTTAATTGTTCCCCAATACTTCGTTTTCTTAAGAGGTATTTTGTATTCTAACATTCGATGCCCAGCATCAAATCCGAATACATTGAACAGTACGATGAGGTGATTAAGAACCAATCGTTCTTTTAATTCACCTTGCTCGTGATAACGATACAATAATCTTTTCAGATATCTAAATCTACGCAAGTCATCATAAAACTCATCAATGCTTTCGCACTGTGGGTTATCGTAATACTTGATAGCGAATAATGTAAAGTTATCGCTGTTTAATTTCTCAAACAATTCCATAATGTAAAATATATTTAGTCTGTTTTAGACTAATGAACCAAATACTTTATATGATCCAGTTTGTTCGTGCCTTTCCCAAGCAATCTTGAGAGATCTTCCAGCACCTCTTTGCCCATCATCAACTGTGATTTCTTCAGGACCCTCTTCGCCAGTCTTTCCAAAAGTACCACCAAATTGAGTGATTGGCATTGAGACCTCACCACTAGTGGTAAGGTCTTGTTCATTGATTGCCAATAGATCGAAATCTACACCAATAGTTTGCAACTTTTGGTATAGTTGATGAACAGCAGATTCTACATTTAGAAATTCTCTTTCAGCCATTGAACCCAACCATGAGTTAACTCTGTTGACTACTTGGTCATCTTCAATGTAATGTGCTCCTGGAGATACATGTGACATATCTGCAGATGCTTGATTAAATGCTCCGAGTGTTTCACTCTCATTTATAAACTGTCTAAATTTTTTCATACTGTTCTACCTAATTAATTATGCTACACTGATGTCAGCATATGTTCCTGTACCTGTAGCACCGATTCTGTCTCCAGTGACGAATGCTTTGTCAGATACTGTAGATGTACCATCATCTACGATAGTACCACTGATTGTTTGTGCACCGATTGATAGATCTTGTGTTGTTCCAGGAACAGTGAATGTAAATTCTGCTTTGTTGCTATCTGTAACAGCAGTAGATGTAGCAGTAATTGCTCCATCAACAGAACCTGTAACACTTAGTGTAGCACCATTTGTTACATCAACTCTTTCGTTCCATACAACAACGACTGTACCTGTATCACCTTGGTCATAAGATGCATCTTTAAAGTAGACAGAAGTGATTGTTGCCTCTGCTATCGCTGTAGCAAGATTATTGCCACCAGATACAGCAACTAGTAATTCTGTTTGTACTCTAGAACCTACAGTCTTGTCGATTTTCCAACCAGTCGCATCAGCATATGTTCTTGTTTTTTCTTCGGTTGTAAGATATTTTGGTTTATCTTCAGCACCGTCTGTTATACCCCATAATGGCATGATTTTCTCCTAGTCTCTAAATGCTACACTTGTAGCATGTACACTTGCGGATGCTACCAGAGTATCTGTAGGATTTTTCTCTATAAAGATTGATCCAGATGCTGGTATATACGCAGTCCCTATTGTTGAAGCACCACTAGTAGCAAGAGTCACCTCTACAGCACTAGTAGTAGTATTTACGACGAAACAAAGTGATGCTGAATCTACATTATCTGCAGATCCTAAAGCAGTTGCACTTCCTAATAATTTTAAAATTTTCATCTATCGTCCTAATCTTTGTGCTACAGCAAGAATTTTCTTTACAGTATTTTGAAAAGATCTTTTATCTTTCTGCAGCAATTGTATGTATGTTGATCTTAATTGTGGTTTAACCTTATTTAGCATGGAATAAACTTTTCTAGCATCATCTGCCTTAAATTGAAACTTCTTCAAATCATCAGTAGTCACAGTGTATGGTCTCGTACCATCTGCTGCTTTTTTGATTTGATTAAAGATGTTTCTATCTGCCTGATCCTGCTGACCACCTTTAGAATTCTTCTTATTCTTAAAGGCATCCATCGCAGTATCTATGACATCGTCATCTCCTGCTTCGGCATACTTACCACCTGCCATCCTCGAAATCTTGGATAGTCTATTCTTAAGATCTACTGGATTCTTTGCTTGAGCAATTGCTCTAGCAATTTTTTTATTTCCTGCATCACTCTGCATACCAAAGTCGCCGAGTGCTGCTTCCATAATTTGTTTAGTAATTACGATGTTTTCTTGTACATTCTTCATGTATCCAAGTCTTCGTAATTTCTCTTTAAAGTTTTTCAATCTTCCATCCAGTTTAGAAAATTCTTCATCTGTTGCTTGTATTACTTTATTAGTAATTTTGTGAAACACATGTCCATGCATTTTCACTGCCTCTTTCTTTCTTTCGGCAAACTCATCTGCATTTAAAGGTTTATCCAACCCATGCATTTTAATTGCTTTCATTGCCTTTACCCAATCAGGGTGAGTCTCATCCTTGGCAAGAGGAATAAGATAATATTGCTTCATAACTTTATGCTGGGTTTGCTTTACCGATTTTACCTTTTACAACTCCTTTCTTCTTAGCAGGAGTAAATAATTGCTTAGATGCATGCATATGTGCTTCAGATTTTGTTACCTTTAGTTCTTCGATAGGCATTGCTCTTTTGAGTCCTACTCTTTCGAATACAACATCATAATGAGATACTGTACCATCTTCTGCTAAAGTATGTTCTGTAGATACACATTCACCTAAACCAAACTCTTCATGAGCAACATGGGTTGCGCAATCATGAGCGATACCACCATTTGCTTTTGATGGTTCATTTGCTTCTTCAACTTCGTCTTTACCTTTGACATTTTTTGTTATTGCTTTGCGTCTTTTGGTAAGATACTTGTCAGTTGAATCATGGTCACCATCGTTATCGATATCTTTGTCACCATGACCTACAGGATCCATTCCTTCGCCATCGTCATCTTTATCAGTGACAGGTGCTTTTTTAGATTTTTCTAATAATGCCCTTACTGCTTCTTGCATTGGGTCTGTTTTTAAGTCTCGGTATTCCATTGTTCTTCCTATTTTACTAGATTTAAGTTAAGTCTCTTCGCATGTTTGTTGAAGATATCTCTAACAGTTTTGTTTTTGTTTTCGGGTCTCATGAAATCATCTGCTAATTCATCATCAGATAAGTATTTCATTTCTAAATCCCTGATCAATTTAACTCCTTTTGGCGAACCTACTTTGGTGTTGCCTGGAACACTCTTCATTAACTTTTGAAACCCTTTGATTGCATTCCCTCTAATTCGTGGATTGTGATCAAAGATACCAAATGCCATGGTTCCTTCTGTGACTTCAAATTGACTAATTCGTTTTTTAAGTTTGAGATAATCTAATGCGAGTTGCTCAGGATTTTCTATCAGTTGCTGTACTCTTTCCTGAAGATCTACTTCCGTTGTGACTTCTTCTAATAGTGCATCAATTTCAGCAAATGCTTCTTGCTTCTGTGCATTTTCTTCGAGCACAGGAGCCATTTGCCCTCTGACACTATCAAGTTGGTCTTTCCAAGATTGTCTATAATTTGCCATAGTAGTCTCTCGCTTTCATATTATTTATATATTTTTTATTCCTGTTTCTGGATTTTTACTAATAAATCGCCCTTTCCAGGAATAACTCGGTGATACATATTTTTTGGTATATCATACTCATCACCTATTATCAATTCAACTGGCAACTCTCCATTGTATTGTAGTTGCCAACCCTCTCCTTCAATGACTTCAATTCTTCTATCTTCAGCATCTCTATGCCATTCATACTCATTAACTTCAATATCTTCAATAATCTTTCGGATATCTCCATCATCAGTGTAAGGTTTACCAATAGAAGTTTCCGCCACCACTCAATCCTAACTGCCCAGCATATCTTGGTAAGTTACATGCCCAATATGCAGCACTTGTTTTGTCTTTTTGCTGTGCACATTTATGTCTTGCTGCGAATGATTTTCTTGCTGCTGGGTCATTCAACTTAACTTTAAGACCTGTTGTATCGCCCCATGTGACTTTTTTAATGTTGCCTGTAGATGGGTCTTTTACATACACATAGTATTTCTTTGGTCCACCTGCTTTGGGTTTGTTTAGTTCCACATCTTTCCCATCAACCTTTGCTTCGATCATGGGTCTTTCTAAAGGAACTGCTCTGCCTTCGTATAGAGCAAACTCTGGTTTACCAGAAAAGTCATGATCACATTCGCACCGATGTTCCTTAAAAGTTTTCACTAAACTGCTCCTTTACCATTCCATTGGACGATGCCATTCATCTTCCATTTGTTTTTCTTAGCAACTGAATTAGGCACAATTGCTTTATCTTTCATGTTGCCAGATTTAACCCATATTGATTTCTTTGCTTGTTGTGCTTCTTTTTTATCTGGCACACCTTTAACTATTTTCCACATGTCACCATTGACTCTAGTCATAACGATAAATGCTTCTTCTAGTTCTTGTTTATGTTCTAAAAATGTTTTCAATCTTCAAATCCTTTGAAATTAAAAAATGCATTGGACTTACCCTGCGCACTCTCTCCACCTGTGTCGGTGAATGTTAAGTTACCAGAAAAGAAGGGACTTCCGTCTGGTGATAAAAATATAATATTCGCATTATTAGTTCCTTCGTTGTGCTTAACTGTAAGCAAGAAGTCTCCCTTTACATTATTAATCAATTCTTTCATCTTTGCACTAGTCCTTGAACTAATGACTGTTTGTTTCTTGTCGTCTTTACCTATCGCAGCATAGAAGTCATCACTTCCATCTAACCCAAGTAAGAAAAGCATTCTATTGTTGATCTCTTTCTTATGACTCATATAGTATGTATCAAAGATTTCAACTATGAGTTTAATAACTGATCGATGTGATGCTTTTGCTACTGCTCTTGCTTCTTCTTTACTCTTACCTTGTTTCATGTAATTAGGTATGATGTTTTGCAAGTCAGTTAGTTGCTGTATCTGTGAACGAGAACCAAAGTCTTTCGCAAATTGTTCTATAAAATCTGGTGTACTGCGTGCTGCTTTACCTGTATCATAGAACAAAGTTTTTAAGAACGATATGTAAGTTGAATTTGCCAAATTGATGTTGCTGGTTTTATATGACTTTAGAGATGCGTGTATCTCGTCTACAACTTGTTTCTCATTCTTCTTAGTGACTGTGATCACCAAATCTGCTTTAGTTGTTCCTTTACCACTGTCACCTGTTAATTCTATTTCAAACTCTAAGAATTTGTAATCTAATGCTGTTTGTACATCAGCAAAGATAGCATCAGCCATTGCTTTACCTGCTGCCTTTTGTCTTTTGATATCTTTGGCATCTTTAGCATTTAGTTCTCGTTTGAGTTCTGCTTCATTGTCTTTCTGTTGCTTTTCTAATGCACCTAGTTTAGTTCTCATGCCTAAAGATGCTGGCGAGTTCTCAATGTTCTTTGCTAACTCGACTGCTGTAACGATCTCAGAGAAATACCCCAGTCTAGACTTAGCATCTACACCTTCTGACATTATCTTAGGTAATGTGACAGGAATACGAACTCTTTGACCAAACTGAATTTTAGAGAATACTTTTTTAAAAATAGATTTGACTTTCTTTAGTCCTCGTTGTATAAGACCTCGTATATTGAGTTCTTCTATTTGAGTAGTATGTTCTAAAAAACTTTTCATTATATTATGATTGCCTTACAAACACGTTTCCAGATGAGTTAAAATAAAAATCTCCGACTCCTACACCACCTGATGCAGCAGCAGAGTCATTAGAAAAAGGACCAGGAATGTTAAAGTTTTGTCCCTCTATAATTTGAGTAATTGTAGTGGAGTTATCTATTGTTTGTTCAATCGTTTTCTTATCTGTTTGATCCAATCTACCTGTAAAAATGTTAAAAGTCCAAGACATTATACTGTTCTCTCAACTGTCAATAGATTGTTAGACCCATCATAAGTCATCACTATTGTGGCAACGATAGTACCACTTGAACCACCCAATCTGTAAACAACCTGTGTTAGGTTATCACTTACATCATAGGTGTTTGAGATATAGTCATATGCTGGTATCCCCATCGGATTGGCGATATAGTTTTCTTCTCCGAATTTTTTTGTTCCTGCCATGTTTTAAATACTTTTTAGTACTCCTCTGTTGTTATTATAAACTGTATATTGGCCACCATCTTTATCCACTTTGTTTGCTTTATTAGCATAGTTGATAGCATCTTTTTGCATATTGGCACCAAACACTAACTTCTCTTTTTCCTTTCTCTTTTTGTTTTGATAAGATACAACAAAGTTATTTTTTGAAAATTGTTTAGGATCCATGCTTTCGTTTGCTTGTCCTGGAGTATCTTTAGAATATACCTTTCTGATTTTATCAGTACCAAGTTCTAGATAAGAGTTATTACAATTACCATCACCAAGATTGTATTTGGGTTCTTCGTTCTTTTGTTTTTTCTTTTTAGCAATAGCAATTGCTGCCTGTTGTGCAGCATTTGCTGCTTCTGACCACCAATCTTTGAATAGTGATATAGACTCATTTTGTTGTGCTTGTCTAAACTTTTTAAGTCTTTGCATTTCTTGCTTTCTTACAGCAGGAAGTAATCTCTTAGAAAGTTTTTTGATTGCACCTTTCTTCTTTTCTAGTTTCTTGGCAAGATTAACTTTTTGTGATATTGAAAGATCAGCCATATTTAAACTACCCAGCATTCTTTTTGCTAGTCTAGTTCTTGCTGCTCTCATTGCTTTTTGCTGCAACTCACCAGCATTCTTCATTCTTCTTGCTTTAAGTTTTCTCATACGAGATCTTTTCTTAGCAGTTCTTCTAGCAATCATACCTCTCTTTATTCGTTGCTGAATAGAGAGTGCTTCGTCTATGGTGTTAAAGGGTTCAAAATCTTCGCCCATAGTAAGACCAGATAATTGCTGAACAATTACATGTAATTGAGGTGTTGGGATTGATGCCAAAACCTCAAGTTGCTTTTTTGAAAGACCTTTGACCCTAGCAAACATCTTTTTGATGTCTACTTTTTTTTGTTCTGGTAGATTATCATCTACTATGCCATAAGTTTCACAGGGTGTTTTACCACAACCACAGTTCTTTTCCTCAGTCTGTGGTCGATTTTCCCTTTCTGCTCTTTGTCTAGCAGTTTCTTTGTCTTTAAGCATATCCAGTCTTTTCTTAGAATCTGCTCTTGCCTTTGCTATCTTATCTTTTTGCATTTCTGCAGATTTTCTCATATTAGCAAGGTTGCGTTCTCTTTCTCTTTTGACTCGTTCTTTATGTGCTTTTTCTTTTGGATCTTCTTCTGCTTCTTCTGGTACACAGTTGGGAACCATCTTGTCCCCTTTCTTTTTCATACCTTCTTTTTTGTATCCATTCCAGCAATCTTCATTGAACTGAGAGAAAGTCTTTTTGGGTTCGACATGATCTCTTAAATCTTTATCTGCTGTGTTGTATGTTTTACCTTTAGTGATGTAAGAATTTACTCTAGCAAATGCCCATTGTTGTGGTGTAGTTCCAGGTCTATGCCCTGTTTTCCATGCTGCCATACCTCTATCATACACTTTCTTCAATGTACCATAAGATATTCCAGACTCTTGTGCTTTCTTAACTAATCCTGCTATCTTTGCCATAATTAATCCCTCTGCTCTTTATCTTTTAAACGATCAATCTGATCTCTATATCTAGATCGCATTCTTTGTAATTGATCTTTATTACGATCTCTTTGTGCTTTAATTCTTGCTCTCTCAGCATCATCTAACACTTCACCAAACATTTGCTTGAACTTTTTAGTGTATTTTGATGGTTTAGTTTTTGCGTCTTTATCTCCAGGTGCTGGTGTATATGATTTTGGATCATCATCGGGTTTATCTGCACCTTTCGCAAAATGCTTTGCTCTTGATTCTTTTTCTTTCTTATCTTTAATACCTGAATAGTATTTTGCTGGTTGGTCACCTTTGACAGAGGGTACTGCGTCTTCAACTATTTCTCCAAGTGCTTTAGTTGTTAACCAAACTCTGGCACCTTCTAATTTGGTGACTGCTTTGAGTAAGTTTTCTTTGCTGTCTATGGCAACAACTTTTCTATCTTGGATAATAGCATAATGAGGGTTCTTAGATCCTACTGCATCTTCACCCACTTTGATAGTCTTAACTTCTTGTACTTCTTCGGATACTTTCTTATATCCCATTTGAGTATAGGTTCTTAATTCATAGGAGTTGATATATCTCACTGTCCCTTTCTTATTCATAACTTTGATCTTTTTTCCACCTTCGTAAAGATCTTTGTAGATGTAGTCTGGTAAATCCATTCCTTCCTCTCTTATGCCCATTTTAGATCGGACACTGTAGTATAATTTTTTGATGTCTGCTTCTTTTGCAGTACTTGGTACTGCTTTTTTGAATTCCTCATAGTCCCCATCGCTGGCAATTTGTCTTGCTTTACTTGCTGACATACCAGATGCACCTTCTGCGTCTGGATCTCTTTCACCTGCACTGATCACATTAATACTTTCAAAATCATATCTGCCATGTCTTGCTGTTTTACCATTGTACATGTTTAGAAGTTTTTTGAATTCAGCGACTCTATCGCTTCCTACAATCATTGAGATGTCAGTGTATCCTTGATCATTTAACTGTACAAGAATGTCAAACACATTTCTAACTGGATTGGTTGGAAATTTAACTTGGCGTCCAAAGAACTTCTTAAGATACATCATCTTAATCTTGTAATCTAAAGGGTTCTTTTTGGAGTCTTGTGACTTGGATGAATAGACTAGAGGGTCTGCTCCAAGTGTTCTTGCTTTGGCTGATATTTTTTGTATGAGTTTCTCGTGCCCACTCGTAGGAGGGTTAAACCTACCAAAAGTGAATACTGCACTCTTGGATTTTGCTTCCGTAATATCGCCAATAGTCTTCATGGTAAGACTATTTATATCTTTTTGAGGTCTATTCTGAGGATTTATTTTGACTTGCGGATAATGGGTCTAAAAGGACTTTTTCTCTACGAGTTAAATTGGTATGCTTTTCTTCTTCTACTTCTTCGTCAGATTCAGTTTCATCAAGATCGTTCATATTATTCATTAGGTGTAAAAGAGGTGTTGGTGCTGGTTGTCCTAAGAACTTCCACTCATTACATTTAATGTGCACACACTCTTCCCATAATATGCCCTCAACATCTTCTAAGAAATCAGGTAAATTGTTTATTGCTTCAAAGAATCCATTGTAGATCATATTCTCTGTAGGGTTCTCAGAAAAATCTCTCTTAGCATCTATGTCATCAACGATACCTAATTCTCTTAATTGTTTAGTGTTTTCTATCATTACTGATGATTTTAATTCTGCATCATTGGTAGTGTCAAAACTTACTAAGTTATGTACATAGTCATATATAGATTTACCTTCATAGAGGTCTCTACTTAATAACCAACAATGTGAAGATTGCTGACCATGTTGTACAGGTAATATCAATCTATCTAAAAATCCATTCCAGAAATGCTGTATCAATGCAGAGAACATGTTTGTAATTCTATGTGTTCTTTCTACAAGATCAACTTTTTCATCAGCACATATGTTGTGCATCATTGTAACAGCAGAATTATCTAATTCAGTAAAAAGACCTGAGAAAAAGCGACTCACAGGATGTCTAACAAAAAGATACGATGTATAATCTTCGTATCCTAGTATTTCAACTAGTGGTTTCTGTATATTATCATGCCAAGATACAGGTTTGTCACCCCATATTCTGTCATAGTAAGGGCATACAGAGTAATCTTCACCTGCTGGGTGATCTCCCTCTATATCATCCTTACTTATTCGTTCAAATCCATTATCTAACAATATATTGTAAATTGTTGAATGTCCACTCTTAACTGGAGTGTAACATACAATTTCCTTTTCATGGTTAACCCATGTTGGGATATCTTCCCATATCACTTTATTCTTCATTATTTGTCCCAGTCCTTCCTTGCTGTAAAATTGTTAAATGAAAATTCTAAACGATCAACAAGTTTGACCGCAGATCCTTTTCTATCTATAGCAACATATCCTTCAGGTTCTGTGACCTTATAACCATTTGGTGTTCTAAGGAATGTTCCAATAGATTTCAATTTATTTAGGTGCTTTATTATAGCATCCTTTCCGTCTACCATATGCTTTTGAAATACTGCTATGGCATCTATAGTTCCTCTTAGGTATTTAAGATCTCTAATCAAATCTTTACCTATCTGTTCTTTGATTGCTCTGGTCTTTTCAGTTTTAAGTGGAGCCACTACCTTTTCTGCCCAATATTTCTCCACATAGTTTATGTATTCTTGAGCAGTTGGATTGAATCGTCTTTCTCTAACGATGCTATTGACATAGGTTTTATATGATCCACCACTCGCACCTTTTGCTGTAACAGTGTTTTGTATTTTTAAGAAGTTGTTAATGTCTTTTGCTTTGATTTTCTTAAATGCTTTACCAGCATTAGATAGAGCATTACGAACTTGTAATGATAGTTTGGCAGGCATAGTTGAACTACCACTCACATCTTTGTAAGTAGCATCTTGTGCCCATACATATTTTGATTTTTTGAATTGAGTTATGTTCACTCCAAAACTAGCAGACATATTCTCTAACTCACTGCCTGTGTATTTGGTATGCCATACGATACCTACTTTTGCTGCTTTGATTTCTCTACCTACATCAGAATCGACTGGTACAGAATATGTGATCGTATTAGGAGTGAATGTGAAAGATTTAACACCATCCATATTCTGCACACTTATGTCGTCGGTGAACAATAAGTCACCTTGATAGATAGCACCTTTAGGCATAGTATCTTTGAGATACATAAAAGATGCTACAAACTTTTTCTTTAATCCGTCTGATAAGTCAGTTGCTGAGTTTATCTCGGGAACACTTCTGTAGAATTTAGGATTAGCATTAAATAAACTTTTCTTTGCTATGATGAACTCACCTGTTTCAGGATGTGTTCCTGCAAAGATAGCAGGTGCTCCATCCCATTTAACAGTCATGTTGTATGATCCTTTAGTATGACCATTCAACATTTTATGTAGTTCGATCAGGAACAATATAGAACCTCTGGCACCTACAAAACCAGTGTTCAGTATTTCATCTTCTAGATGTTCAAGGTGGAGATTCTTTGCCATAAGACTATTTATTTCCTTATGGTGTTTGAACTTAGTTGTTTCTCAATCTTAGTTATCTGAGCAACTAGTTTCTTAGTCTCCTTTGTATCACCTGTTTTCTTAAGCAGAATGAGTTGCTTCTTGAGGGCAACTTTCTCTTGTAACAATTCTAAAAGTTTTTTCGGTCGTATTGTACCCATTATCATATAATACTAAAAATTAGATAGTGTCGTAAAGTGGTTTTTCTAAAAGTTTTGCTTTGTATTCATATTGCTGTGGGCAACTGAACTTTAGATAATCAATCACTCCTATTTCTTTAAAGACTTCCATTGTAGTTTCTTGTATCATCTTATCAGTTTCATTAGCAACTTTATCAGGAACCTCTATATCCCTATCTGTAAAGAATTTTGCTAATTGATTTATGGGTATAGTGTAATCAACTTCCTCAATGATACTGTTAGCAACATCAGGAAATACATGAGCATAAAAGACTGACATAAAGGTGCCATTACTTCGAATCATTTTGTTCATCCATCTATCTATCATTTGCTTTGGTCCACCTGCTAATTCCACAAACCCTTTTAACATTTCGCTGTATTCAGATTTGGTTTGAGTCTCATCTACTATGAAACTAGAAAGTCCTGTTCTCATTTCATAACAGAAACCAGATACAAAACTTTTTTCCACATCTCTCGTTGTTATGAATTTAGTGTAGTCTTTATATCTAGAATGAAACACCTGCAGTTTCTTAAATGCTAATGTCTCGTCTACACCTTTAGCATTTATTTCTCTTCTACCATAAATCCAGGTCCCTTGATCTTTTAAAACATTAGTAACATAAGATGTACCATGCTTGAAATGAATTATGAGTATTTCTTTTCTGAAATGATTGATATAATAATCAATCATGATATCTGATCCTGGAATGGTAATATTACCCATTACTGTAATCAAACTCCTGGAATTTACTAAAGTTCTTGCCACCTGCTCTGGTTTGATCAAAGACTGGTCCATTGTCAATTAGTTCTTCTTGTGCTTGTTGTTCACAATCATAAAGTTTCATTCTACTTCTATCCACACCTACTACAAATCTTTTGTTCATGGTTGGATCATTGTATCTGTTCTTCAATTGTTTTATTAACATTTGATCTAACTGCTCTAATTCTTCACTACTAATTAAAGCAAACATGAAGTCAGCAGTTGCTGGTAACCCAAAGGACTCAGAAGTATCTGTAAGATCAATATCTGTATTAGCATAACCACCTCTTGTAGTTTGAGTAGCACTTAACACAGGCACATCAAACTCTACTGCCAATCCTCTAAGTTCTTCAGCAATACTCTTCACCAGAGTGTAAGAGTTAACATTAGATCCTGGTCTTACTCTAAAAGAAGTACATATGTTCAAATAGTCAATTACTATAAGATCTGGTTTGTAATCCTTCTTAAGATTAAGTTCCTGAAGCAAATGTCTGAAGTGACCAACATGAGCACCTGCTGTAGGATATTCTTTGATGATAAGTTTTCCTTTGGTTTTTTCTCTCAACCTTTCAATCTTCTTATCATACATTGTTTTAGGCAACTCTGTAAGTTCTCTAATAGGAATGTTCAATAGATTAGCATCTATTCTTTCAGCAATCCTTTCTTCTGCCATCTCCATAGTAATGTACAAAACATTCTTACCCATCATCAAGCAGTTTGCTGCGACATGTCCCATAAACAAAGTTTTACCAACACCTGTACCTGCCAATGCTATATTTAAAGTCTTGTTTGGCAGACCACCTTTGGTAATCTTGTTGAAGTAATCTAAATCAAATGGAAGTTTGGTTTCTTCAGTATGATAGAATTCATATCTCCTATCACTGTCCATCAAAAAGTCATGACCAATGTTGGTGTCAAAAGATACAGACAATGCTTCTTTGAGTAAGTCTGGTATTTCTCCTTGCGATCTTTTACCTTTCTCATCTAAGATTTCAATACTGTCCATAACAGCATTGTAGATAGCACGATCTTTACACCATTTCTCAGTTTGTTCAACTAACCATTCGAGAGGTGTATCATCGTTGTCTTTGTAAAGTTTGTCAAGAATGACTTTGGTTAATTTGAAATCTGCATCATTCATGGATGCACTATCAAGTTCTATGCCCAATGCTTCTACTGTAGGAATGGTATTGTACTTGGTGAAGTACTCTTTGATTTGCTCGTAGACATACCTTTCGTCTCTTTCTGCGAAGTATTCATCTTGAATGAATGGTAAAACTTTACGAGCAAAGACATCCTCTTTGACTAAGTTTTTTAGTATTACAAACTCTAATCTTTTATCTGACATTTATTTTTTATTGGCGACTGTTTTCTTTCTGATTGTATATGCTTCATTCGTGTACTTGGTACGAGGATCATCAGCGATGTATCTGCCCTTGCTATCTCTAGCACGGATTCTCTCATAACCAGACATGAAGAAGTTTTTAAGACTTGTCAGTATATTCTTCATCAGTTATTTCTCCTGTTTCTTTATCAAATTCAACTGCTCCACCATACTTAAACTCTTTGCCAGCAGCATCTTCTAGTTGCTGCATGATCTCTGGAGTAAAGTATTTCTCAGGGTTGTTGTTAATTGTTTTACCAAATTGTGTAGTACCATCTGGCAATTCTATTCTGGTGGATTTCTGTTTAAACACACCATACTTCAATCCTAATTCAAGTAAACCATAGTATCTATCTAGACCACTATCATACATTAGTTTAGTATCTACGATTTTGTTTTCAATAGTCAACCTCGACTTAGCATTCTTACAATGGATGATATTACCAATAACATCTTTACCATCTTTTTCTTTTCTCTTTGATAAGAATATTATAGAACTCGCAGCATACTTAAGACCTGATCCACCACCCATCTCTTTAGTTGGGAACAATGAACCAATACTGTCATATGTATGGTTTGTCACTATCATAGGAACTTTTGCTCGACCTAGTTTCAAAGTAAGAACTCTGAAAGTACCTTTGAGTATTTGTGCTCTGGTCATATCTCTTGTTTCTTTACCCTCAGCAGTATCTTCAATCTCTTTAGTTGTAGATAACATACCAAGTGAATCCAAGACAAACATCATCTTGGGTCTTTTACTTTCATCTGTTTCTAGATAACGATCAATGACTTTGATCGTTTGAGTTCGGAACTCTTGTGCTGTTACAACTGGAACGATAACGATACGATTGGGATCAATACCTCGTTCTTCAATCATTTGAGTAGTAATCGCTGACTCTGACTCAAAGTACATAACTGCTGCATCTGGATTATCCTCTAGGAATCTTTTACAAATACCTAAAGCAAAGAAAGTCTTACCTGTAGCAGACTCACCAGCAATCGCAGTTATTTTATTTTCGGGAAGTCCACCATACAGTGAACCTGATAAAAGGGCATTAAAAATGTAAGAACCAGTGTCGACAAATCCGTCAACATCACCTGCTTCTATGCCATCTGATACAACATTGGCATACTCATTCCCTGTCGCCTTTACTAGATCTTTTAGAAAACTCATTCACTTCTCCATTACATAAATTTTGATCATACTTAATATGCTCTTCCATCATAGTTTTGATCTGAGATATCTGATGCTCCATATATAGAAGTAATGCAGTTATCGCTGAACAGAACCCAAAAAAGATTATATCTATTAAGTTATGATCCATAGTTATATTCTAATCTATAATACCCTTTTCGTAAAGGTACTTTCGATTAGTTTCATGTAAATCTTTTATGTCGTCTTTTGACTGTCCATGATATGGTACTGCCATACGATTTTCAATCAATAATTGACATACTGATTTCCATGTTTTGTTAGTTTCATTAAAGATATGAATGTCACCTATGATACGACCAAACTTACCTTTGGAATCGTATTTCTCAGTGACCAACTTGTATGTTTTTCCTTTTGCAAGTCTCTCTTTAAGAAATTGTTTTGATAGTAATCCGAACTTCTTTTCTTCAAGATCGCGTGTTCTACTCTCAGGTGTATCTATACCTGCAAGTCTAACCCTTTCGTCTTTTAAAAGGATGTCGAATCCTAAATCGATGTCAATATCTACTGTATCACCATCAACCACTTTTAAAATTTTAGCATTATATTCGTACATAATTATTCCTCAATACAATTATTTAGGCAAAGAAACTATCTAAACTAGCAGTTGGTTCTACATTCCAATCTATAGTGTCTAGTATTGCCTGTAGAGGTTCTACAAAAGACTTTTGAAACTGTATTTCATAATCAACATACTTGTGTAAATCAAATTCTTTGGGCAAGAAATCAATGAAAGCAATTACATTTTCATTAATAGTGTTAGGAAGTTTTAGATAACAGAACTTGATCTTCTCACCATTTTTTATCAAACTGTATCTCATATCTAATCCTTTTTTGTTTAGATAATGATTGTACAACAAAGAACCTCTTACATGAATCGGTGTACTCTTTGTGTAAATGTTAGCATTGTCTTTATACTGCATCAATCCCTTAACACCTCTTGGGAATGCTACTTCTTCAGGTGGTAACTCTCTAAACAATGTTCTACTTTCTTCTACAAAGTTATGTATTGCCATTTCGTCACCTTGCATGACCACCTTCAATCCTTGTTCCAATCTTCTTCTTACCCATAATGGTGTTGACGACTTTGCTGTTTCTATACCCATCATCTTCAACTTAGGTTGAGCAAGTCGAACTCCTTCGTCATCAAGTACATTCAGAATGTATCTTTTCTTTGCAGTCCAGATACCTTTGTCTGCTATCACTTCTCTTGCCATCTGCATCTTTTGATCATAAGCATTTACATAGTCAGCAAGTTCTTGATAAGACTGATCAATAAAAGGTTCTATCTTTTCTTTAGCAATCTGATCTAAAAATTGTAATGGGTTCTTAGGATTCACTTTCTGTATCAATTCATCAAACCTTACATACACTGAATCCGTATCCATTGCGATAACATAATCGTCATCAGTTTTAAGTAGATTGTTCAACCATTCGTTAATCTTCTTCTCAATCCATTGTATAGATAACTGCCCTGCTGTAGTAATACCCTCTGCGATTCTAAGGTTAAAGAAAGCAAAGTATTGATTTGCGAGAGCACCATATGCTGAGTTAAGAGAAATCTTTCTCACCATCTGATTGTTATGACATATTGTTATAATGGATTGCAGTTCTTCTTTCTTCTTAGGATCAGTTTCTACTTGTAGTTTCTTTGATGCTTCAATCATCCTACCTTTCCATAACTTCCTTTCATCGTAGAACTGTTCCATTAACTCTGGTAAGAATCCTTGTTTCTTCTTACTAAACACTGCACCATTAGGTACAACTGTCACATCTTTGCGTTTAATATATGTGGAATCATATTGCTCATTAAGTAGTTTCTTAACAGTTACATCTTCATGATTATCGGTAAGAGTCTCTGGTGACATATTGTACTGCATAATCAAATGAGGATACAGTGAGTTTAAGTCAAAGGAAAGTACCCAATTGTGCCCACCTACTTGTGGGTCTTTAACATACGCACCAATGATTGGTCCTTTCTTATCGTTGCCAGTCTTTAAAGCAGGTGGTGGTGTTTGTATATTCCTATCTCTTAGGAAGTTATAAATGATTGTTTCCCAGTATCTAACTTGACCAAAGGTATCGCCATAATTACACTTGGCAGTATAAGTCATAGCAAAGATTAGATTAATAAGACCAAGTTTCTTATCAAGTCTTTCTACCAAGTCAACATCTTTAATGTTATACTCTAGGAACTTGATGTAGTCTTGCTTGTATAGTAAGTGTAGGGATGATTGTTCATAATCTAATTTACCCTCACCAAGTTCTACCTGAGCAATGTTATCTAAACGATAAGATTCTTGATTAGTGTAGGTGAACTTCTTATAGATTTGTAGATAATCTAGAATTGTGATACCATGTAGTTTCCAAGATTGCTGAACATTAGTACCACCCATGAAGTTCCACTCTCTGGTATTAGATAATCCCCATGGTGATAGTTTCCTATGTTCACCCTCACCAAACAGTTTGTCAATACGATTACATAGATAGGCAATGTCAAAGGTTTCAACATTCCAACCTGTAATACAATCAGGTGATAGTTCTCGCCAAACTTTGATGAACTTAGTTAGAAGTTCTTTTTCAGATTGGCAGGGATAGTAGTGTATGTTTCTTTGATGATCCCATTCGCCAAATCCAAATACATGAGCAGGTTTACCAAATGGTTTCAATGTGATAGCATTGACTCTTTCGTTTGCTAGTGTTGGTTCAGGGAATCCCTCTTCACACTCACACTCAATGTCAAGAGTACAAACTCGAATGTGATTGGGGTCGTACTCTATGTCACCTTTGAATGTGTCAGCGATATAGGTATATGCCCAACGATCAAATCCGTGTACTTCAAATGAATCTACACCAGAGTATTTTTCACGGAATCTTCGAGCACCTCCCATACTATCGAGGTGTATTGGTTCGAGATTTCTTCCGTCTAGTGTTTTGTAAGGTGAGTCGTCTTTTTTAGATAAGACATATAGAGTGGGTTTGTAAGGGAGTTTTGCCTTTACTTGCTTTCCTCCCTTATAACCTCTAACAAGAATTAAGTCACGAGTGGTATGTACATGCGTATAAAAATCCATCAAGTATATTGTACTACAATAACCTCCTGTTGTAAAGGGGGTTTTAGAACCTTTCTATCTCTTCGAGCAAATCCCTGTAATGGGCAATCTGCGCAAGTTCTTTTTCGATAGTTTCCATCAGATCAGGATGTTCTGCCACCCCAACTGAGTTATGTAAAAGATTCTCTACATTTACTTGATGTTTTTTAATGTGTCCTTCAAAATGCAGTTTACCTGCTTCTATTATCGCATCTTTCATACTTATCGGCATAATATTATAATCCTAGTTCTTTTCTTTTTTCTTCAGGGATTTCGTCTGGCGATTTCTCAACAAATACAGGATTTCTTGGGTCGCTTTCGAGAAAGTCTAAGAAACCTGTACTAGCAAAGTACTCGTCTCCTTCTTCGATTGCTTTACCAACTGCAACAACTCTATCTCTGAGTCTGGTTGCTCTTGGTCCAACTTGAGTTGCCCATTTAGAATCCATCATTTGAACTGCCATTTCTGCATAGTCACCTTTCTCTAATGCTGCTAACATTTTTTTGAAACCAGATAATCTAGTTTGTCCCATGTTAAACATCATGTTGAGTAGTATATGTTGGATTTCTCCTGGGAATGCATGGAAGACTTCTTCGCCCCACATGTGCTTACATTCTTCATGATGCTCATGTAAGTCGACAAGTAGTAACTCTTCAACTTGTTCATCAGTGATTGTATCACCAACTTCAAGTTTTTCTAATCCACCATCAACTTCCTTGATCAAGTGACCAACACCAACAGTTTTAAGTCCTAAAGAATCTAGATATACATCGTTCTTGACACCTTCGTCAAATTTAATTTGTTCAACAAATTGTTCGTCTCTTCTCATTTTAATAGTTCTCCAGAAAAGTATTTTTTTAGCATGTCTGTAAAAGACAGCCATGGTTCGTATAACAGTACAACTTCGCATCCCTTATCTTCCCTCATAGTCTTAACTCCATGTGGTAGCATAAAGTTGCATATATGTGCTGTACTACTATTTATTGTAATTGTATTTTCATAACTTCTTAAATTTTTAAGAGGTATGATCCCTAAATGCTCACCATATATATCCCATTGTGGTATTGAAACTTCATAACACAAATCCAAAGGATAGTCTGGATCAGTAGCATATGTGATTGCTGATGCTCTCATAGGCATATCAAGATGTAACAGATAAGGTGTATTTGCTTTCATCTTTAGATATGAGAGTATGGGTCTATGTAGATTAAAGTTATCTAAGACCCATGGATGATCTACTATTCTAGTATGTAGAATATCAGCAGAGTCACCATCTGGCACTTTATTCCTAAGATCTTGTACCACATGTTCAGGCAGAGTTCTAAACTCTGGTTCTTCTATGGGAGTTGCCATCCCACCTATGGTTAGAGGTAATTGCTGATCCTCTATACCATATTCTTTTATCAGTTGCTGTTGTACATCGATGATGACATTTTGATATACATCTTCACTTGTCACCTTCGTTGGTTTGATTTTGTTGTTCATTTTTAACTTGATTAAGTATGATTTCTACGAGTATGTCACCCATTAATGCTTGGAGTTCCATGTTTTTATACAACTCTTCAATATCATGATCAGCAGGATGTCTTATAGTTCTTTCAAATTGTAGTTCTCGTTCTCCTTCTACAAATGAAACTCTGCCATATTGATATACGATTCCTTTGTATTTATCAATATTGATTCTTATGGCAGCATCATCTTCATTTGGATTTTCTACAATAGTATAGACACCATCATCAAATAAAGGATTCTCACCTTTCTTATAAAATAGTTTATTGTGATTTAGCATCACATCTTTAGTTTCGCTCATAATATTCCCTTACTAAGTTATCATCAAAACTTGCTCTCCAGCAAATTCTTCTTTTATCACCCTTTCTATTTATCACCCTATGATTTGTCATTAATTGATTCCATATAACAACATCACCTGTTTGATAAACATGCTTATAATCTATCATAGGATTCGATGCTTCGTTGCGTAATTTTTGACATACCTCTAACACTGTTGGATCCTCTTGTCTATCAATGTATCCTGGATTGAATGAATAATACTTCATTCCACAGAACTCTTGTACTAAAGGATGATCATGTTTGTCTGTTGCTCGTACAACATGATCTTGTCCATCGGTAGCATTAACGACCATCTTGAAATAAGTAAACATTTTACCCTCTGCCTCTTCTTTATAAGAACTGTATTTATAAAGAGCAGCAAGATTTTTGAATTCAGTATTAGGATGTGGGTTACCATCCACTCTTTCACAAGTTATGATACTGAATCTGGGTGGATCTGCATAACAAAGATTATCGTTATGCCATGCTGAAATGTAAGGTCCATTGTGGAGGTAATCTTTATCTTCATTATCTAAAGGGAATACATTGAACTTGGAGAAGTTATCTTTCTTCTTGCTCTGTCCTAATCCAATTTGCAAATCATCATTACGAAATCTTCCCAGTTTCTGTACAAATTCAAATGTCCATTCTCTTGTTACAGTTTCTTTATGACCTCTAATGATCACAATGGGTGCTTTTGTTAAACCAAACCATATGTCTTTTAAATCTAAAGAATTAGTTTCAAAGTAATGGTTGGGAAAATGTAAAGGTATCATCCAAACAAGTCATAGTATGCAAGATACACAAAGTATCCTAAGAACACTAATACTCCCAGAAGGAAAAGGTGTAATACTATTGTAAAGACACCCATCACTATGTTGTCTAGTATTTCACCTAAAAATTTAAACATCTTCTTGTTTGCCTGTTAAGGATCTATATGCATTGTCCTTCCATTCTTGGAGCCAATCATCAAATTCTTCATCGTCAGAGGTATTGTATTCTGTATCGCCATTGTTTCTTATTTCACAAACCTCATCCCAAGACATTTCATCGTAATCCACGATGTCGTCTCTTTCTGTAACCATAACACCTGTGAAATTATAAAACTCATCATCATAATAATTGACGATCTTTATGTCTTCGTCAAACTTCTGCAAATGTTTAGCAATAAAATTGCAAAACACATCACATACTGACCATGCTGAAGTCACACAAATATAAGATTCTTCTAGATCAGTAATGTGTGCCCATTTAGCACCTATGTTGTCGATGTACCAATCATAAGACTTATCTTCATCGTATTCTGGCATGTTTAATTCTTTAGCAAAATGCTCTGGATAATGTTCTAACCATCTATCAGTTATAGGATAAGATTCTTTTATTGAATCGACGATTCTTACCCACTCATTTATAGCAGAATCATTACCCTCAATGCTTATATATTGATAGACATGATTTGCCATTAGGAATTAGTTCCTTCTACATAATTGAGTACAGTGATAGGATCTGATACAACATAAGAATCATCATCAGCATTGTCTCTTTGATTAGGTTCTATGAAAGATTTTTCAACGACCATATCATTAATGACCATAGCATATCTCCAAGATCTCATACCAAAACCAATGTTTGACTTATCAACTAAAGCACCCATCAATCTAGTAAATTGACCTGTGCCATCTGGTAATGCTTTGACTTTTTCCACACCTTGTGCATCAAACCAAGCATTCATAACAAATGCATCGTTAACACTTAAGCAATAGATTTCGTCAATACCATTCTCAATGAACTTGGAATAGTTTTCTTCATATCCTGGAAGTTGCTTTGATGAACATGTAGGAGTAAATGCTCCTGGAAGTGAGAATAGAAGTACTCTCTTACCACCAAACATTTCAACTGTTTCTCGTTTTACAAACTCACCCAATTCTCTAAATGTAAATTTAACATTGGGTACAAAATTCTTTAATTCAAATTCTGACATTAGTCTGTCCTCATAATAACACTTGGATCTTTAGCAGAGAATACCTCTTTTAAAAATCTCATCACTTTAGTTTGTCTATCGAATACAAAGTTTCTAAACTCATCCATGTATTCAACCTGTACTATAAATCCATTTTGGACTTGTTCTACTTCAATTTTCATAATATATATATTTCCTCCAATTATGATTGGCACCCTGTAGGAGAATCGAACTCCTGTTGCATGGATGAAAACCATGTGTCCTAACCACTAGACGAACAGGGCATGGCGATCCAGAAGGGACTCGAACCCTCAACTTCTGCCGTGACAGGGCAGTGCTCTAACCAATTGAACTACTGGACCAAAGTGGTGGAGTGAGAGGGACTCGAACCCTCGACCTCTTCCGTGCAAGGGAAGCATTCTCCCAACTGAACTACCACCCCACATTGGTGCTGGAGATAGGACTTGAACCTACAACCTGATGATTACAAATCAACTGCTCTACCAATTGAGCCACTCCAGCATTCATTTGAATTTCCGATACTTAAACAAAATGATGCGTGCCCTCCACATGTAGTAGAGTGCTCGCATCTTTTGAATTAACTTCCGAATCATCATACAGTATATATTGTACTGTATTTAGTCGGTGCTGTAAAGGTGATTTTACTCAGAAAGTAAAGTTTTTTTCGCTTTCTTTGCGATTTTCCCACCAATATCAAAGATTTTTGGTTTCTTTTCTTCTGGTATAATGCGTTCTAGATCAATGAGTAAGATACCATTGACCAAGTCAACATTAACTACTTCCACATCTTCAGCAAGGGCAAATGATCTTTTAAAGAAACGAGTTGCTATTCCTTTATGTAGGAATGACTCATCGTCTTCTTTATCTCTGCTTCCTTCAATGAACAGAGTCTGTTCTTTGAGTTCTACTTTGAGATCATCCTTACCAAAACCAGCGACTGCTATTTCAATTGTGAAATGTTCATCATCTGTTTTGCGGATGTTGTAGGGTGGGTATGATGTAGAGGAATTTGCTTGAGATGCAATCTCTAATCTGTTGAATAAGGAATCTAGACCGATTCCGTACATAAGGTTTGATGTATTAAATGTTACCATCGTTTTTCTCCTTTTTAGCAAGTTTTAATTTGGCACCCATAATGGCATGCCACCAAGTTGAGAATCTACTGATCCTCAAAACTATTTAGTCGCTTTCTCTCTTGAAAGTTCTAATTGTCTTAACTTTATTTCCCAAAGATTTTTAAATTCTATATCTGTTGCTTTTTCGATTGCTCTGGTCAATGCTTCTTTTCTTTGCATAAAATTGTACTCTCTTACAACAGCATTCATAATAGAATTATTGATCATCGTCCTTGACCTCTATATCTGCCCTGTGCTCTTTTCTTATGCTTATTCAAAGTAGATGTTGCTTGTCGCACTTGTCTACCTCTGCCTGGAGTTCCTTGACTTGTTTTCTTACGAGTCACAGGAGTATGTTTAGTCAATCTAAATTTTGCTGCCATAATAATTCCTATTTTGTAGTTGCTTCCCAGATGCCTTCCCAATCGCTTGGGTTAGATTGTTTCATCTTTTTACATCTTGATACCATTATTTTACTATAATCTTCAAGTGGTGAAAAGGTGATTTTAGAATATATGTTGATAGATTTATCCCACTCTCCTTTTACATAAGCATCCCAAGCATCTTCTATATCCCTAACAGTATGGTTGTACACAGGAATATCAAATACAGTGTAGATGTTAACAGGTTCTTTCTTACCCTTAACAATCAATTTGTCAAGCAGAATCCAAGTTAGATGATCATCATCTATGCCTTGCTTGGTGTTTTCTGATACAACCAATTCTACACCATAACTTTTTGATTGTCCTTCTAATCTTGCTCCCAAGTTTACAGGATCTCCAAGTACTGAGTAATCAAATCTTTGATCAGAACCCATGTTTCCTACAACTGCCTCTCCTGTGTTAATCCCTATACCTATGTTGATGGGCAGTAATCCTTCTTCAGTAAGTTCTTTATTCAAATCTTTCAAATCGTTTAGCATATAAAGTGCAGAGTACACTGCTTTATGTTCTTGGTTCTCTATATCTAAGGGTGCATTCCAAACTGCCATTATACAGTCACCCATGTATTTGTCGATCATACCATCTTTCTTTATAATGATATCCGTCATGGGTGTAAGGAATCTATTTATAAGTTTCGTTAATCCTTGTGGGTCGGTTTTATATTGTTCACTTATGGGAGTAAATCCTCTAATGTCACAGAACAGATAAGTCATTTGTTTGGTCTCACCACCCAACTGTAGCATCTCAGGATTCTTTTGTAGTTGTTTAACTAACTTGGGTGATAAATATGTACTGAACTGCTTTGAAATCTGTTGTCTTAATCTAAACTGACGATAGAAGTTATTAAATGATGCTTGAGTAAATATAACCCATAACGACAAGAGAGGAAAACTTGCGTCGATCAAAACTTTATAAGAATCATAACTATAAACAGATAAAGCATAACTCCCGAGAGTTAAAGAAGCAACCAAAGGTATTTGAACAACCAGAGGACTTCGATATACTATCAATACCAACAATAGACCAAGCACCAGACTGGAAATTATTTCTGCGAGCAGTACTAGCGATGGACGACTAATTACAGTCCCATCTAGCATTGTTTGTAATATGTTTGCTTGAATCTCGTGAGGGAGTTTTGCTCCATATGGAGTATTCACTTGAGGCACGATGCCTTCTGCGGATACACCCATGATCACTGCTTTGCCTGATAAATCGGGCAGGGTATCTTTACCCAATTCATAACTGTCAAAGTGATACTTGTAATCTACATACAATCTACCATTTTGATCAGTAACTATTTTATCGTATGGTGGTATTCTAAATGCTTCTATGCCTAACTCATTTACAAAGACCTGATAGGATTGTTCTCCTGTTAAATTACGCACCATCTCTAAAGCAAACGATGGATAGATCTTATCATTTACATTGATAGAAACTGGAACTTGCCTTACTTTACCATCCACATCATTTGGTGCTACTGCTACTCCCACACCAAAAGCAACATCTTCTAGTATGTCTATGTTGGTTACAATTCCTGGATAGTTGTATAGATAAGGTAAAGCATCACCACCGATAGTACCTGTACCTACATGAGGTGCTTTACTGTCTAAACCTTTGATAGATGGTAGTTGTGAAAGTACGACTCCACCATATGGGAGTACTTGAGATAGAAACTCATCATCGGAAGCATTTGATGGATTAGCAAATGTAGTATTAATTCCTAGTACGAACCCACCCTGATTGAATACATCTATAATGTAATTACCCAAAATAGATCTATTGATAGGATAACCTGTATTCTGAAGAGTTGTTTCACCAAGTTCTATGAGAACCACCTGATCACTATGTACAGGTTCAGTTTTCATAATCCAATCAAACCAATTAAGTCTGAGAGTTTCTACTGGAACAGGATCAGATATTCTTAGAGATGTTAATCCTGCTATAACTACTAAGCACATCCACCAAGATGTTAAGAACTTGGCAAATTTACTCATATCAGTATTTATTAGAATTAGATCTCTTATATATATTATTACGACTTCGTTACGATTAAGTTACGATTTCGTTACGAAAGGGGGGAAGCATGAAAAGAAATTTTATATTGTATGGTGCCCTCAAAGCATATAAGAAAATCGATAAGGTTTTAAAGCAACAACGACTCCATAAAGTATGGAATCGAATATTGAAAGAATCTTAGAACTTGTATTTGAGTTCTACACCATATTGGTCACGAAGGTGGTGATCGTTCCAGATTACCACTGACCATTGAAATCTATTTATCCATCTTAATGTGCTAGTTCTATCAACAGTATCTAAATTATTCACCATCAAGAATAGTACAGGAAGCATAGTTCCTTTGAGTAAATAGATCTTTTCTTCGCTTGGTCTTTTCCCTATTAAGGGATTCATTTCAAATACCTCACATTCATCATACTCCTGACAATTAGTCATTTGTACAGTTTGGTATACATCTACAGCATTCGCAAGTAAGTATGAAGTTGCTAATTTTTTTTGTTTTTTAGTCCATTCTTTATTCTCCACATAGTAGTTATCTAGATAACCATCTTCTATGGGCATTTTGTAAGAAAGAATGACTTGTTCAATATCAGATAGATGATATTGTTCTGAGATAAGTATCTCTTGGGAATATAGGATTGATGGGACTAAGGCAAGGCAAAGCATTGCCAGTGCCCTAGTCATCACAATCCTCTGGATTTTGGGAACAATAAAGTTTAACTGCTCTAATCATAAAGAACATTTCACCTTGAGTTAAATCTCCATCACCTTTGCCTGAATTAGACTTTTGTGGTGAGGAGGACTTTACTTTCCCTCTTCTTTTTTAGGGTTTTGTAGTTCGTCAGTTTGTCTATCAACTTCTTCTACTACTGTATCAACAACTCCGCCAACTGCGTCAGATGCTGTTTTGGTTATATCAGAAGCATCTTTTAATACTGCTTGTGATACACCACCCACTGTTTTGACTGATGCGTCAACTACGCCAGTCGTTAACATTTTTCCTCCGTCAATCACAGCACCAACTGATGCACAAGATTGAACGAAAAGAGCAAACATTATTATGCTTAATGTAGTTTTTAACATTTTCATTTTCCTATAATTCGGGCATATGCCCATTAACATAAAGTATTTATACTTATTTTAGTTGCCTTGCGTCACAGAAACAGAGCAACCCCCAACTGTTTGACAATCTTGCGTAAGAGAATAAGTTTGTGCTGTAGTTCCTTGTTGAAGCATATATAAGTCTGTAGCATACAAACCATTGATTGATACTGTAGCACTATGAGTTGCACTTCCCTTTTGTATCATATCAATATCATTGTTGCTGTTATTAATTGTTAATGTGAGTGTTTTGTTTTGGTTGCTTTCTTGTCTTGTGTACACATCGTTGTAATCACCATAGATATAGGTGATGTTTGAATGTTCGTGTCCTGAGTTATTTGCTCGTTGACTTCCTAAAAACTTATTGTTAGAACCATGAATATCTAATTGTGTAAAATGTCCACCATATTCATAATCATCTATAGCATGTAAAGAACCATCGGCATCAACTCTGTATCCTTGGTAAAAATCAACATCATTGCTATCACCCTGTATATGAAACTCAAACCTATCACCCCCACAGGATGATCCTTGATTACATGTTTGTATAATTTTTAAATTATTGTAATCGCCATCTAAATCTCCACCCCAACTTAAACCTGAACCCCATAATGTAGTGAAACCAACA